>Ga0209492_1000469_pt1 | contig 12501 bp, 13 predicted proteins | sample PPLLak12cMay2015_FD_187253 | JGI IMG/M metagenome (GOLD analysis project Ga0209492, IMG submission 187253) | Freshwater sediment microbial communities from Prairie Pothole Lake near Jamestown, North Dakota, USA - PPLs Lake P7 Core (1) Depth... | ecosystem: Environmental > Aquatic > Freshwater >... | reverse complement strand
CCCGACTTACATCGGTCGGGGTTCATTTTTATTTCTTTGTAAATGCTTTTAAGTTCCTGGTGTTTCAAGTGCCGCTGCAACTGCTCCAGACACTACAAGGAAGTCTTCACGCTCAACGCTTGTAAAGGTTAACAGGTAACCGTTACGATCTCCTGCGGCTGTTCCGCTTCCACCTTCCGATGTGTCAAGTAACAAACCAAACTCTTTACCAAACATACGGTAAGTGCCATCCATTTCTTTGGTAACAAAAGTTAATCTGTTTTTCGCCAAAGTGGTTACAAGGTTACGGGTGTTTGCATCTCTTTTGTTCAAAGGCAAAACTACCTGGTGCGTGTAAAAGAAAGTACCGTTCTCTTGTGAACCTGTGCCGCTGTTGCCAGTGTTTGCTGTTGCACGTGGAACCTCAATTTTCCAAAATCTTTTGCCGGTTGCTTTTGTCATACCGGTTACAGTACCAGAAGCATCTACTACACGGCTATTGCCCGATGCGTCATACAACGCGCTGTTTTCGATAACGTAGATGACCTCGACACCGCCAACGGAATCGCGACAGTCAATAACGTATCCAGAATTTAACACACAAGCCATAATATTAATTTTTAAAAAGGGCGGCTATTATACCGCCCTTTTAGTTTATAAATTTTACTTAGGATATTGTACCTAAGAACTGAACCACTTCGTTAGTGAATGCTACGTTAACACCCAACTTCCACTTAGCAACATACTTTACAATCTGCTGATCGTCGCTGTACCACATTTTGTAGTTGTTCTCTTCGTTTTCGATGTCAACTGCCATTACAAGGTTTGACAAACGTGTTGCGAAAATGTCGCCGGTGCCATCCAAACCGTGTACCGCTTCCAACTTGATGCCAGTACCAGGGATGGTTAAACCACCATAGTTGCTGTTATCGTTGTAGTTGTAGTGGAACAAGTTAGCTGCAACACCCGCATCAACATAAAGGTCGTAAACATCGTAACCAACCATAACAACTACATCAGTCATACCTTTCAAAGCCGCTGGAATCTTATTCTTTACGTTTTGGATAATGCTGATTACGTTTGATGAAGTGATTGCCGGTGTACCACTCAAAGCGCCTGTGTTTGCACTTACTGGAGAACCCGCTGCTATTTGTGCAATGAGGCCATTAAATTTATTGAGGTTGGCATTCACGCTACCGGTATCGCCCTGCCATAACGCAGTTTCATTTTGCGCTGCAATTTTTGCGTTTTTACGCTCTAAGTAAGCCGCTTGGAATTGTGCGTTTGTAAAATCTTCGTATGTGCTTCCCGCTCTCAAAGCCTGCTGCGTAAAGAACGCTTCAAGGTCATTGATACAAAGGTTTTCGTTAACCTTAATCTTTCCTACTACAACCTCACGCTGTGTAATTGAAGTTGTACCAGATGCATCAAATGCACAAGATTGGGTTTGAAAAACTGCATCGGTATCGAACAAAGGAATTTTTGCTGAACTTTTAACTTCGCGCAAAACAATACCATCCTGTAGGATCAACTGTTGTGTCTTTGCTCCGAAAACTGCTGACATCAAAAGGGGTTCTATTTGCTCCCTTGTGTATGCGGTTAATGTACTTAATGAGAATGCCATTTTATTTTGCTTTTTTGGTAAAAAATACTTTTGTTACGTTTTCAAATAATTCTTTTGGATCTTGTTTTGCAAACTTAGCCGCTCCATTGCTGGCCGCTGCATCCGCTGTAGCTGTAGGTTGTTCAACTAATAGCTGTGTCAATCCCAACAAGCCTTCTATTACTGTGTTTGCCTTGTTTAGCTTTGCTTCATATTCAGCAAATTTGCCTTCGTACGCTGCAAACTTTGATTCGTAAGAACTAAACCTTTCGTTTGTGCTTTGCTCAATTTTTGCAAAACGTGATTCGATTTCGATGCTTGCATCTGGTGCTTCAAGTGGTGCTTCGGCTGGTGTGATGCTTTCGATTATGCCATTGTCAACAAGTACAATCTTAGTACCGTCAGCAAGGATGTGTTCGCCTGCTGGAGCAGGCTCCAAACCAATCATTACCATACCGCCTACCTCCAACTTATCAACGGTTACTTCAGTGCCATCCATTAAGGTTGCACTGATCATTTCGGTTTTAACTTCGCCCGATGGTGCTGGCTCATCCATTAACGCCAATTTCAACTTTTGTAATATTTCTTTTGCGTTCATAATGTATTGTATATTTATTCGGTGATTGGTGTAAATAGTAGTTCAACTATTTTTTTTAGCTTTTGTTCCGCGCTTTCTTTTGGCTTATCGTAATCGAAAAAACCTTCTACGCTAAAGCCTTTAAGTTTGTTTTCCTTTACGGCCTGCCATGCTTCGTCATTCTCAACATACATCGAACCGAACCAGCTACCATCGGCTGCATCCTCATAACCCTTCATTGGCAATATTCCACGCTCGGCATCGGTAATAAACGATTCAAATAAAACCACGCCTTCAAGTTTTAGCTGCTCATCGTGCATAACATTCACGTTCTTTTGATAGCCACGCTTTGCATATTTAATGGCAATCTTTTGGATGGTGTCCTTTGAGAACTTTACATAATGGTTGCCCATTTCATCGTTAGTCCGGAATATCAATTTGTCGGCTAACATCAAAGGGCCGCTAATTATACGCCTATCTTCGCTTTCAATTTTGTATGCTTGATGCTGATTAAAAGCAATAAAATCTTTTTCGATTGCGGGTAAATCTACCAGCGCAATGTAATCGACTTCGCTATTGTCATCCCTTATCCGTAACTCGTAAACTGGAATATCCATAAAGTAATGTATAAAATTTGCTGGTTTGGTTTAAATGGGTTATTTTAGCTTTTTGGTTTAAGTTTAATTTTTAGTAAGCAATCGAACCCCCGCTACGTTTCCACGTTGGCGGGTTTTTTATCAATTGATTCTGGCCTGACGATTTAATCTTTTAATCTTTTCTTGATTGCCTGTAATATCCGATTCAACTACAAACGCTCTACCAGCGGCGTTTCCAATCTGGTTAATTTGCCCTTGTTCCAATCTTGTTGTTTCGGCTTGTGGTGCTACGGGAGCGGTAATTGGCGAAGATGGAATATTTGCCCCACCACCGCCACCTCCACGCCCTGGCACTTTTACGGATGTAATCGCTTTAACGGTTTTTATACCCGTTGCAATTATAGCCGCTACGTTTGCAATTTTAGCAATAGTTCCGAAAGGTTCGGGTAATGTTGACTTTGCTTTGATTACCTCCGAAGCCCCCAAGTAGGTATTAATCAACGCTTGTGAAACGGCCAACGCTTTGCCGGCTGCGGTTTCTTTGCCGATAATATCTGATGCAGTTCCGAGCGCATTTGATACTGCTTGTATTGAACCGATGCGCTTTTGATCTGCTTCTAATTGCAAATCTGACAATCCTTTTTCTAATGCTATCTGATCGGCTGTTTTTTGTTCTTTATCTTTAATATCCTTGCCCCTTAATTCAATAGATTGAGTAACTCTATTAAGTAGCCGCGCGTTTGATTCTTCCGTTGTTTTTTCAAGTCCATCTGTTACCTCTTGTCGTTCGGCTTTTACGAAGGCTCTTGTGTCAGCGATTCTTTTTGCGTTAAACTCCTCTATTCTTTTGCGTTCATCTTCGAGTGCTTTTGCATCTGCAGCATCTTTAATAGCTTTTAACCTTTTGCGCTCGGCTTCTGCTTGACGGCCTGCTTCTGCCCGTTTATTGGCTGCTTCTATTTTTTTAGCTTGTTCCGCCGCCGCTGCGTCTTTATCTTCCTTACCCGCTTCTGCTGCCAGTACCGCTTGTTGTTGTTTTAATTCTTTAAATCTGTCAGCCTCCTCTTTGCTAAGCGTTCCCTGTAATGCAAGTACTTTTCTAAGGTTGTTTAATTCATCTTCATACATTTTATTTTTAACCGCCCGTATTTCTTTTGATGTCGCGCCCTGCGCTTGCATTATTTCAATCTGATTATTTAATGCCTCATTATTCTTTGTGGTTGCTTTTGTTAGCTTTTCAGTTGTGCGGTCTGCTTCGCTTGTCAAACCAATAAAGTCAGTGAAGCCGGTAATTAGTTTACCAAAAAAGTCAGTAACACCTTTCAACGGGCCGAGTAGCTTTTCAATTACCTTTTTAACGCTGTCGAAGTTCTCAATCAACAAACCAACTAACACTACCAACGCACCAATACCAGTGGCAATGATTGCACCGCGTAAATTTTTAAAGCCTTTACTACTTTGATCCACTGCACCTGTGAATAATTTTTGCGCTTTAGCTGCAAGTGATGTCGCTATTGCTTGAGCCTTTTGGAATGCAGTAGTATCTTTTATTCTTAAACCCAAATCCTTAAAAGCCTTTTGCCCTTCAAGAACTCCATCTATTCCTTGGCTTAATGCCATTGCACTATTTACTTTTAATAAGGCTTGTTCTACCTCTTTGCTTTCAGTACCAAATAAACCGATGGCACCTTGTGCTGCACTAAAACCATTGGCTACCGCGCTAACTGCACCGCCAAATGCTGCAAACTTTTTATCGCCATCAAAGGCCGCTACCAATCGGCTGGCATCGTCAATCGTACCCTTTAAGCCTTCTACGTTCTTAGCCGCGTTTGCAGCCTCTTGACTGAACTCCCCAAAGTTTTCGATAGCATTGGTTAACTCGGCGCGCGCCTCCTTTAATCTGCTTTTAATGCTGCCTACCGATTTCTCCGCATTCTTACTATCTACTTTGACCTCTACTGCTATTGTTGATGTTTCTGCCATTTTAGTATATTGTATTAATTACTCTTAAAAGTTCGCATTTGGTTAACTCGTTTGCCCCTGCATCATAGTCCATAACCTTTGACAAACGGTACAACCCGCCATCAATATATTTAAATGTTGCAAAGTCAAGGTTGAAAATATCCTGCTCATTTAGTTTAAAAAACGCCGTTAACAATCGGCTGTCCTTATCTGTAATTTCGGCCATGTAGCTACTGTAATACAGATTGAACTGGTTTACGTTTATTGCACCGCTAACCAATACAAAGAATAGTTCAATCGGTACGCCAAAGTTGATGTCATTTGTTGGCACATCTGGATCGTCAAAGTGTCCAGCGTAACAATAATCTGTTCCGGTATGTAGGTTACTGCCACCGCCACCGCCACCGCTTTGTATGTTCCAACTATCAACGCCCGTAATTTTTTTACATTGCAATATTCGAATAACGCTATCCACGTTTTCCTCTACGTTGTTATTGCGTTTGAATATGGTGCTGTAAACTTTATCTTCGCCACCGTAACCTACCAGTACAGTGCTGGCAAATATTATGTCTACCTGTTCGGTATCTTTTGCAAACTCCAAACCGTTATCAAATATTCTATCCCCGTACCCTTCATTGTAGCGTTTACGGTATTGCTCAAGAAAAAAGTCGCTATCGTCTTTAAATTTAAAGTTGTAATAACGAGCGTTAATTTCGCTCATAGGCTTAATGCTTATCTGCTTTTGCCTATCCATCTTTTCGCTCCAATCTTCAATAACACCGGTATAAAAATCGGTGTAAGGTTTAACGATTAATCTTTTTTCGATGAACTTATCCTCCGTTACATAAAGGTTAAACAACTTTAAAATACTAATAAAGAAATCACGTTGGAATATATTTTTAGGTATAATATCGTTTATAGTTAAACTATCCCCTAACGTAGCGGCTACAAGCGTGGCAGCGGTTGCTGAAATGTTGAAAAAGCTAACTGTGCTGTTTAAGTTAAACACTTGTGAACTGCTTACCGGTGCATCAGTACAAGCGTAAAGCCTTATAATATCGTTTGTATTTAATGTAGTTGTAAAATCAAACTCAAAGCTAAATGATTCAGCCGAACCGCTACCGCTGTTTAATATTGTTTGAAATGACAAATATTGTGCGCTGCCATAGGTGTCAGTAATGCTACCGCTTTTAATACCTACAAAGAATGTTTGTGCTGTGTCTGAAGTAGTTGTTCCCGATATTGTCATACGGATGCGAACATTTGTAGAAGTCGCGCCGATGTATTGAAATTCCCCACTGCTTCCAAAGTCTGTAAAGTTAGCGGTTACCGTTCCCGATACGGGAATAGTGGACTTATCAACGGCGGGATCTATGCCATCACCAAACAGGACGTTTGTAGGGCCGCCCGTTGCATTCACAAAGTTTGTCGTTGAACGTAACAACTGCTTTTGGTTGTGTGGAACTATTAGCGACTTGAAACGTGTTGTTTCCTTTAATGGAAACTCTAAGGTATAACCCGAATTGGTAACAATCTTTTCAAGATAATCTTTTACAAACAAAGCAGGTCTAAACGTGCCGAACTGCCAATTCTTTTTTGCAGTGCTGTAGGTTCCATAATCAATATGAGGGTAAACGTAACCGCTGCCAGCCTGTGCATTGTCCCATGATGCTACAATATTGGCAATGCTGTATGTGTGGTTGTATGCGCTAAAGTTTAAATCCTCAAGCCGACTATTGCCTAACTTAGCAATGAAGCCGCCTAATTCCCCAAACACAGCCGTTTCATATTCTACATTATCGCCATCGTAAAGTATTTCAGTAAGCCTAAAAATACCTTTGACAATCTGCAAACCGTTTACCTCAATACGACAAGCCGCTGACTTTGATGCGTTGAAGTTGTAAGCAATGTTTGGCGCGGTATCTGAAGTGAAATTGCTATTGTTGAACTCAAAGATATTACCGAGCAAAGCATTGTTTCGGGCGGTGCCAGGTATTACAATAGTTTTGCTGAATGTAGTGGCCTTGCTGTCTAAGTTTTGCAGGTCATCAACGGCATACGTTATCTGCTGCGTTAATGCCTGTGTCAAATCCAGTTCGTTATTTTCTATAAATATTCTTGTCATATTACTAACCAATTACCTTGTTCATTCATTCCTACTAATTCAAAACATTTTAAATAACCGCCCTCACTTACAACGATTAACAGCGTTCCGGTTTCATCTACTATCAACCCCATTTCTATCATCTTAATTGCCTTTGGCGTGTTTGGTTTATGTCGATGTCAACCTCAAACGGCCTCAACCTGTTGTTGATGTATTTGCTGTATTCGTATGTGTTGTTCTTTAATGTTACCGGATAATAGTAACCGTCTTGCTCCATGTAAATTTGAGGCGATGTGATTAACTCCGATAGCCATGTAAATTCATTATCCGTAGGCGCATCCATAGTAAGCCGCAAAGACAATACCTCTCTATTTTCGTAGTTCGTTTTAGTTTCATTATACACGTTGTTGCTGTCAAAGTAAGTTACCGATGACGGCCCTTGTCTGAAGTCGCGCTGTGTGAATGCTTTGCGTTCCACATCCGATGTAAGGCGGCTTAATAGGTCAAAGGTTGCTGTGTCGTACATTCCCCATTTATTAAGGAAGTAAAGGTTTGTCGGCGTGTATTTCGGATTGCATCCTAACACAACTCTGAATTTATCAAACGTGTTAAAATAAACATCGTAATACTTTACAGCATCAGTTATAATATTGCCTAATCTTGCGTTAATTGCAGCCGTTCCGATGTCAAGTTGAACATACCCACCGTTTGCGTATGTGCTGCCATCTGTCGTGGTTGCTATGAGTGCATTGCTTTGATCATAGGTATCAACTTTTAGCGTTAGCGTTGCATCGGTTTTAAATGGAATTAATAACTTTGCCCCTGTATTGATACGCGCCCCCGTTGGCCTGTTAGTATAAAACTTATTTAGCTTACTTGTGCTGTCAAATGTTTTGCGCTTAAATGCCGGCGGTGCCCAATTATAAGCGCGCACTTCGCCAGATGCAAGGTTGCTGGTTGTTATACCGCTCACATCCTCGCCAAACCTTATTTGGTATAATTGGCTTATTTCGCCCGATGCTGATGGCTGGCATAGGTACACATCGTCTGCAGCGTTTTCGGGTACAAACCAATTATAAGTAAAGCCATTGCGCACAATCGGCCCCGCGTCAAAGTAGCCGTTTGAGGTTGTAGGATCTGGGAACTGTTTAACGCGCACTTGTTGTACGCCGCCTACAAATATGTCGAACACGAATTTAAAATCTTGCCCCGCTACGTTGTCGCTGCTTACAACGTGCCACAATGTATCTTGTACAGATGGTTCGCCCGATGGTGCGAATAATGATGTTATTGCCATTTACTTACTTGTGTTTAATCTTTGAATTGTTATTACAATATCCCTGCCCACTGCATCGGCCGCCGTAACTGCAAAGTCCTTAAATACTTTGTTGAACGCGTCATCAAAGTAGTTTGTGGTTTTAACACCATACGCCTTAATGAGGTAAATCAAAGTATTTACTTTTCTATCTATTAAGCTAACGCCCTTTCTTGCTTTTACACCTTTACGTTCTAAACCTATCCCAACCGCTGCATCATTTTGCACGGTTTCAATCTTTGCATAGCCATTCTCAATGTAGTCTTTTATAGAAGCGCGACCAGATGCATTCATACCAAAATTGCGGTATTGGTATTTACTTGTCGGAGCGTTTGCGCTGCTTATTACACCCTTAACACCTTTATTTGGATAATCAAAATAATTAGCCATTATAATTCTAAAACCCATCCCATCGTCATCAAACTCCGGCTCAATACTATCTCTAAGCCTACCAGATGCAGTAACCTCTCTATCCTTAATATTATCCTCAAGTTCTAACTGAAACTCCGATGCGTATTGCACAAGTATCTTTTGCAGTACCGTTAATTTAACAGGTATATTTGAGCGTGCTTCCCCGCCAAAATTAGGATCTTCCGCTAACGCTTCAGCTTGTGCTCTGCCTATATTGATACTCATCGAACGCCCTTTTAGTTTTAATATAATTCAAATCATTTAAGAACTGCAACACCGGTAAATCCATTGCCTCGTTTACACTGATAGCTTCAAATTCTGAAACCATTTTGGCATTGTAAATCCATCCAAAGTTTGATGTAAACCCCGTAGGATCCGGTTTGCCTCCGCCTCCGGTATCATCTTCGCCGTCATTTCCTGCACTAAAAAGGGATGCAAAGCCTTCATTGATTGAGTGAAAACTGCATAAAAAAAAACCGCCGCATGATACGCAGCCGCAAAGTCTAAGTGCTTCATGTCATCGGCTATCATTTCGTGCTGCCATGCCTCCGGCTTTGTTGGCCTTAGCCATTTGTAAGGCGTTGCCATCGATGCCAATATCAAATGCAGATTTCCTATAATATCCGCGCTGAATGTAGCCACCTCAATATACCTACCCGCGTTAAACGGTGGGCGTTTTAAGTCATAGTTAAATTTATAAAGCCTACCATTTGCCCTGTAAAAGTTACGCGGCTTATCTTTCTCAATATTCTGCATTTTAATACTGAATGCCTTAGATACCTTTGTACATACCTTGTTAAACTGTTTTAGGCTCATGGCGTTGATTTGGTCGGTATTGTAACCCGTCATGGCCTTAACATACTGCACAGCCTTATCCTCATCGTTTAAGGCATAGTTACTAATTCTGTAAACCTCTTGGAATTGTGCTACTGTCATAATGTATTGTATAATTTTAGATAATATGGTAATGACCAAAATGCTTATAATCTATTCGGCATTTGTCTGCAAGGGCCAAAGCAATGACCGTGTCATCGTGGAACCCATCTGGCGCGGTGTATTTAACGCCTGTGGATGTGTAACGATATTCAAATATTTCAAGTTCATCCTGCATAACTCCAGTCAATACCGATATTTCTTGTTTGTGGATGCTTGATGCCAAACCCTCCATTAATTGTTGTTTGCTGCTACTGCTAAATTTAAACCCCGTCATTTTTTGAAATGACTTTTGGATGTCCTCGACAATAGCATCGCCCACGCCGGTGCTATCAATTAGCACGGGTTTGCTGCGGTCTATTGTTAGTATAAAGTCCTTTGTTTGTTTCCAATCCTTTTGAAAGCGTTGGTAGTAGCTTACATCGCCGTTTTTGTCAAGGCCTATTATCACAGTCCAATCGACTGACTTTGCCAAATCGATGCCGTAATACATTGTCGGCAGTTTGCTTAATGGCTTAATGCAGGCGCGAATGTTATCGGAGCCAAAAGGGTTGGCAGCGTTCTCCATCGGGTTGGCCATGTATTCCTGTTCAAATACGGCGCGTGGTAGTTGCCGCTTTGCATCGTCTATTTCTTTGGGATCTATGTATGGGTTATCGTAGGTGCTAAATGAAAACGCTTCCCAATCGGGTTCGCCGTGCCTCATAAATAATGAGTAAAAGAAATTGCGGCCTTTGGGTGTGCTTAGAAAGATAGCTTTGCCTTTGTAATCGGTCAGCGTTGGCCGAATGGCGTTGTTCCACCCATCTTCGAGGTTTGCTATGTAGCTGGCCTCATCAACAATGGCCAGATGAAATTTTAAACCACGCATATTGTCTAATCGTTCGCCCGTAAAAAACCGTATTGAACCGCCGGTAATAAAGTTTATAACAAGGTCTGAGCGATTGCAGTCGTAAATATCCTTGGGAAGGTTCTTTGTAATATCATCAAAAAATATCTTTGCGAGTTGGTAAGTAGGTGTTATGTAGGCAACATTGCTGCACGTTTCTGCTGCCTCTTTAACGCTTAACGCTTGAGCAATTAAGGACTTACCAAAACGCCTGCCGCACTTCAAAACTTTAAATCGTGCAGGACTATTCAGTACTGTCCACTGTGATTGGTGCGGATTGAATTGTATTACTACTTCCAAATTGAACGGTTATTTTATTTTTTACATCAGCCTGCACCTCGACCATTTCTGTTGGCTTGCCGTGCGTTCTATTTAGCAAAGTATCTACACTATACAAGCTGCCCTTTTCAAGTGACTTTTTTAAAGCGTGCGCAATGGTGCGTTCAAGTATGTCGCCTGTTTTATAAATGTGCGCAAGTTCATCAAGCGTCATTGCCAGCATTGCGTTGATAGTATTTGCTGCTTCGTTCTTTGTGTAACCTGCTATCTTTAGGCTCGATACAAGTTTACGCGGCTGTCCGTTCGGGTTTCCGCTTTGCCCTTTGACAAATGGTATTGCCCCTGGTGGTGTTACTCCTTTCTTAAATGGCATTGCCGTTCTTTTTAATTGTTAATGTTGAGTCAAGTTTTAGCATCCTGTCAACTATTACCTGACAATATTTAGGGTCGAGTTCCATACCGTAACATTTGCGTTTTAATTGATGGGCTGCTACCATTGTAGAACCTGAACCTGTAAAACCGTCATAAATAATATCACAATTATAGTTTTGTAAAATTTGCATATTTAAACCAACTGGTTTTTGCGTAGGATGTACTCTTTTTACTAGTTCAAGTTCTCTGCTTCCTTCCCTACTTAATCCATTCCATAAATATTCGTAAAGTCTTGAAGCCTTATTAAATGAAGTCCAAGCCATTTCAAAATCTGCAAAATTGCCTGTGTTTTTTTTATACCAAACTATCCAACCCATTGATGGAGGCAAAAAGTCAGTAAAATAGTTCCCTCCAAAAATTATAAAATTTTCAAAGCCTAGAGAAATACAAGTATCATAAAATTCTCTTGCTGTGTCAGTTGTATCATCTCCTATAATTTCAGAAAAACCTTTTGTACTGCTTACAACTTTTCCTGTTTTTCCTCCAAATTTTAAAGCCCCTCCTCCACCGACGCTTGTATTATTTACAACTTTAATGCCATAAGGCGGATCAGTAAAAACCATGTCAGCCTTTTGCCCATCCATTAACCTTGCCACCGCATCACTATCTGTACTATCCCCACACAACAACCTATGCTCACCTATTTCAAACAAATCACCTAAGACAATATCCGTTTCAATTCCCCCTTCTGGCACTGCAAAGTCATCTTCTTCTGCTTCAAGCGTTTGCTCATCAAAGCCTGGCACATCCAAACCCCACTCGGTTAACTGCTCAACATCCCAATCGGACTGCAACTCATCCCAATTCCATTCCCCAAACCCTACGTTATCTTTAATTATAAACTCTTGCCTTTGCTCTTCGGTCCAATCGTCAGCCATAACTACGGGTAACTCCTTCATCTTTAATTCGTTAGCTGCCTTTAACCTCATGTTTCCCCCTAACGGGAACATTTTACCATCAATATCGGTTACACAAACCAGCGGTCTTTTCTCCAGCATTTCTGGAAACGAGCGCAAAGATTCAACAAGTTTTGCAAACTTATCGTCTTTTATAACACGCGGGTTTTTCGGGTTAGGTTTTATTTCTGCAATTTTTCTGTAAATCATAGTCTATTTTTATAAATGTCTTGTCCTTGTTTGTATCTGTGTTTCTCGTTTTCTGCTACAAGCTGCATTTTGTCCCACCCGTATTCATTACCAACTGCATGAAAGCCGATGTGATGACCAAACGGCCCAACAACGTAGTATGTGTTTATTCCCAACGCGTGGCAGCGTTCGCAATAGTCTAAATCAATCGGGCCGTATGGAAACATCGATTCATTAAAGTAACCAACGCGGTCAATGGTGTCCTTTGTCATTAACCAGTTTGAAATAATTAGTTGATTGCTTACATGGGTTACGGGTTGCTCCAATGGCATTGCA
>Ga0209492_1000463_pt1 | contig 12641 bp, 6 predicted proteins | sample PPLLak12cMay2015_FD_187253 | JGI IMG/M metagenome (GOLD analysis project Ga0209492, IMG submission 187253) | Freshwater sediment microbial communities from Prairie Pothole Lake near Jamestown, North Dakota, USA - PPLs Lake P7 Core (1) Depth... | ecosystem: Environmental > Aquatic > Freshwater >... | reverse complement strand
GAAGAGCCGGTATCCCTGTATGCACAGGAGCCTGAGGAAGAACCGGGTGGAGAAGGCAGCCCGGGTAGTGAAACAGTTACCCGTGAGGAGCCGGAAGAGCCGGTATCCCTGTATGAGCAGGAGCCTGAGGAAGAACCGGGTGGAGAAGGCAGCCAGGGTAGTGAAACAGTTACTCGTGAGGAGCCGGAAGAGCCGGTATCCCTGTATGAACAGGAGACCCTGGAAGTGCCAGGTACTGATGGGGGGACCCTGCCCCGGGAACGATCTGGCGACCTGACGGAGGAAGAAGATATTTTCTGGTTTAATACGGAGCCTGTTGAGGTTGCAGGTGAAGAAAATGGGGAGATTTTCTGGTTTGAAGAAGTGCCCGCAGAGGAGGCATCGGTTGGAGGCAGCCTGAGGGCAAAAGAGGCTGGCGACTTCAGTGAGGTGTCGGAAGATGAAAGGTCTCTCTATGACCGGGAGCCGGTGGAAGAAACAGATACTGAAGGTGCCCTTATCGACAAGGGCATTGCATGTGCTTCTGTCGGGCAGTTCGAAGTGGCGATTTCATGGTATGATAAGGTCCTCTCGAGAGATCCGGAGAATCCTGACGCCCTGAACAACAAAGGGGTGGCACTTGCAGCCTTGAAAAAGGGTGAAGAGGCGCTCCTGTTTTTTAACACACTTCTGAAGGCAACTCCGGAACATGAACTCGGTCTGACCAACAAGGGAGGGGTGCTTGCCGATCTGAAACGGTATAAAGAGGCTTGTGCATGTTTTGATCTCGTCATCAGGATCAATCCGGATAACGCCGATGCATGGTACAATAAAGGGGTAACGCTCGCCAGTCTTGGAAACTATGATGAGGCTGTCGGGTGCTATAACCAGGTCCTCCGGGTTTGCCCGGATAATGTCAATGCCCTTAACAACAAAGGGATCGCGTGCGCTGCCCTGAAAAAGTATGAAGAGGCCATTCTCTGCTATGACAATGCACTCAGGATCAACCCGGAATATGCGCTTTCATTGATCAACAAAGGTGTAGCCCTTGCCGAGCTGAGAAAATATGAAGAAGCCGTTGCATGTTTTGATGAAGTTATCAGGATTAATCCGGAGTATGCAGAAGTATGGTATAATAAGGGAATTGCACTTGCAATCCTGGGAAAAGCCGACGAAGCAGTTCTTTGTTACGACCGGGTCCTCAGAGCTGATCCCGAAAATGCCGGAGCATGGGAAAATAAAGGTTTAGCCCTTTCGGTCCTGGAAAAAACAGAGGAGGCGGTCCTTTGTTTCGATCAGGTTATAAGGATCAATCCTGATAATGCCGATGCAGGGTATAACAAGGGACGTGCCCTTGCCCGGCTGAAAAAGTATGATGAAGCAGTCGCCTGTTTTGATAATGTCCTGCGGATCGATCCAAAGAACGAACCGGCTCTTCTGAGCAAAGGAGCTGCTCTTACCGACCTGGAAGAGGATGAAGATGCCATCGGGTGTTTTGATGCAGTCCTGCAGATTAACCCGGATAACGCTGATGCACTGACCGACAAAGGGGTAAATCTTGCTAACCTTAAACGGTACGATGCAGCCATAGCATCCTACGATCAGGCTCTCAGAATTCATCCGGACCATACCGAGGCACTGAACAATAAAGGAATTGCCTATGCAGCACTGAAGAGATACGAAGAGGCTCTTGAATGCTTCAACGCTGTCCTGAAACTGCACCCGGAGAATGAACTGGCCAGCCTTATCCGGGGAATCACGCTTGCTGCCCTGAAACTATCTGATGAGGGTAACAGCATTGTATGATCGGCAATAACTTCCCGATGCAGTACCGGTAAGAGCCGTGGAATAAGCGGCATCCTGCGACAACCACTCCTGCATGGCCAATTCTCTGCAGATTTTCTGATAAACACTTCCAATCACCTTTGCAGGAACCCTAAGTTTTCAATAAATTGTAGAGCTCCAAATTTACGGCGAGGGCCTGTCCTGCCCCGAACCGCCCCTGCGCTTTTGCGATTGTGTCATAATTACCCTCTATGAGTTACCGCTCCCGCTCGAGCTCCCGAAGCGGGGGCGGAGGCATCACGTCCGTAACCCATAGCCGCGTCAAGAAAAATATTTCAAGGATTTCCCACGAAATTCAATTAAACCGATGTGAGTAATGGAATGTTTATTCCTCATAATTATTTGCGATAAATTCCGCCGCCCCCGACGGGCGCCCCCGCAGCGGATCAGTGTCTGTAAGCATATTTGTAAACACCGCACTGCCCCGCCGTGCCGAGGAGAGGCCCTGAGGCGGGGAGCCCTCATAAAATTACAGGGTTTAATGATATTCATGGGTGCGAACTCCCGTTCATGCCCGTTTCTCCTTAGCCCTCACCTTTTTAAATAATGACTGCCCTCAAACTATACCTGCAGGGCTTTTTCCATGAGCAGGCGGCAATTCAGTCCGGATGATCCGGAACGACGAAAATGGCAGGATCCGGATGAGATTCTCTCTTCAATCGGTCTTAGGCCGGGAATGGTATTTGTCGATATGGGATGCGGTGACGGGTATTTTGCCCTCCCTGCAGCCAGAAAGGTCGGTCATCGGGGCAGGGTGTATGCGAATGATATCGATGCCGCTGCCGTTGAGCGGCTCAGGCAGCGGGCAGCGCAGGAAGGACTGGACAACCTTGATGCCAAGGTGATGGAGGCAGAAGAGACTCTCGCCTGCGAAGGATGTGCAGATGTCGTGTTTTTCGGTATAGACCTTCATGATTTCCGGGATCCGGCACAGGTCCTCGTAAACGCAAAAAAGATGCTCAGCCCCGGGGGCAAACTGGTCGACCTTGACTGGAAAGATCAACCCATGCCGGTTGGTCCCCCTCCCGAAAAGCGGTTCTCGATTGACAAGGCCCGGAACCTGATCGTATCAGCAGGGCTCCGGGTAGTATCGGTGCAGGACTCCGGACCCTATCACTACCTCATCACTGCTATGCGGTAAGCCTGAACAACGGAAAATTTTTCGGATTCGTTAAAAAAAATCATCGTGAGGGGACCTGGAACTTCCTGACCGTCTCTGCCATCTCCTCCAGCCTCCTGTTGACAAGGTAGTTGACCGTCCCCTCCTGATACGATCCGTCTGCCTGCCGCTCTCCTGCCGGTACACCGGTCAGGAACTCGATTCCCTCGTCGATGGTTTTTGCCGCAAAGATCGTAAACTTCCCGGCCTGTGCCGCTTCGAGTATCTCCTCTTTCAGCATCAGGTTCTGGATATTGCTTGCCGGGATCATGGCCCCCTGCTGCCCGGTAAGGCCTTTTGCTTTGCATACTTCGAAAAATCCTTCGAGTTTCTCGTTCACGCCCCCGATGGCCTGCACCTCGCCCCGCTGGTTGACCGACCCGGTGACCGCGATGGACTGTCTGATGGGGAGACCTGAGAGTGCGGAAAGGATCGCGTACAACTCCGTGCTCGAGGCGCTGTCACCATCCACCCCCCCGTAACTCTGTTCAAAGACGAGTTTTGCTGAAAGGGAAAGAGGCTTGTCCTGTGCATATTTGGCCGCAAGGTAGCCCCCGAGGATGAGGACACCCTTTGTATGGGTAGGCCCGCCCATCTCTGACTGTCGTTCGATATCGACAATCCCGTCCCGCCCTGCTGCGACACTGGCAGTCACCCGGGATGGCCTGCCAAAAGCGATATCGCCCATCTCCATAACCGAAAGCCCGTTGATCTGTCCGACCGTGCTCCCGTCGGTATCTATCAGGAATATCCCCCGTTCGATATACTCCTGGATCTTCTGCTGGATCAGGTTCGAGCGGTAGATCTTCTCTTCGACAGCCTTCTGTATGTGCTTCACGGTAATGTGCTCTGCTTTGTCCTGCACGGCGTAGAAGTTTGCCTCCCGGATCAGGTCAGAGACAGCGGAAAACCGCGTTGAAAGTTTCTTTTTGTCATCTGCCAGGCGTGACCCGAACTCTACGACCTTTGCCACAGCCGTATTATCCAAATGCTTTAAACCGAACCGCTGGCAGAGCGTGCAGATGAATACTGCGTATTTCTTTGCACTGTCATCATTGCGTTCCATCACGTTGTCAAAATCAGCCCTTACCTTGAAAAGATCCGGGTAATCAGGATCCCCGTGATAGAGTATCTGGCTGATTTCCGGTATACCGATGAGGACGACCTTCACGTTCAAGGGGATCGGCTGTGGCCTGAGTCCCCGTGCGAAGATGAATCCCGCCTGTTCACCGGGCTCCTCTACCCGGACCTTCTCTGTCTTGAGGGCTGACTTGAGCCCGTCCCATGCAAAGGGATAGCGGAAGAGGTCCAGCACAGGGATGACCAGGTAGCCGCCGTTTGCCTTGTGCACCGAACCCGGGCGGATCATCATGAAGTCAGTCGACATGAACCCGAACTGGAACTCTTTTTCCGATCTCCCAAGGAGGTTCTGGTAGCTGGGGGTCTCTTCAAAGATGACCGGGGCACCGGCAAGACCCCCGTTATCCACAATGACATTCACCTCGTATTTCCTGAAGGCGAGGTCTTTTGCCAGCCACTGCTGGAACTGGGGCGGGACCTGCTCCTGCTGTTGTTGTGGGGTACCAAGAAACATGCCGAGGTTGTCCAGGATATCTTTCTGAACGCTGTCGATATAGGTGAGCACATCCGGGATCTTTCCATAGGTTTCCCGCAGCCCGTTGAGGAGGTGCCCGATGGCATAGAGCGCGATCTCGCTGTTGAGTTTTGCTATTACCTCCATCCCCCGTACGTCCAGGTCCCGGATCCTGCGGAACCCGGTCCGCAGGTCGGCATCCAGACCTTCCCGTTTTTTGATTATTTCAGTACGGGTCTCTTCGGGCAGCGCCTGAAACTCCTCGTCAGTCAGCGGCTTGGAATCGATAACCGGGATGATCAGGAGCCCGGTCGGTCCCATCTGGATAGTAAAGCCCTGTTTTGCCGCACTCTCGTTTACCTCCCCGATAATCTCCTGCCGTTCCTTGTCAAGTTTCCCGACCACTTCAGTGCGTTTTGTTGCGTAATCTTCACTTTCGAATGCCCTGGGCAGTGCCCTCCGAGCCTCCTCGATGAAGGTGGCCATGTCTTTTTTAAACGGGGTGCCCATCCCTGCCGGAAGGCGGATCGCGATGGGCTCGTAGGGGTTGGCAAAGTTATTGACATAGACCCAGTCATCGCTTTTTGGCTTTGTCTTTGCCAGTTCGTCGAGGAACTTCTTTACTGCCGTCCTTTTCCCGGTCCCGGGCATCCCGGCAACGTAGACATTGAATCCCTTTTCCTGGATCTCAAGCCCGAAATGGAGCGCCTTCTGTGCCCGTTCCTGCCCGATAATCTCTTCTGTTTGTTGTAATGCCTCTGTTGTCGTGCATTCAACCTGGCCGGGGGCATACACCGCCCGGTAATCTGTCAGTGATAATGGTTTTATCATAGCGAGTCATCCCACGGTAGTCTGATGGGGTATTCCCCGCCCCTGGTCTTTTGCCGTAACGTATCGTCCAGATAGAAAACCAGAGGAGGGGTAGTACATTGGAATTGCCAGAGTGCTCTTTCCGGAGGTATTTATGCATATGTCCGACTTTCAAAAAATGGAATGAAAATATGATTCCGGGAATAGAGTTGAATAGTACCAAAATTTCCTGCGGGATTATCACATCTCAATGCACGCTTCGGAAATCAAACAGGTCTCAACGGATTCACAGGATGTACGGTAATCCCTTATGTCGTGATTTTTTTCCTACCCGGACTGGCTTTCCTGTACTTCTATCAACTGCATCGGTTCACCATGGCAGAGGATTTCTCCGCCTCCGGCTTCCTGCACAAGAACAATATTTCCGCAGACATTGCAGCGGTAGACTTCACCGGCTTTCTGAACATTTACCATGTGCTCTCTCCCCGAATTTCCCGTTGAATTGGCATTTGTGTTCATGAGTTGGAGGATGATATTATACATTCCGGTAATCTGCAAAAATTAAAACACAGCACTGGGCCGGATCTTCAATCCAATGGTGCAAAGCGGGAGTTACGATAATTTTTACCAGCTCTTTCTGAATAAAAAAACCCGTTTTCCCGGAATGAGCCTTCCGTCTGGCAGTGCAGGTGAATCATCCCTGGCAGGATCACAAGCGGAGCTTTGTTATTGTCCCCTGTTTTTGCTCATAGTTTCTGATGGCGCCTGGGGATGAGACGAGAAGGCGGCGTATGGTATTATAGACGCTCGGTGTTTTTTCCGGGTCAAGGTCATCAAGGAGTCCTGCCAGGATTCCGACCAGCGGTACCTGGTCTGCCTCTTCCATCGCATCAAGTGCACCGAATACCGGGAGCAGGGAGACCGTGCTGAATTCGTTGATGGGTGCCAGCAGGTGAATGGTCCTTGCCAGGAAGGCCCGTCCCTCATCAGTCTGGAGGGATTTCTTCCGGTTCAGGGCAAACCTCCGGTAGAGTGCCCGCTGGTCATTGGCCTGCTCGATCCTGAATGCGGGGGACTTCTCGACACGGGCGATGAGGTCCAGCACATCGGCGCTGCTGTTTGCGGCAATCACCGAGAGGAAATTTTCCCAGCTGACGGGATTTTTCGCCGATTCCTGTTCGAAGGACTCGAGGATGGCAAAGCGGTCTTCTGCCATGCTGTCCATATACAGGCTGAATGCCACAAGTTTATCAGTGGCGCAGGAAGCCGAGGCGAACTGTTCCCGTATCAGGTGAAGAATATCAGGGGTCCCGAGCCGCGAGAGTACGGCAAGGGCAGTGTTCTTCACCTGCCGTTCTTTTATCGCACGGGCCTTGTGCCTGAATGTGTCGTGGGGTTTTTCCGGTACATTCAATGTGGTGTAGATGTCCAGGAGTGAATCTTTGTACCGGGTTGCGATCGAACGGTACAGCCTCTCACGGACATCCCAGAGCGCCTGGTAACGGTGGACATACCGGGTATCGGGCGCAGACTCAAATATCGTCAGGAACTGCCCGCCGCCCCGCTTCATGAGGTCATGGTCGGAGATGAGCCGGAAATACAGGTCGAGGCATTCCGGGTCGGGGAGGGCATCGGGATTTTCGAGCATCTTTAATTTCTCACCGTCAATGAGTGTCATGAATGCAAGCCAGCGGTTAACCATGTCCCGGTCCTTCTCTGCCTGCAGGAAGAGTTCTTCCCGGGACGCATGGTACCTGACCTTCCCGTAGAACGAATATCCACGGTTGATGGACAGGAACGCCGGGCGTTCGGGAGATGGGAGCTCCAGTTTCCCTTCATCGGTATCGACCCGGTGGATGACTTCGGTGATTTCCTCACCTGTCCGGGAAACCAGGGCGATCCTGACGGGGAAGATCCAACGCTTTTCCTTGTTGTCACCGGACTGGCGGAGGTCCAGGGTCATGAGTCGGCGGGCCGGATCGTAGGAGGATTCCACCGTGAGCGTGGGAAACCCGGTCTGTTTGAGCCACCCTTCTGCCATCGGTGTGAAGTCCTGCCCGGATACCTCCTCCATGGCCTGGACCCACTGGGCACGGGTTGCGTTTCCGTGCCGGTACCTGTTGTGGTAGAGGTCCAGCCCCTTCACAAACTCCTCCTTTCCCATGAATGTCTCGATCATCCGCACAAACTCCGGAGCCTTCATGTACGTGATATCCGTGATAAGCTCGTTGGGGTCATTGAACCCGTCGGGTTCGATGGGGAGGGATGCAGCCCCGCTGTCGAGATCGAAGGTCCCGCTGCCGGGTGCAAGAAGGGAGAGAACAGTCTGCAGCCGTGAATATTCTTCCCCGAAATGGAAGGCATGGTACTGGTTTTCGACATGGACCGTGACTGCCTCATTGAGCCAGATCTCGAACGGTGACCAGCCGGTCACTTCCGAGCCGTTCAGGTTATGGTAATACTCGTGGACCTTGACATTGGCCAGGTATTCATATGAAGGGTCGGTCATGGCAGGGTACGGCATAATACGGTTTGATGTGATGGTGGTATTCCCGACATTTTCCATGCCCCCGTAATCCGAGTTCTGCATCGCGATCTCCCGGTAAGTTGTTCCTGTATAGGCATAACCGGGGACGATTTGTCGTATGAGGGTGGCAAGTTCAGCCCGGATTACATGTAACTCCGGGGAAACAAGGACGGCCTTTTTGATCCGGTTCAGCCTCGTCATGAGCTCGTAGAGCCTGCTGCGGATCTCCGGTTTACCGTACCGGTCAGGCCCGGTAAAGAGATATGTCCATATAACGGCATCGTAAAGCATGTCCAGTGCATTCCCGACCATTTCGGGATCTGAGGCCGGCGGCACCAGTATTTCCAGCGAGCACCGCTTCCCGCCTGCATACTCGCACTCCCGGCTGAAGGCTGCATATGTCCCGCACCCGAGGAAAAAGAGGTACGGTGCCATCGGGGTGATCCTGTTTTCAAACGTGATCGAAACCCTGCCGTCCCTGGCAGGCTCGCGGGGGACTGATTCGTCCCCGTTCGTGATCAGGTGGGTATACCGTGCGTCGGCTATAATCGTGGTAGTATAGGTGCATTTCGCGGTCATGTCATCAATGCATGGGACAAGACGCTGGAACCCCCATTGCTGGCACTGCGTGATCTGCTGGGGTGGTGCTCCCTGAGGGGTCTCATCATAGTAGAGGCCTTCAAGAAGATTTTTCGTGGGGCGGCAGATCGTCTCTGTGTGCACGGTGAACTGTGTTGACGGAGGGACGGGCTCAGAAAACCAGATCGCCAGCAGGTTCTTTCTGGTATCATAATCAAAGGAGCAGTCCCGACCGGGACACCGTACTGCAAGAATCTCAAGGTTCTTTGCATTCAGGGAGATCTCCGAAAGAGGCTGGTCGCGGGATTCGGCGTGCAGGTCAGAGGTAACCTTTGTATGGTCATCAAAGACATCGAAGACGAGGTCCATGTGGATGACACGGACCGGGACCTTCCCGAAATCATCCTGGTAATACCTGAAAAGGCGTTCTGTCATAGTCCGGACATCCTGAGATATTGTCGGAATGCTGCTCTCTTTCGGTATTTATGCGTATGCCCCCGGTTTCAGGATTTGGGCTTTGTGAAATCCCCGAAATAGTTCCCTTAACGTTCACATGAGCTATGGCAATTTCCATGCCTGGTCCTGCCGCTGTGGCACCCCATGGAGCTGAATGGCGGGAGAAAATAGGCTCTCTTTTTTTGTACGGTTCTCGCAGAAAGTTACCTGTTGAGATTGTGTTTTCTCCAAAATGATGAACGCCGCTGCCCCCGGCGGGGCGCCCCCGCAGCGGGTCAGAGTAACTAAAAATTCCCTGAACACCGTTTTGCCCCGTCGTGCCCCGGAGGGGCCCTGAGGCGGGGAGCCCTCATAAAATTTTGTGATGTGATGATTTTCATGATTCGGGTGCGAACTCACGTTCATGCCGTTTCAACAGAGCCCAAATTCCAATAATTTCGGCAAGTACCAATCCCACAACTGCGATGACCTGCGCCGCCCCCGAGGGGACGTCCCCCTCGGCACTCTAATTACATGAAAACTCCGCCCCTGGTCTCTCAAAAGGCCTGTTGCGGATGGCTGTCGTGCCTTCACCATTTTCATGGTTTGGGTGAGACCATCAGTTCATGTATTTCTCACAAGAGCCGGATTCCGGGCAATTTTGGCTCCTCATGGGGACCATCCCGGAACTTTCCCCGCTACTCCTGGCGGGAGTTCTTTCTCTCATGCTGATGTGGGGGAAATTCTCATGTAGATTCGCTCACAATACGAACACATGGACTCAGGCGCCGAGGGACGTGACCGGAAAGGACTGACCGAACAGGAAGCCCGTGAACAGCTAAAAAAGTCAGGTCCGAACCGGATCACCTCCCGGCATGAGATCACCTTTCTCAGCATCGCCAAAGAAGAGATCACCGAGCCCATGATCCTTCTCCTCCTCGCGGTCGGGGTATTTTATACTATTCTCGGGAACATCGGCGACGCTCTTACTCTCTATGCCATCATCGCGACCCTCGTCTTCGTTGAGATCGCCAATGAATACCGTGCAAAAAAAGCCATCTCATCACTCTCCCAGCTCGCCGAACCGAAGACCCGGGTGGTGCGTGATGGAGCGATCAGGGAAGTGGCCACCGAGATGGTTGTCCCGGGGGATCTCCTGGTTTTTGTCCCGGGGACCCGGGTGGCAGCCGACGGGAAAATCGTAACTGCCGTCAGCCTTCAGGTTGATGAGTCTTCCCTGACCGGTGAATCGTTCCCGAAGGACAAGGTTACCGGTGACGAGGCATCTGCGGGCACCCTCGTGATCGCAGGAGAGGGGATGATGGAAGCCCAGCATACCGGACCTTCGACCCGGGTCGGGAAACTCGCAGCGCAGGCTGAGGAGATCCGCCAGCCGAAGACCCCTCTCCAGCTTGCCATGAAATCCCTGGTAAAGACGCTGGTCCTTGTCGCATTATTCTTCTCGATCGGTATTCCTCTCGTCGGGTTTTTACAGGGACAGCCACTCCGCGAGATGTTCCTCATCGGCCTCGCGCTCGCGTTTGCCACCATACCTGAAGAGCTCCCGATCATCATTACAATGAACCTGGGTCTTGGCGCGTATATGCTCTCAAAAGAGAACTTCCTTGTCAAGAAACTAAAAGCTGCAGAGACCCTGGGAAATGCGACCGTGATCGTCACGGACAAGACCGGAACGCTGACCGGAAGCACCATGCACGTGGCCTCGGTCTTTCCTGAGCGGAATGCAGATGCAGTCCTCCGATCTGCCCGTTCAGCGATGACAGGTCTCTCCGATTCCATCACCGACCGCGCCATCACCGCTGAGGCAGAAGTCCGTCACATCCTTCCGGATCCCGTGCGGGTGATACGGGAACGCTCCTTTGATAGGGGGAAGAAGACCCGGGCACTGATCCGGGAACAGGACGGGAACCTCGTCCTCTTTATGATCGGCGCCCCTGAAGAGGTGCTTGAGGGAGTGGGTACAGACACCGGGGAGGCAACTGCTGCACTTGCCGGGGAAACTGCCCGGGGACGGAGGGTGATTGCCGTTGCCCACCGCACTCTCCTTGCCGAAGAGAAGGAAGCCCCCTTTTCAGCGCTTGAAAAGGACCTCGTCCTCGACGGGCTGATAGCAATAGAAGATCCCCCGCGACCGGGAGTGAGGGAAACAATAGCGCGTGCAGGACGTGCAGGTACCCGTGTTATCATGGTGACCGGTGACCACCCCAATACAGCAGCCTCCGTTGCTGCCGATGTCGGGATACCGGGCACCCGCGTGCTTGAAGGCAAGGACCTTGATGCACTCACGGATGCCGACCTTTACACCACTCTTGACAGCGTTTCGGTCTTTGCCCGGGCGACACCCCAGCATAAGTACCGGATCGTTAAATCCCTCCAGGAGAAGGGAGAGGTTGTTGCGGTCACCGGAGACGGGGTGAACGATACGCTGGCGCTGAAAGGGGCAGATATCGGGATCGCGATGGGAATCAAGGGTACCGACGCCGCAAAGGAAGCGGCAGATATCGTGATCGCAGACGACAATTTCATCACTATTGGTAAAGGCATTTTTGAAGGGCGCCGCATTTTTGACAACCTCTCGAAGGGAGTGAAGTATTATCTCTCGGTAAAAGTTGCCCTTATTGCAATTTTTGCGGCCTCTCTCGTGGCTGGTATCCCGTTCCCGTTCTCGCCAGTCCAGATCATCCTGCTGGAACTCTTCATGGATCTTGGGGCCTCCGCCTCATTTGTCGCAGAACCTCCCGAGCCGTCCATTGATCGACGCCCTCCCCATGACCCGAAAGTCCCGTTCCTCAACGCGGCCATGATGAGGGGGATCGTGCTCGGGGGGATTGCCCTCTGGGTTGCTGTGTTTATACCCTACTGGTATGCTCTGGTACTGGGTATATCCCAGGGTGTCGCACAGACCGCTGCGTTCTCAGCCTGGATGATCGGGCACATCCTGCTTGCTTTCTTCTCGCGTTCAGCCCACGATCCGCTCTCCAGGATCGGCGTCTTCACAAACCGTGTTATGGTCCTGTGGGCGGCCGGGGCTCTTGCCTTTCTCGCAATCCTTCTGGGTGTACCGGCAGCCGGAGAACGGTTCGGTCTCACGCAGGTCTCCGCGATTACGGTTCTTGCGATCGCCGGTTTTGCGTTTGTTTGCATGGCGGGATTCGAGCTGGCAAAGATTGTTAACCGGCATGAACGGGACGACGGAGAGAAAACCAGCCTATCCTGACTTTTACGGTCAGCAGCAGGAAGTATCTGCTGAAAAGCCGAATTGTTTTTTTTCAGGAGTTGGGAAGACCCGATGGTGAATCATATTCTGATTTTCAGGAAAAAATATTAGTATCCGGGGGTAGTATGTGCGTGCCGGTGAGAAAACGATGCCTTCATTTGCATGCAGGGATATTGGCATGGACTGTAAATTCCAGACTACTGCCCCGACAGAAGCAGAACTGATGAAAAAGATCGCGGAACACGCAAAAAGCGTTCATAACATTGATCCTGTTCCTCCCGACCTGATGGCAAAGATCAAAAAAGCCATTAAAAAATAACCCCTCTTTTTTCCTGGTTTTCCGCCGGTGCTCTTCAGATTCTGGCTTCGTAGAAACACACATGAACGGGAGTTTCACACCCAAACCATGAAAATCATTAAACCATGTAATTCTATGAGGGCTCCCCGCCTCAGGGCCTCTCCGAGGCACGGCGGG
>Ga0209492_1000461_pt1 | contig 12659 bp, 20 predicted proteins | sample PPLLak12cMay2015_FD_187253 | JGI IMG/M metagenome (GOLD analysis project Ga0209492, IMG submission 187253) | Freshwater sediment microbial communities from Prairie Pothole Lake near Jamestown, North Dakota, USA - PPLs Lake P7 Core (1) Depth... | ecosystem: Environmental > Aquatic > Freshwater >... | reverse complement strand
GCAGAAATGGCTGCGGTCGTGGCGTGCGCTGCCGACCGGCGCTAACAACCTAGCGCGTACCGTCCAGCACTCGATGCAGCTAGACTGCGAGACAGGCGTGGGTCTCAACACTGGACAGGGCAGCGACCCGCAGGTCATGCTGCGCTGGTCGGATGATGGCGGCCACACATGGTCGAACGAGCATTGGAAGTCGATGGGCCAGATCGGTCGCACGGCCACGCGTACTATCTGGCGTCGCCTTGGCGCGACGATGAAAATCCGTGACCGCGTCTACGAGGTGTCCGGCACTGACCCGGTACGCATCTACATCATGGGCGCTGAACTGATCCTTAGCGGGACGCGGGCCTGATGTCGGCGATTACCAATCCGACTAACCTTACGCCGCCCCGCGTCGATCTGCTCGATCCGCGGACCGGCGCGATCAGCCGTGAATGGTATCGCTTCTTTCTGTCGCTGTTGACTGCGACACAGAACAACCAAGCCGAGACGGAACTATCGCCAAGCGCCGAGACGCTGATAGCATCCTATGACGCCATGCTGGCTAATCTGGCGCAGTCCAGCGACAGCGCCATTCCGTCAGTGACAGCCGACGATCTGGCGGCCGTGCAGACGCAGTTGCAGGCGCTGGCGCTTTCACCGCCACCTAAAGAGTACCGCACACCGCGCTACGGTTCGTTCTACGACACCACAACGCAGACGGCAGCGGCCATCAATACCGCGTACGCCATGACGTTTAACACGGCTGATCTGTCGTTCGGCGTTACCCGTGGCAGCCCGACATCGCGCATCTACGTCGACCGTCCAAACATCTACAATATTCAGTTCTCCGCGCAGTTGGATAAAACGTCAGGCGGTACAGGTCTGGTCTGGATTTGGCTTCGCAAGAATGGCGTTGATGTTCCTGACAGCACGGGGTTTGTCCGCCTCCAAGGCAATAGCGCAGAACTGTTAGCTGCGTGGAACTATCTGACCCAGCTTAACGCAGGCGACTATATTGAAATTATGTGGGAAGTTGATGATACTTCCGTTCAGATATTGTATGAAGCCGCGACAGCCGTGCATCCGGCTACTCCGTCAGTTATATTGACGGTGAGCGATAACATCAGCGCAATGGAGGTTTAAATGGCCGTAAATGTCAACAACATCATTCCGGCAAAGACCGCCGAGAATGTTGTTACCGGCTGTTTAGACTGGTTGGGGTTTAAAAGCAGAGATGGGTACGGCGTTTTACATAGGGGCGGTAAACTTATAAAGGCACATAGGTTGGCGTACTGCAACGCAAACGGCTTAGGTTTGGTCGACATTGCAGGTCTTGTTATCCGTCATAAATGCGATAACCGAGCGTGCCTTAATCCTGCGCACTTAGAGACGGGCAGTAGCGCCGACAATACAAACGACCGCCACGTCAGGGGCCGCGATGCCAAAGGTTCTCGTAACGGTAACTCTAAGTTGACTGAAGAGCAGGTAAAAGAGATACGTCGCATATATAAAAACCACTGCCGTAAAAACGGCGCAAGAGCGCTGGCTAAAAAATACGGCGTGTCCGCTAGTTTGATCGGCCAGATTACGTCTGGCCTGATTTGGGTTCATACGGAGGCTTAAATGGCTGTCACGATTAATAACATCATCCCCGCAAAAACGGCTGAAGCGACGCAAGTAACGCAGTACACGTCGGCTGGCGTCCAGACGATCATCGACAAGTTTACCGCGACCAACTACAGCGTGTCGGCGGCGACGATCAGCGTCAACCTCGTCACGGCTGCGGGCAGCGCGGGCAACGACAACCTGATCGTGAAGGCGAAGACGCTCCAACCGTCGGAGACGTACACCTTTCCCGAACTGGTTGGCCACGTCCTGCCGAACAATGGCTTCATCTCGACTATCGCTGGCACGGCGTCGGCCATCAACATCCGCGCATCGGGCCGACTGGTTAGCTGATGCAGCATTTCCTGCGTCTTGCCGAAGGTATTGACGTCGTCCCGGTCTTACGTGAACTGGCGACGCAGCCTGACTTGTGGGACCAGAACACGCTGCGCACGGCGCACCCCGACACCGCCCACGGCGACGTCAGCGACATTTGGCTCTGGTTTAACGAACTGCCGGACGATCCTACCGCCGTCGTTAACGACATCCAGACCATCCCGTATCCGGCGTGGACGGCGTTGCCGTCGCTGCGCCGGCTGGTGCTGGACCTTATCCATCGGGTCAACGGCGTGCAGCTTGGCCGTTGCATCGTCACAAAACTGCCGCCCGGCGGACAGATCACGCCGCACGTCGATCAAGGCGCACCGGCCGAGTTTTACACCCGCTATCAAATAGCGCTTCAATCCCTGCCGGGCGCACTGTTTCATTGCGAGGACGAGACCGTCAACTTCCGTGGCGGCGAAGTGTGGTGGGTCAACAATCGCGTAATACATTCTGTTGTCAATAACAGTGCAGATGATAGAATAGTCTGCATCATAGACATCAGGAGCGCATAATGATTACCGCACAAGTCGAGGAATGGGCACCGTTTATCGAAGAGGCGCAGCCGCTGTTGCCGCTGCACTGGGAAGAGTTGGCGCTCAACAAAGATAAAGTTCCGCTCGACCCGCAATATGATGTGTACGCCGCCCGCGATGACGCAGGACAAGTCATGGTCGTGACGCTCCGCGACGCCGGACGATTGGTCGGCTATTTCATCGGTTTTGTATCCCCCGGCCTGCATTACCAAACCTGTTTGACGCTCACGATGGACATTTTTTGGACCCATCCAGACATTCGCGGCGGCTTCAGTGGTGTAAAGCTCTTTCGCGCAGTCGAAAAAGAAGCTAAAAGGCGGGGCGTGCATCGCATTTTTTACGGTTCCAAACTTCACCAAGATGCTTCGCGGCTGTTTGATTTCCTGAAGATGGAACCGGTAGAAACATATTATTCTAAGTGGATCGGAGACTGACATGGTCGCAGCAGCAGTAATCGGAAGCGCGGTTGTCGGCGGCGCAGTCTCCATGCGTGGTGCCAGCAAAGCTGCGAAGGCGCAGACAAAAGCAGCGAAAAGATCGGACGCCCGTTTAGAGGCGGCTAACCGGCGGCAGGAAGAACTGCAAGAGCCGTTTCGCCAAGCCGGATTAACCGCGCAGTCAGAAATTATGCGTCTGCTAGGTGTCGGCGGCGACACGACCGCGCCCGACTATGGCAGTATGGCCAAGCAGTTTGGCATGGATCAGTTCCAGCAAGACCCCGGCTACGCCTTCCGCCAGTCGGAAAGTCTAAAGGCGTTGGAACGGTCGGCGGCTGCCCGCGGCAATCTGCTGTCCGGCAGCACTTTGAAGGGCGTACAGCGTTTCAGCCAAGATTTAGCCAGCCAAGAGTATCAGAACGCGTTCAACCGCTATCAGGTCGAGCGCGCCGCACGGCTGAACCCGCTTCAGTCGCTGATGGGTTCTGGTCAGTCGGCTGCCAACATAATGACTGGCGCTGCGGGTAACCTTGGTCAAGGTCTGGCTGCGGGCGAACTAGCCGCCGGTCAGGCGCGCGCTTCAGGTTACGTCGGTCAGGCGAACGCGCTGAACCAAGCGCTTAGTGGCGTCACGAACTACATGGTCCAAGCCCCAGTGAACGCGGCACTGATGGATTATTATAGAAACACTGTACCGCCCGGCAGCGGCACACCCATCACCCCGAAAACATCGCCCGGAATAGGCGGAGGCACACCTGCTATACCGGGGACGAAAGGACCAGCGTTCTAATGGCTAACCAGATGATTGCACTTGGCGTCCGCGGACCGCAAGTACCAGACATTTCGCGTGTCAACCAGCAGTACGGGCAGATCATGAACATGATGATGCAGCAGCGTGCGGCGGAACGTCAGGCGGCGCAGGCGCAGCAGGCCATGCAGATCGCGGCGGCTGAAGAAGGTCGTAAAAGAGATTTGCACCCATCGGCTATGTCAGAAGCCAGCGCCAAAGCGACGGCGGCAGAGCTTAAAACGGGTATGGACTTTAACAACTTCATTCGCGCAGCCATCGCAAGTTCAGCGACGCCGGATCAGGTGGTCGGATTTGCGGATAAAATTGCGTCCCTTCCGCAGTTCCAAACGCCGATGTACCAAGACGTCCTTTCGCGCGCGGTCGCTGACATGCCGCGCGACCCCGCGCAGTTTGAAGGATGGAAAAAAACAACTTACCTAGGTACGCTTGAGGCGGACAAGCTGTATAAGCAGAAGATTGTCGAACAAAACCTCGGCACATCTACGCGCGCCATTTCTATGTCGGAGTTTGGTGGGCCGGCTACTGTGGTTCCGGGTTCGGAAGCCACTGTCACACTGAAGCCTACGGGCATGAATGTCGAGGGTCTTGGCGCTGGCACCTATGACCCTAACACGAATACCTTTACGCCAGCGGCTGTTGGTGTTGTCGGCACTCCGCCGTCTGTTGGCGGCGGTTCGCGGGGCACTGTCGCCCGCGGCGGCACTAGCCCCGTGGCTACAGCTTTGCAGACTAACCCCGGCGCGCTCAAGGACGGCGCGTTCGCTCGGTCACAGGCCGGCTACACAGGCAACAGTGGTGGCTTTGCTACATTCAGCACACCGCAGGCGGGTATCGCTGCGCAGGAGAATTTGCTGCGGAGCGCTTACGTCGGTCGCGGGTTCAACACCATCGACAAGATCATCAACCGTTACGCCCCGCAAGGCCCGGAAAACAGCGCCGCATCGGTCAACAACTACAAACGGTACGTTTCGCAGCAGACCGGCATCGACATCAACTCGCCGATCAGCGCCGGTCAAATTCCCGCAGTCGCGCAGGCAATGCGTGAATTTGAGACAGGCCAGACTAAGGGCCGCGGCGCGGCCGGCACGGCTGAACCACGCACTACTTCGCAGACAGCATCTGCGATGGAGAAACAGCGCAAAGTCAGGACTTTCCAAGAGATGACCGGCGTTAATCTCGACACGCAGCTAAACGTGGACACCGATCCGGTATCTAAACTCATTAAAGGCTCGACCAGCGGTGCTATTGAAGCGGTCGGCGCTGAAATTAAAGGTGCGCTGCCAGAAAGCATGGGCGGCGGTGCCACACCGGGCATGAAGAATATCGGCCAGCTTGAGACTATCGCCACTACACTGACCTTGGCCTTTGCGCCTGACGGACGTCTCAGCACTGGCGTGTCGAACGAAGACCGCCGCGTTATCGAACGTCAGCTTGGCGTTATCCAAGACCCGATGATACCGAGCGGTAAGCGCTTGGCTGCATGGGGCGAGGTGAAGCGGATAATGGCCCGCACTATCGGAATGACGGCTGGCCAACCCGCCGCGCCGACTGGCGGTGGCAAAAAACGCAAACCCATTAGCGAATTTGGAAGGTAACGTAGGTGGCTAAGTTCGACGTTGAAGGCGCGCGCGCTGCGGGTTACACCGACGCAGAGATAGCGGACTACCTAGCTAATCAGTCTGGCTTTAACGCTGTCGCCGCGCGTGAAGAAGGCTACACCGACGCCGAAATCGTTGACCATCTTGCTGGCGTTGCGCCAAAACCGAAAAAGCAGGAACCCGACCGCTCGGCGGCCCAGTATGCAGGCGTTCTCACCAGCGCGCTTGCACCTTACGCGACAGTCGCAGGGTTAGGCGCGGCTGCTGGCGCGCCGTTAGCAGGTATTGGAGCCATACCGGGCGCCGCTGCGGGCGTAGCATCTCTGGGTATTAGTGATCTTGGCACCGGCTTATACAACCTAGCGGCACCTGCTTTCGGCGGTGAGCGTGTGCCGCTGCCGTCCGAAACTATCCGCGCGGCATATGAGAGTGTTGGCATCGGTCGTCGGCCGCAGACACCAGAGCAGGAAGTCTTGCTCCGTACTGCCGAAGGTGGCGCAGGCGCGCTTGGCGGCGCTACATTCTTTAATGCGCTTGCGCGAGGGACCGCCCCCGGCACGGCCCGCAACGTCATGCAGGAACTCGGCCGCGCGCCCGGCGTGCAGGCCGCAGCCGGCGCAGGCGCGGGCGCAGCACCCACCATCGCTAGTGAGTATGCTGGCGTGGAAAACCCGCTGGCGTTGTTCGGCTTGTCTTTGGCAGGTGGTATGGCTGCTGGCCGTGCAGCCACGCCCCGCAGCCCGTCTATCACGTCCGAGCAGTTGGCTGAACAGGCCGGCGCGGCGTACCAGCGCGCGGAGCAAGCGGGCGTTCAATTCGATCCAGCCGCTATCGCGCAGCTTAGCCAAGACATTCGTTCTGCGCTTTCGACGCCGAACTTGCAGTTCCATCCCCGGCTTCACCCACGTATTGAAGTTGCGCTGAACGACATAGACACCGCGATTGCTAACGCGCAGAAGACTGGTAAGCCGATTTCGTTTTCGGAACTAGAACTGCTGCGCCGCGTCGCACGTACTGCCGGCAAGAGCCTCGACCGCGACGAACGCCGTCTGGCGTCGGGTATCATCCGTCAGATTGACGACTTCGTCGAAGCACCGCCGTCTAACGCTATTCTCGCCGGCCAAGGCGACGAAGCTGCCTCGGCGATAAAAGAAGCGCGGACGGCATGGCGGCGCAAGAGCCAGTCAGACGCTATCAATACTATGATAGTGGAAAAGGCAACCAATTCTGCCGAAGGGCTGTCGGCTAATTCGCTGCGCTCCGCCGCGCGGACGGTAGCCAACAACCAAAACAAGATGCGGACGTTTGACCCCGCCGTTCAGAAGCAGATAAAAGATTTGTCACGCGGCTCTGGCGGTTTGTCTACGCTTCAGACGCTGGGTCTGCTTGCCCCGACGATGCCTACGTCGTCGGTTCTAACCGCACGTAACATACCCGGCGCGGGCGTGCTGGCTGGTTCTGGTGCTGCGCTGTATGGTGGTTCGCCGTCACTTGCTGCGCTGGGGCTTACCATGTCCGGTACGGGCGTGGCGTCTAACGCTGCTGCTAACAGACTTGCCCTTAGCAGGGTCAACCGCATGGCCGACATGGCGCGTGGTGCGCCCGTGTCGAAAACGCCGACGCTTGGCATAGCCGCGCAAACAGCGATGCAGGCCCCGCGCACTGAAGCCCTCGATGATGAGTATGAGTATTACTATGATGAGAACGGGGAACTGCGCGGGCTTCGACTAAAAAATCCCTCGGCACCTGTTGCCCCAGCACGTTAACTTCAGGAAAGACTAGCAGTGACCAGCATTGACCAGACCGAAGCGCGGCTCAACACGCACGAACAAGTCTGCGAACTTCGCTACGACAGTATCTGCGCTCGGCTGAAACGGCTGGAGACGATAGGGCTGACCGTGTCTGGCGCTATCATCCTGCTGCTTATCAAGATTGCATTTGAGGTGGGTATATGAGCATCACGCTAGGCAGCCGGTCCCTCTCGCGCCTCGAAGGCGTGCATCCTGATCTGGTGCGCGTCGTCAAGCGCGCGGCGGCCATGTCCGACCTCGACTTTACCGTGCTGGAAGGTCTGCGGACCGAGGCGCGGCAGCGCCAACTGATGCAGCAAGGCGCAACTAAGACGCTGAACTCACGACACCTGACCGGGCACGCTGTCGATCTGGCACCGATGCTTGACGGGAAAGTGTCATGGGACTGGCCGTTGTACCATCGACTAGCCAAGACTGTGAAGTCGGCAGCGGCCTTCGAGAAAGTCCCGCTCCAGTGGGGCGGCGACTGGCGAACTTTCAAGGACGGCCCGCACTGGGAACTACCTTGGAAGCAATACCCGAAAGGAAAATGATATGACTTTTGTTCATTGGCTCCTTAGCCGCCTTAAAGAACCGAGTACCTACGCAGGCTTCTCCGCCTTAGCGCTGGCCCTCGGCCTGTCTGACGCACAGTGGGCGGCTGTCTCCACGGCGGTTGCTGGTCTGGCAGGTGTCGCCGCTGTGTTTCTTTCGGAAACTAAGCCTGAAGCATGATTAGGCTATTGTCGTCCTTGCTGTCGTTGCTTGACCGCCTGTGGGCGGCGTGGTCTGACAACAAGCTGCGGCAGCAGGGGCGGCAAGAAGCCATAAAGGAAATGAACGATGCCATCAATCGCCAGATCGAATTGGGCGAAGCTGCCGTCAATATTCCTGATCTTGAGCGCGACAAGCGCCTGCGTTCACGGTTCGACGACGCCGCCGGCAGTTAATTCCTACTGCGCGATTGCCAAGCCTATCCGGTACAACAGCACACAGGATAGCGCCGCGACAGTCGCGCAGATAGAAGCCCATAATTCTAAGTGGGTGTGTCTGTGTGAAGCAGACTGTCCCGCCAGCGCTGAAGATACCAGATAGCTTTACCTATCTCGATTGCCGTCACGTCTTTATGACCTGCACGGCTGATATACTTCATCGCATTCCCGCGACAGTAGCCGGCGAACTCTTCCGGTGACAGCTTGGCTTCGATGAACTCAATCGTCTCGATGCCGCCGACCTTGTAATGGTCGGGGTTGACTGGGTCGTTCGGAAACGAAAACTTTATCTCGCTCACTTCTTCATCTCCAACATCAGTTCCTTGCGCTCACGCATGGACCGCAGCTTGCACAGCCGCTGGTGCAGCCGACGGGCGATAGCCGTGCGCTTATACTTCTTCACCTCGTCGTCGAGCATCTGCTCCAACTCGGTCTCGCTGTACTTCGACAGGTCGACAGCCAGCTTATGCCATAACACTTTAGCCATTCTTCAGTTCCTCTAAGGCGACATCGGACACCGCGCGCTTGTCGTGCAGCGCCGCCCAGATGCGTTCATCAATAGTTTTTTCCGTCAGCATGACGTAAACCCAAACGTCGCGCGTCTGCCCACTACGGTGCAGCCGTCCAACGGTTTGTTCGTATAACTCCAGCGACCACGGCAGCGACAGGAACACCATGTGGCAGCCGCCGTGCTGGAGATTGAGGCCGTGACCAGCCGACTTGGGATGGACCAGCAGCAACTCGATCTCGCCGCGGTTCCAGCGCTCGATGACGTTATCGTCGTTCATCGTTTGCGCGTGCGGGAAGCGGCGCTTCAGTTCGGCCAACTCTTCCTGATAGGTGTAGGCGACGATGGTGTTGGCCCGCTGGTTCTCGGCCAGCAATTCTTCCAGCCGGTCGAACTTGTGGGTGCTGAACCAGATAGACGGCGTGCCAGCGTCGCGGTTGTACACGAAGCCAGACGCCATCTGTTGCAGCTTGGTCGTCACCGACGCGGCGTTCTGCGCGATGATCTGATCGCTGCCGAAACGCACCACATAATCGCGCTTCATCTTTTCGTATGGCGCACGGTCGTCCATGGCGACGCGCACTTCCGTGACGTGACAGGGCGGCAGCTTGTCTTTATACTCTCCCGGCTCCAGCACGAACGTCGCCGGCTTGATCCGCGCCATCACCTGTTCGAGCGCGTTGGTCCCCGGCGTCCACTGGCCGAAGTCGCGGTTGATGCAGATGAAATATTGCTGGAGGAACGCACCCTTCGACCGGCCGAGCAGCGACTGGTCGACGATCTTGCACTGGCCGAAGACATCCTCAAGGCCGTTCGACGTGAACGACCCCGTCAGACCCCAGCGCACCTTGACGTTCGCCAGCAGCTTCTCCAGCGCCTTGAAGCGCTTGCCGCTGGGGTTCTTTAGCCGCGTCAGTTCGTCGAATACAATACCGTCGAAGCCTGACAAATCATCTAGCTTGTCGAGGTTGTCGTAGTTAATGACCACCACACTGGCATCGCTCCGCACGGCAGCAGCCCGCTGCGCCGGAGACCCTACGGCCAGCGCCGGAGTGATGCCAGACCATTTGGGTGCCTCGACCGGCCACACGTCCGTGCAGACACGCTTAGGCGCGACGACCAGCCAGCGCTTGACGTGGCCGTCGTCGAGCATCGCCTGCATGGCTGTGAGACAGATCATCGTCTTCCCCGCGCCAACTGGCGCTAATATCATTGCCCGGTCGCGTTCGTACAGGAAGTCAATTGCTTTTTCTTGGTACGGACGCGGTTTAAGCATGACGGGCAAAGGCTCCATGCAGTTCGGCGCGGACTTTAGCGGCAACCGCCGTCGCTTCTTCTATCGTTTCATAGCAACCGTAATGGCGCGTTTTACGATCGACCGAAAAACGGACTTGCCATTTACCTTGGTGCGGAGTGACGTTCTTTATGCCGGTTTTGCTTCGGGTGTTTGGCCGCCGGTTGAACTGGTTCTGTAGCCTCGTAGCTACCCTTAAATTTTCAGCGCGATTGTTGCTGGGGTTGCCGTCGATATGGTCGATGCAGTCTGGCAAATAGCCGTAGGTTAGCAAAAACACGACGCGGTGAACCGCGTAATGCTTACGCCGCCAAGTCACATAGCAATACCCTAATGGGTCTGGCGCTGGCGCCACGACATCGCCGGGGCGCTTTACGGATGTGCCGCGCCCAGCTTTTATTTTCCAATAAAGATGCCCATCGCGGTATTCCCATACGTCAAAAACTTCCGGCCAATCAGTCGTCATGTCTAGTCTCCTTGAAGCGTTTGCACCACTGGTCCACATCCTCACGCGACCACAGGCAGGCGTAGTGCTGCTTTGTGAACGCCATCTCGTCGGCGAATATCTCTTGCAGTGGTGACAGCCGACCGCCGGGCTTCTTTAGTTCCACGAACCACGCCTCGCCGTTCGGCATACAGGCGATGCGGTCGGCGACGCCGCGCTGCGTCACGCTGCGAAACTTGTAGGCTAAACCGCCGAGCGCCTTCACGCGTCTGACGAAATACGTCTCTATCTCTTTTTCAGTCATCGCGTGTCTCTATTGATGTCACTTCCCACAGCACGTCATCGGGTGTGCCTGTGATATGGAACTGATCGCCGACTTTAAGGTCTGGCGTAGGCGCAGGGCCGACAAGCGCCGCTATAGGAACGGCGTCAGGGTTGGTGCCGATGTGCTTTAAGTGCAGAATGGATTTGGTTGTCATGCGAAGGGGCTACCTTATTGTTCGTTTTGCAGCCGCAGCTTCATACGCGGCGGCGGCGGTTTCGATGTCGTCAAACAGACCTAAATAAACAACGTCGCCGTTTTTACATATAGTTGCTTGATAGCGGATCGTTCCGTCTTTTCGCGTTAAAACAGTGACACCCTTACGCCCAGACGCGCCGCGACCTTTTGGATTTAACGTCCTATTCAAATTATTTTGAGAGGACGAGACGTCTCTTAAATTGCAAATGCGATTATCGTCGCGCTCACGATTTATGTGGTCTATAATCTCGCTAGGCCATTCGCCATAAATGTACAGCCACGCCAAACGGTGCGCGAAATAACCCCGGCCGTTTATTTTTAGTGTGATATACCCTTTAGGGTCTTTGCGGCCAGACGGTTTAACAGGATACCGCCCTGCACGGTAAAAAAGACCTGTGGCGGCGTCATAAACGAATGTTCGGCGTAACGTGATTGCGTCTATTGTCATAGCCAAAACCCATACATAAAATTTTGTTTCTGTCTAGTCTTGCGCACTAAAAAATATTGTGTATGCTGGTCGTCCAAACAGTAAAGTGAGGTAGTATGCAACATAGTAGGATAGTCGGCGGCTCGACCGCCAAGCGCGTCATCTCCTGCCCCGGCAGCGTCGCCCTAGTGGACCAGATGCCGCCGCAACCCAGCAGCAGCTACGCCGACGAAGGCACGCTCCTGCACGACGCGATTGCGAAGGTGCTGGAGACGGACTGCGATCCGTTCACGCTGGTCGGCACGAAGCTGAACGACAGCGTGTTGACCGAAGACCTGATCGAAAATAAGCTGTTGGTCGCGCTGTCGGCGCTGGACGAGATAGACCCTGAAGGGGATTTGATTTATCAGGTTGAAAGCCGAGTAGGTTTTGCCAACTACACGCCCGAAGTGTTCGGTTCTGCCGACTTAATAGGGAGTATCGGGCGTCGCGCTATCGTTTTAGATTGGAAGTTTGGCAACGGCGTTCCTGTTGAGGCGGAAGAGAACTACCAGTTAATGTTCTACGCGGCTGCCGCCATACGGACGCCAGCGACATCGTCGATATTTCATGATGTAGACGATATAGAGCTAATCATTGTGCAGCCACCTAGCGTCAAGCGCTGGGTGACAACGCGCGAACGTATCTTCGCATTTGAAAGTGACTTGTTCCGCGCCATTAACACAGCTTTAAAACCGAACGCGCCGCTGGCGTCGGGCGACCATTGCCGCTGGTGCGCAGCCAAGCCAATCTGCCCTGTGATGACGGGCGCTATCGACCGTATTACCAAGGCCAAGATTGAGGTTCTGCCAGTCGACCAGATCGCGCATTATCTGGATCAGGTTCCGCTGGTTGAAGCTTTCATCAAGGACTTGCAGCAGTTGGCGCACGGTCTGATCGAGGAAGGCAAAGCCGTCCCCGGATGGAAGCTGGTCAACAAACGCGCCACAAGGCAGTGGATAGACGAGGATAAGGCCGTTGCCTTCCTGTCGGGTGTCGGCGTAGAAGCATGGGGAGAACCCAAGCCGCTGTCACCAGCACAAGCGGAAAAGGCTTTGAAGAAAGCCAAGATAGAATTGCCGGACGACCTAGTGGTCGCCGTCTCCACAGGCTCAACCCTCGCACCGGAAAATGATCCCCGGCCGGCGGTTTTGCAGATCGGTCATTCGCTCAAAAAAGCGATGGCTAAACTTCAGTAAGAAAAGGTAGAATAGAATGTCCAATATCACTGCTTTTAAGAACGCCGGTCTTCCGTCGGTCCAGTCCCTCTCGTCGGCGCTTCGCAGCATGAAGCCCG
>Ga0209492_1000460_pt1 | contig 12666 bp, 19 predicted proteins | sample PPLLak12cMay2015_FD_187253 | JGI IMG/M metagenome (GOLD analysis project Ga0209492, IMG submission 187253) | Freshwater sediment microbial communities from Prairie Pothole Lake near Jamestown, North Dakota, USA - PPLs Lake P7 Core (1) Depth... | ecosystem: Environmental > Aquatic > Freshwater >... | reverse complement strand
AGTCGTTGAGGCAGACGACAACAGCATGACCAACGCGGTGTTGCGTGAGACCATCATCACGCCAGCCGGTGGAACGTGGGCGTCATCGATCCGTGTCGGCAAGGTAGGCGCGGCGTTCGTCCAATATGAGTCTGGCGGCACGCTCTACACTGCCCCTGGGAGCCCGTATCTCGCATGAGCGTCTACGTAGTTCCCGCGCTAAATGCTGTCGACTTCTCGTTGACGCCACACACCGTGCCGTCGCTGACATCGCCAACAAACGCGTTGTCGGTCTACACGGTGCCAGCACTCAACGCCGTGAACTTTGCGCTGTCCTCCTACACGGTCCCGACGTGGATCTATGTTGGATGGGAGTTGCTGTCGACGTTCCCAGCACAGTTCGCTGGGCTTCGCACCTTCTACGGTGGTTCAGTGGTGGAGCTGTGCCTTGTGGCTGCTGCTGATGCACCACTTGGCATGGGTGGGCAGCTTTTCGTTGACAAAAGCGCAACCCGCTGCATCTACCTTGTGGAGACAACGGACCCTCAAGCCAGTAGCGTGCGGGTTCAAACCACGGCTGGCATCAAATCGATAAGGCTAAAGACATGACGCTGGACCTCGACAAGATGGAAGCCGTGGGCCTGATGCTGCCAAACGTGGAAGTGCGCGTTGTGCATCATTTTGGCCCCGGCCTCTACATGCGTGAGGCTGTGCTACCTGTCGGTTTTTACCTTGGGCGAGCCCATCGCGAACCTTGCCAGAACATCATGATTGCAGGGTGCCTGTCGTTGCTGACTCCCAACGGTTGGCAGACGCTACGTGCGCCACAGACGTTCACCGGCCAGCCAGGGCGAAAGTTGGCTATCGTGCATGAGCCAACCGTGTGGGTAAACGTGTGGGCGACGACAGAAACCGACTTGGGTGTGCTGGAACAGACGTTGTTTGATGACAGCGCCTACATGGTTGAATGGCGTGACGCTGTTATGCGTTTCGCCGGCAATCGTGCCCAACCAGACCGCGATGATTTTGCCGCGTTTGTGGCGGCGTCGCCGTGGACTGTCGACGAGGTGCGGGCGCTGTCAGAGCGCACCGATGATGTGGTGCCAATGCCTGAACCGTGGTTGTCAACCCTTCAGGTGCTAGACAGCCCCATTGAAGGCAAAGGGCTTTTCACGTCGTCACACATCAAAGCTGGCGCCGTTGTCGCGCCAGCACGCATCAACGGACAGCGCACGCCAGCAGGGCGTTTTGTCAATCACAGCAGGACGCCGAACGCTGCTATGGTGGCGGGTGGCGCAGGTGCAATCGACGTGGTAGCGTTGCGCGACATTGCCGGGTGCCATGGCGGCGACTCTGGCGAGGAAATCACCGTGGACTATCGCCAAGCGGTCATCGTCGGAGGGCAATCATGAGCGCGGTTGGTGTTGGTGTCGGTCTTGGTGTCATCGGTGTTTCTGCCTTGGCGACGGGCGGGCTTTACCTTGCCACTGGCGGCTTTGGTGAAGACGCCGCAAAAGCAGCGGAAGCCGCATCACGGGAGCAAGTCAAAGCAGGTGAAATTGCACGCGCTGATCAAGAAGCAGCCAACGCTGCTGCTGCTGCTGCCACACAACAGGCACAGGCCGGCCTTGACCCATATGCTCAAGCCGGAACCAATTCACTTGCAATGCAGCAAGCCCTTGCTGGCGCACTTGGACCAGAGGCGCAGGCGAAGGCCTATGAAGCGCTCCGTGGTGGCCCTGCTTACGCGCAAATGATGGAAGCCGCCTCAGGGGGCATCCTTCAGAATGCAAGCGCTACAGGCGGTCTCCGTGGCGGCAACACGCAAGCGGCGTTAGGCCAACTCGGTCCAGAAATCCTTCAACAACTGATTCAACAGCAGTACGGCCAACTTGCGGGACTATCGCAACAGGGCTTTGGTGCAGCTAGCCAGCAAGGGCAATTTGGCTTGCAAGGAGTTGGCTTGGGTATGCAGGGAACTGGCATGTCAGGTCAACTTCAGCAGGATATTGGCGCCTACAGGGCTGGCGGCATTCTTGGTGAAACGCAAGCCAGGCTGGCTGGACGTCGTGAAGCTGCGGATATTGGTTTGCAGGCTGCTGGTACTGCCGCCAATATTGCCGCTGGGGGTTTCTAATGGCTATCGCTCCAGTCCAATACGGAATCAACCTTGCGCCGCTGAATCCAGCGCAGCAGATCATGTCTGGAATGCGAGTGGGCCAAGGCCTTCTGGACGCACGAGAACAGAGCCTGCAGCGCCAGCAGGCTGCACAGATGCGCCCTATGGAATTACAAGCTGCACAACTTGGGCTCCGTCAGGGTCTGGCTGCTGAAGCTGACGCCAACGTGCAGCGATCTATGCAGCAGGCTATGGCGCAGAGCGCGGCGATTGCAGCGGCACAAAAGCAGGAGGCTAAACAGGTTTTGTTGACGCAGCCCCTGTCGACGGAAGCGCTAACCAAATTCTCGATCCAGTATCCTGAAGAATCGAAAAACCTTGAAACCACCATGGCGCGGTTGTCGACGGAAGAACGACGCCAACGTGTGGGCGAGGCCGGACAGGTTCGCGCCGCGTTGCTTGGTGGCAACAAGGAAGCCGCAATATCGTTCCTGAACGAACGCGCTAACTCCTACGACCAATCAAGCGGTTCCAAGGAGAAGGGCGACGCATTGCGGGCGCTGACGCAGCGCATTGAACAGAACCCGATTGCTGTTGCCAATATGCTTGGCGCCGTCGTGGCCATGGAAGACCCTGAGAAGTTTGCAGAGAACGTCGAAAAGTCGATGACTCTCGAGCCGACAATCAGAAAGAGCGAAGCCGAAGCCGACATTGCCAACACCAACGCAGAGATGCGCCGCAAACAGATTGCGAGCGCACTCAAGTTGGAGACGGCTCAAGCGGCGAAGTATTACAATGACATGCGCATTGATTCCAAGCGCCTTGACCTCGATGAACGCAAGTTTGCCGACGAATCTGCCGCTCGCCTCAAGGAAATGGAATTCAAGGCTACCGACCTGCCAACCAATCTCGTGGCGCCTGTCCTGAAAATGAGCGACGAGAGTGTTGCGGCCGATTTGCAGGCTGACGACTGGGGCAAGTTGGCGTCTGAATTCGACAAGTTCAAGGGTGGGCTGGGCATTGGTGACACCGTGCCAACCGGAACGCAGGGCAAGGCCAATGAATTGATCAATAGCGTGCTTGGCAGACAGGACGCCGTGAGCGTTCTTCGCAAGCGCTATGATGGAATGGTGGCCAAAGGTGTTGTTTCGAACCTGCCAGCGGGTGCGGCATCTGACGCGGATATTGCTCTTGTCAAGGGCGGTTTTCCTGAGGGTACCGACGACCCAAAGCTGCTGGCCGAGTTCTCGCGTGCGATGGAGCGTGTCGGTCGCGCTGACGCCAAGGTCAAGGGCGCCCGCGCTGAGTTCCTGGCTCGCAACAAGGGAGCCGGTGTGGCGCGTGGTGGTTTCACAGTCGCAGGGCTTCCGGTACAATCCGGCGAGACTGAGACGGATGTGATGCGCCGCGTGTTTGCAACGTCCACACAATCGCTGACGGAGTAGTAAATGGCCAGCGTTGTTGGACCCAAGACCTTGAAGGCGTATCAAGACGGCACTCTAGATCCAGAGCGCCGTGCCGCGCTTGATAAATATCTGGCGTCGGGTGAAATGGTCATGCCTGAAGGCGTGTCCATGGCTTCGCCGTCTGCTGCCGCACCTGCACAGCCTGCCCCACCAGCCATGCCAGAGCCTGGCCTGATGGATCGCCTTGGCGAGATGGTCACAGGCTCGAAACGTCGAACGCCAGAGACAGAGGCAGCCCCTGATTGGTCGCAAATTCCAGAATGGACCGACCTTGGCACGCTCAAGAATGTGGCGGCGCTTGCGGCATCACCTGAAGAAGCCCTGCAGATTTTGACGGCGAATTCGCCAGGCATGAGAGTCCGCAAAGACGAAAAGGGAAACCTCTTCGCCTTCAGCCCGAAGGCCGGCAAAGAATTTGCCGTCAAACCGGGCCTTGATTTTGGCGACGTGGTAAGGGCTGGGGCAGTGCTGCCGATGTACGCCGCTGGCGCAGTGTCAGGCGTAGGCATCCCAGCCATGATGGGCAGGGAAGCGCTGGTACAGGGTGGTGTTGAAGCAGCGCAGGCTGCATCGGGTGGCGAGTTCAATCCGACCGACATAGCAGCAGCAGGCCTGACCGCTGGCATCGTGCCTGCTGCTGCTGCACTCAAGGGCAAGGCTGGCGCTGTCGCCAAACGCGTGTTGGACGCAATCCCCGGTTCGACGACGGCGCAAGCTATCCCGACTCCTGCTGCTGCACCGATTGCAGAAGCAGTAGCGCCTGCTGTTGCCAAGACGGTTGACGATAGGTCAATGGGTGTCCTGCTTCGTCAGGCCAGCAAGGGCGACATCAATGCGAAAGAGTCCCTTGCCGCAATGACCGACGTCAATGCTGCTGACCTTGCCGCGTTTCGCGAATTGGGCATCGAACCTGCTGCCGACATTGTCAGCGACAACCCACAGATGCGGGCTCTGGCTGGCCTCACCCGGTCGAAGGTTGGCAGCGAGGCTGAAGGAAAGTTCACTGTCGCCGTTCAGGATTCGCTGGCGAAAGCCGACGACGTTATGGCGTCCTTTGATGCGCAGATGCTTGAGGGCGCTCCAGCCCCTGGCATGTCGTCGTCCAAAGTGCTCGACAGCCTGAAGGCCAATCAGAAGGCGCTTGAAGCACAAGAAAAAGAACTTTTTGGAATGGTCAACAAGGTGGTGCCCAAGACCACCGAAGTCCGGCTGAACGGAACCCGGTCACTGTTGCGCGACATTCGAAAGGAAGTCGGCGAAGACCGACTGACAGCGGCTGAACGGTCGCTAATGAATCTTGCCGATGACCCGAACGCCACCTATGGCGCACTCATGCGCGTGAAGGGTGAGATCGGCGAGGCTATGAGGTCTCGCGAGTCTCCTTTCGCTGGCGTCGACAAGGGTGCTCTCAAGCGCATGTATGGCGCTCTGGTTCAAGACCAAGTCGACAACGTGGAGCGCATCGGTGGCGAAGAACTTCGCAAGACCCTGCGTCAAGCCAACGTCGTCACCGGCACACAGAAGCGCCTTGAAGAGCGCATGGTCGCCGCGTTTGGCAAAGACTTGGAAGGCAGCATCGGGCCTTTGATGACTCGCGCCATCAAGGAAGCTGGCGCTGGTTCTGGCGGGTCTGCTGCGTTCAAGAAGTTGATGGCTGTTGTTCCTGACAACTTGAAAAAAGAGGTCATCGGCACAGCACTGGCTGCCAACTTCCGCAAGTCTGTCGGCGGTGGCGGTAGCGTGTTCGACCTCGCCGGGTTTGCGTCAAAATACGAAGCGCTGCGAGCCAATCCAGAGGTCTACAGCGAGATCGTCAAGCAACTTGGGCCTGGTTCAGACAAGACGCTTCGGTCGCTCTACACGGTCTCCAAGCGCATGACGGAAGCTCGTGGGCTTAAGTTGCCAACAGGCAAAGCCAACCAGATGCTTGAGGGGTTCGAAGCGCCAAGCAACCTTGTGGAAAGCATCCTGGCTTCTGCTGTTGGTCGTGGCGCTGTCGTCGGTGCTGTTGCTGCCAAGACTGGCGGCTTTGGTGGCGGCTTGGCGTCAATAATGGTCGACGCGCTGAACGCTGGCGGGACAAAGGCGATGGGGGCAGCGTCTGACCTTTTGACGTCGCCAGAGTTTCGCGAATTGGCGATTGCTTCGACGAAGGGTGCTGACGTTTCACCCGCTGCCGTCCGCAAGGTCGCCCTCTCCCAACGGTGGCGCGACTTCGCCAAAGCTGCCAATGTGCCACGCGAACCAAACGCGGCCGAAAAGTGGCTGACCGCTGCAATCCAAGCAGCACGCCAGACCAAGGGTGACCAATGAGCGTTAGAGCCAATCCCCCGTTTTCATTGTTCACCGATTCCAACGGTGCTCCACTCGTCAACGGATATATCTACATCGGCACAGCCAACACCGATCCCGTCATGGTCCCTGTCACTGTCTACAGTGACGCGGCGTTGACTGTCACCGTGGCGCAGCCCATTCGTACGCTGTCTGGCGTGCCTGTCGTCAACGGGTCTCCGGTCAACCTCTACGTCGCAGGCAACTACAGCATCACCGTGAAGGACCGCAACAACCTGCTGGTCTACACGCTGGCGTCGGCTGTCCTGGCCGGCGGTGACATCACGTTGGCGTCGGGAGAGAAGCTGACGGCGTCGTCTGGTTCAACCGTCGATCTGCGGTCTGGCAGCACGCTGAACCTTGGCGACTCGACAGGCGCTGGCGTGGCAATCATTGTTGCTGCACCGACCCGAATCACTGGCAACCTCGTGCCGTCTGCCGCGTCTGGGTCGATTCTTGGCGCCTTGACCAGCTTGTGGGATGCCTTCATCCGCAACGTCGTTGTCACAGTGTCGATCCTGCCATCGGTGGCCGGCGTGCCGACGCTAGGGTCTTTGACCCTGCCGTTTGCCAACCTGTTTTCACGACGCATTCAAGCCAAAGACGCTGAGTTCTACTCGACGACTCAACCGACCTCGACGGCTGACCTCGTCAAACGGAACCAACTTGATTGCATGCTGGCTGCTTGCAATCAGACGAACGCCGGCGCGGCGGCAACGCTCGAGGAACTGAAAAATGTTTCCAGCATCACCTACGTTGGCACTGGCCAGTATCAAGTGAACTTCACGCGAAACCTTGGCACTGGAGTCAAGGTCGCTGTCGCCACAGCTCGCGATGCTGGCCACACTGCCCAAGTCTCTTGCGGTGCAAGCACGGCTCTTGTTCTCACGCATAATGACGGCACTGGCGCGAGTGCTAACGCCGCATTCCAACTTCTTGTCTTTGGCAACCCCGGCGTCGCTGACCCCATCACCTGAGAGGCATCATGAAAGACCGTATTGCGTTTGCACTGTTCACCCTTGCTCTTGTGCTCGTCATCGGCGGTCCTCCTGCCGCACGTGCTTTGTCTCCAGCCATGTCGACGCTGGAAAGCATCGCGGCGGTTTCATGCGGAACCACTGCCACTAAAGTAGCGTTGCCGACGGCATCGCCAGCCCGGTCCATCTGCATCCAAAACCAGGCTGCTGTTGACGTCTATGTCGGTGGCTCCACTGTCACCACGGCTAACGGATTCATTTTGCCGGCGGGGTCCACCGCCTTGCCGACTGAATTCTGCTTTGATGCGCAGACCGGCTGGTGCGTCGTGGCTGCTGCAACGTCACCTGTTCGTGTCCTGGCTGGCACGGGGTACAGCGGAAAATGAGCATCACGATTGCCTTGATTCTTGCGGCAACAGCCATTCGCCCGGGTGGCGATATGCGTGATGCTGCCATGCGTCCGCCTGGTGGCGCTCCACCGTTGACTATCGCTGCCCAGCCCTTCGCCCGTACCGTCACCTGTACCGGCGCCAGAACGCTGACAGGAACGGCGACTGGTACAGGCGCGGTCACGTGGTCGGCGTCTCCTGACGGCGCGTCTGGCGCATGCACGGGCACGGGCACGTGGAGTTGTGACGTTGCGGTCTCACCCAACGCCGCTGGCGAGGGCGTCGAAACTATCACCATCTCCCAATCTGGCGGCGGGTCTGCAACGGTTGAATTGGGGTTCTACGTCGCTGGCGCGCATAGCTGTTTCCTGGCGCAGTCCTACGACGGCGCCTACAACGCTGGCAAATTGAACCTCGCCGCCGTCGGCACATGGGTCAACCTTGGAACGAGTGCGCTCAACGTGACGCAAGCGACGGGTTCGGCGCAGCCGACATACCGGACCAACATTGTCCGAGGACAGCCGGTTGTGCGTTGTGATGGTGGAGATCGTGTTGTTGCTGCCACTGCTGCCGACTGGCAATTTCTGCACGACGGTACCGGTGCAACGATTGACACCGTGACGTCGACGTCTGTGTCACAAACGTCTGCAATCGCGACGACGTCAGGAACCGGGTTCACTGTTGGCGTTCGACACCGCATCAACACATCATTCTCAGTTCAATACAGCCAACTCGACGGAGCAACGGCGGCGACAATCAACGGCGCAGCGTCATCAATCACAAGCGGTGCGTTTGATGGGATTCTGTCAACGCTGGCGTCTGCCGACACACCCGATGCAACGTTGTACGTCAACAACGCAAGCGTTGGAACGCCGGTCAATGCTACGTTATTCCCTGCCGTTGCTCCGACGTCGGCGTTGTCAGTGTGCGCGACAAGTGCTGGCGTGAACCCTATGAACGGCGACCTCTTCCGCGTCTTGATCTACGCATCCTCCCTCGACGCCACACAACGCGGCATCAACAAACAGACTGACGAGTGGGCACTCGGTGGCACTCTCCCGGTGACACCATGAATCGCTATCTTGCCGCTCTTCTTGCCGCTGCTGCCGTTGCTGTCGGCTACTACGCTTCTCCTGATGCCGCGCCATTGGACGACACCATGCGCACCGCGTCGCTGGTAGTGTGTGTGTCTGACAGCGACGCCCTGGCGTTCTGGGCTGCTTGGGGCGATTGGTACTGCGATGGCAGAGCAGAGCCTGACTGCCTCGCCAACAACGCCATTGAACAGGGCGTTCGTCAGTGCGTCGACGGCGTCCCTGTCGGCTGGCTGCTGCGAATGATGGCGACACCTCACGACGCTGCCACGGCTCAATCGTCGATGTCGTCGCTGGCGGTGTGGGCTGAGCCTGAAACCATCGGCTGGTCATCGTGTCCAGACGAGGTTGTCGACTCGCCATGAGTCCGCTACTGTAGGCTTATGCCCGACCTCATGCTGTCTCTCGCCTCGCCACAGTCGTTACAGTCGATGCTGGTGGTTCTCTTGGCGTTGTTCGCCAGGGACTTCATCGTGGGCATTCTGCGGCGTGTGAGTCGACAACTGCTGTCCGACAAAGACAAAGGCAACGACGTCGTCGGCGTTGCACTTGAGCAGGCTGCTGATTCGATTGAGCGCGTTGCGGCGAAGAAGCCATGACGACGTCGACAATGGATCGACCGTCTGGCGTCACCATCCCCATGTGGTCAATCGGCCTCATCGGCGCACTGCTGACGGCTAGCGTCGCATGGGTGTCGTCGTCGTTCTTCTCGCTGCGAGACGACACCATCCGCATGGCTCAACGTGTCGACGTCGTCGAGCGTGACCTACGCCGCGTGGACAGCGTGCCTGCTGCGATGGCCACCATGAGCGCCGACATAATCACGATCAAGGAGCAGCTTTCCGAGTTGCGTGAAGACGTGAAGCGCCTGGCGAACGCCAAATGATGACAGCCTACCGCGTGATCTACGACGACGCACCATCCCGTGTTGTGATGGCGCACGATATCGTCGAGGCGTTGCGTCTTGGTCGCTTGTTCTCGTCGTCGACGATCAAGGTGGTGACGTGTGCGTAGCGGCTACAAAGATCAGCCGGTCATCTGGCAGGGTGCCTATCCACACGGACCTATGAGCGTCGGGCGAGGCAATCAGAAATGCGGCGCCGTCGGTTGCGTCATCACGTCGGTGGCAATGGCTCTGCGATTCTTGGGCGTCAGAGCTGGCGCTACGCCGACGATGGTCCAGACCGCTGGCCTGGCTCGAGCCGGTGTGTGGGCTCCCGGTGCAAGCGGGTGTGTGGTGCCTGAGCTCGTACGAGCGCAAACGGGCCTGGCTGTTGGCGTCGACGCCGATGGCCCCGGCATCAAGGCTCCTGTCGATCGGCTGGCTCCGTTGATTTTAGACTGTCTGTCGGGTGGCGGTGTCGCTCTGCTGTCAGTGGACTACGACGCCGGGGTCAAGGGCGGCGACTCAATCGGCGACCATTGGGTGTGTGCCTACGCTGCCGACGATGCGTGGCTCTACCTTGCGGACCCGGCGACAGCCAAGGTGGAGCGGATCGACCGCACCACGCTGGCGGCGACGGTCATGTGGGGACGTCGTCGACGCCCCTACGTTGGCGCAAGGGCTGTCACGGTCTTTCGCGACTGACGTCGCCGCTCTGACTCTGCCCGACATGGCCTCCGACAAGAGACGGCTCCGCACCAAACAACGGCGCCAGCCTTGCGACCGTTGGCGCTGACTGGCGTTCCGCAATGCCAACACGCAACATCCCGAGGCGGTGCGTGATGGCGTGCGAGGTCTCGCAATCGTGCGCATGAGAGACAGCGGCTCTTTGCCCATTTGGCTAGGGGCCATTGGCAATCCTCACACATCCTCAAGCGCACGCTCGCAAGCACGCAAGACCCATTGCGACATCGTGACGCCATCCACGGCGGCAGCTTCGATGATGGCAGTCCGCACGTCGACGGGACACCGCACGAATATCTGTGAGTCTCGTCGTGACTTGCCCTTGCGATTGGTGCGCGCTTTCCAAACTGTCGTTGTCGAAACGCCCAATCGTTTGGCAATGACGGAGTCCACGTCGTCGGGGTAGGTTGCAAATACTGTCTGCCAATCAACCATGATATTTCCTCCGACGTGCGTTGACTTGGCGCTTGTGCTCAATCCGGCATGCTGGCGCACGACAGTGCCGTATCTGTGCTGTGATAGCGCCTCCGAGTGCCTCGTATGCGTTGCCACAGTTGGTGCATTCGTAGATGACCGGAGGCGGTCGCGTTACTTTGCGGCAGCGTTTCAAGGCGACGGCCTGACAGGCAGAACGCCAGCACCATTTGCGAGGCGATTCAACACCGATTCCGCATGCGTTGCATGGGTTCAGTTTTGCTGCTATCGGTTCTTTGCGTGGCAATGCAGGGTCCGCATCGGATTTCCCGGTGCGGGCTTTTTTTTGCTTGTATTTCTTGCGCGTCTCTCGATCCAATGATCCGCGACTCGACAACGTGCGACCCTGGCACACGCTTGCCATGGGTCGATCCTGGCTGTCGTAGCAGGGCTGGCCTTCGTCGGTGCCACACTCGCGACACCTGTCGTACTCGGCGACGGGCGTGCGCTTGGCGAGTGGTGGCGGCTTGTCGTCGGGGGGCAGTGCGGTTCGGCGGTCCATCATATGTCAGTCCTGCCCACAGCCGAACGAAGGGTCGTCAAGGTCAGTCTGCTTGACGTTGGTGTCCAGCGAGTGCGGCTTGCCATTGCGCGTCCATCGGACCTTGAAATAGGCCTTTCCGATAAACTTTGACATTGCAGGGTCGGGCGTCACTTTTCCGACGGCGTTACATCGGGGGCATTGAATGTCTGGTATTTTAGTCATGTGTTCTCGCGAGTGAAAAAAGAATCCAAAGCACGTTGTCGGCGTCGATTGCGTCGGGCGTCGTCGATGGCCTCGACGATTCGGACCACCAACAACAGGGCACCGATGGCGACGGCGCCGACGGTGGCGATAAGAAGCAGGCTCATGGCTCCTGCCCTGGCACGTTGTCCCATGCCGCCAGGGCCGCGTCGGTCTTCTTGTGATCGAAGAGGCGCATGGCTTCGATCACCTCTGACGCCAGTCGAAGGCGGGCCTTCTGGGCGACGACCTGCACACCCAACGCCCACACTTCTGCTTCCAGCGTGTCGGCTCGTTTGATGGCGCGGTCTCGTTCGCGGATCAATTCGGCGTCACTCATGCGGCTCTCATAATCTCCGCGACGATATCGCGGGCAACTGGTGGGCACACGGCGTTGCCGAGCATGTGCACGGCTGCTTTGTGTGAGTCTGGGAGAATCGTCGACGTCGGAAACCCCATGGCCCCGGCGTATTCTTTGGCTGACAGCATTCGCATCTTGTCGCCGTCGACGAGCGCATATCGGTCCCGCGTCGTGATGGTGCCGATTGGTCGGTCAAGCGAACGGCCACCCGACGTGGACCCGTAGAACGCCATCAAGAACCGCTGGCCATGCACAGATCGGCCTGCCTCGACACGGGCGAGCGTTGCCGCTGCACGTCCTGGCCTGTCGACAGCCGACCATCGGGCGCCGTCGTCAATGATGATCGACGACGCTGGCACATGAGCGCGGCGTGGCAGGGTCGGCCATAGGGCACGCTTCTGGTTGGCGACGACGAACAAGCGTCGGCGATTCTGCGGCACACCATGGTCTGCGGCGTCGATCACTTGCGACACAAGGTGATACCCAAGAGCCCTCATCGCCTCGGACCATGCCGGGTACAACGTCCACGTCAGGAACTCTGGCACGTTCTCGACGACGACAGTGCGCGGTCGCTTGACCTCTGCGGCGCTGACGACAGCCCACGCTGTCGACCGGCTGAGGTCTTGCGCTGGTCCATTGCGTGCGCCTTTGGCTCGGCTGTGACCTTGGCAGGCTGGCGACGCCAGCATGACGTCGTGGTCTGGCACTTGTGACCAATCGGCCTGTTGCAGGTCCTGACAGACGTGAATGGCGTTTGGGTGGTTGCGCTGGTGGAGATCGACGGCGGCTGGCCAGTGGTTGCCTGCCCACACCACGTCGGCGCCAGCCATTGCGGCGCCAGTGGAGAAGCCACCAAGCCCTGCAAAGAGGTCAATCGCTTTCATTGTCTACCCTCCTTTGCGCTGCCGTCACCCTGTCGATTGCGACCACAAGCGCCGCCATCTCGTTGATGGCCTCAATGACCGCCTCACGCTTGACCCCAGGCATCGTCGCCGCTCTGGAGGCATCGTAGGCGGCTTCGCGGGCCACCCTCATGGCTGCTGCCGCGTCCGCGAGATCGGACAAGGCGCGGGCGATTTGGCGGCGGATTATTTCGTCGGGGGTGATCGTCATGGGGTTCACGTC
>Ga0209492_1000455_pt1 | contig 12727 bp, 12 predicted proteins | sample PPLLak12cMay2015_FD_187253 | JGI IMG/M metagenome (GOLD analysis project Ga0209492, IMG submission 187253) | Freshwater sediment microbial communities from Prairie Pothole Lake near Jamestown, North Dakota, USA - PPLs Lake P7 Core (1) Depth... | ecosystem: Environmental > Aquatic > Freshwater >... | reverse complement strand
GTTCCAGTTCCAGTTCCAGTTCCAGTTCCAGTTCCAGTTCCAGTTCCAGTTCCAGTTCCAGTTCCAGTTCCAGTTCCAGTTCCAGTTCCAGTTCCAGTTCCAGTTCCATTTTCTTTTTCATTTACATTTTCTTTTCCATTTCCATTATTTTCCATTAGAACTATTCTATGAATAGTAACTTCATTTTAAATACATTATTAGAAATCATTTTTAACCAATTTTACAAATAAACAAATACTTCTTCATATATTTATTCCCATAATCAACATGGAGACAACGTATGGCTCTAATCTTCTGGAGATTTAAATACGTCCGAAAAGTATACGGATTTAGTAGAAAATCATAACTAACTTTCTGCTGTTCCATTAATTTCATTAGATCATGATCACCCTTAATTGGAACCTCAATTAAACAGTAACGACCCACTTGCGTCCTTAAAACTCTTGGAAGATCCATCATTCGATTCGTTTGTAATAAATTATAAACGGTTGAATGATACAGTACCAAATCAAACCGTTCACCCGTGAGCGACTTGATGTCTACTATTGGCCCCTTGATAGTAGAAGCATTATAAATCACACATTGTTGAATAATTGTCTTGGTATCAATCACTTCTTCATCTGTACGACATCCCACAGTTAGTGAGATATTGGGGAAATCTTGAGCCAATTTAAGTCCGATACCAAGTTCATTTGAATGTATATCTAATATGGTACATAAATGCTCATTTTTAATTAGATTAAAAATTAATTCATAAGATTTGGAGGGATAATGAACCTTAATAATCCCATCATCATCTATACATAAAGACCGATAGGTATTGAAGTTCATTTGAAACTGACCTTTTAGATAAATTAGAGCCGTTTCCAATGAGTTAATGGTCTGTTCTCTGTCTCTTTGATGCAAGGATTCAATCAGTCCACTGATCGGTACTGGAAACATAGAACGGCCAAAATTATCCTTAATAATATCATCCCAATGACAAATCTTTGTTTGACGCACATTCCAGTTCAATTGTTGTCCTAACAGGGTAAATAAAGAATAAAGATTTGTTATAAGAAAATTGGAAGATGAGTTAAATGTTTCCATTTCATGGTAATCAAAGAGTAAGATTTTATTCTGATAAATCCCAAAATTACGAAAATAAATGTCAGAAAAACGAATATTATTTTCTACCATTTGTTGAATAAACTCCACTACTTGATAACAAAATTTAAAAGTTACTAGATCAACAACAAGACACAGAGGTTGAGTGTATACAATCCAGGTCTCATCCTCATACAATACCTCCTTCATGGGCAAAATAGGGAAGTTGCGCTTTAATAGGTCCTGTGTTACTGATGTGAATAATTCTTTGGAAAAGATTATGGAATTTTTACGCTTCATACAACATTTAACAACATAGTCATCCCCCGTTTTAAAACAGATTGATTGGACACCATGACCGATATAATCTAGTTTAGGTATTTTTGCTAAAAAATGTTCAATCCCACGAATTTTTGCAATATCAAACATTTTCTGATTATTTCTCTCATTTATTCCATTAATAATAGTATGTAGATTATTATCCATATATACGACTATTATATAGGTAAGTCTATAAGATTGTTTCCGAAAAAATTGAATTAGTTTCTAACGTATATGATATGATAAGTATATCATATAAATGGCACAGCATTTATACCTTAATCTATCAGATATTCAACAGCTTCCTATGGGAGATTTTCTAAAACAATATCCCAATGAGGAATTAGAACCGATACAAAATCAATTGTGTCAGAATTCATTATGCCAAACCCAAAACCAAACCCAAACAAATAATTACCACATTTATGAGATAGATAGTGAAAAACATGTGGTTATATGTAACCAATGTTATAATGAAGGGTACCGTTTCTGTTTGTTTACTCATGAAGTATTACATATTACCCAACTTGATCCAGTTCTTGAAGATATGTATGCCCAAACCAGTTATCATCATGGACAACTGGCTCCAGAAACCCTATGCCATATCAATAATCTGTATGACTATTTTAAACAGATCGGAATTGAGAACCCCGATCCATTACATACAATCGGAAACCCACTAACAGAAATTAATCATCTTGAGTAAATTAGGCGGCATTTTCTGGTTACCAAAGTTTATATTCTTGTTTTTACTAGGGTCTATCTTTGCTAAATTGGGTGGTAATTTTGCATAAGTACCTTGCTTCTTAAAAAATTCGCGACCACTTGATAAGACAACCATAGTAGGATCATTATTATCTCGTTCACCTGTCAAATCTACTTTAGCTTTGAACTGTTGTGTAGGGATCTTTTTATCTAAAACAATTTTATCAATTTTAACCCTTTTAATGTTCATATCTTCTAGATTCTTGTGGATTAAATTTCGTTTCACCTTAGATAATAAACCATCGATGGTATTGATTTTCATGAGATAATCAGATGCTTTGTACTTATCCTTATTTTTGATCGCTTGCTCACGTTGATACTCAATTTTTTCAACAATTTCATCTGGTGTTAAATCATGGTCATTTATATTAGTTTGTAATACGGTTGAACATTCAGATAATAAGTCATCTGTATTAACTCGATGAATCTCTGGAATCTCTGGAATAACTGGCAGCTCTACAGCATCTTCTATCTTAGTTATTGTTTTCTGAACCGTTTTAACTAGAACAGTTTGTTTTTCCCTACGAATAATTAAATTAGTTGGTTGTTTTCTAATTATTTGATTATTCATATAATCGTTGATATGCTGTAAAGTGAGAAAAAATTTACAGCATATTGAACGAAAAATAATTTCTAACATATCTAAACACGTATCAATAGATAAAATATACAATACTTAGAGTGAAATGTGTCACATTATTTTAAATAATGAACAACCATGTGATCTAATAAAAGTATTATCATACTTATGTATTAATATTCAACAAGAATATGACATTTCCCCTAAAATAGTCAATGAGATCATTAATCTCAAAGAGTTCATTAGACATTGTCATTTCTTATACAATCAGTTGTATACCGAAATGAATATAAATCTTAATACATTTAAATATAGTTTTAATCCAAATGAAAGCCAGATTAGTAGTGATGAATATGATAAATGCGGTTATTTAATTACATCACACCAAAATACCTATATTTCATATTGTAATGCTCACAAATATCTACATCCACACCCCAGTCTTCCAGATCATAATGGACACTTTAATATTAATCATCCTTTTATAAAGAAAAATTATAACCAAATTATTGAGGAGAAATACAAGACGACCATTCTTTGTATTTATCAGAGTTTTATCAATAAACTATATCATATGATTAAACAGTTGTTCATATATGTGATTGAGAAACAATTTATAGCATCCGTTGTACAAATCGACACTCAAAAACTATCGGGTATCATTGAACAAATGAAGAAAGATGATACGGTATTTAAGAGCCGATGTGTCTATGAATATCTACCGTCTCATGACACCAATAACAAGTTCTACTATGTTAAAGTGTACCAGAAGGCCTAAAATTTGATTATAATATTTTATTGTTATGAAACAATAACGTAACACAGAATGGTACAACGATGTATCGTGAAAATCCTTATTAAAAAATCTAACCCAAACAAAGATAACGGTAACAGTTGCAACGACCACACTACTCACAACAACCGAGCAGTCGCAGTCGCAGACAGAGACTGCTACGACAACGACAACGGCAACGACAACGACAACGACAACGACAACGGCTACGACAACGGCTACGATGACGATGATTTAGATGAGGATGATAACTATGAAGAACCCACACCAAAGCATATTAAAGTTATTATTAAGAATAAAAAATCAACAATTCACTCATACAATACCAATACACCGAAACAAATATATCAACAAATTGATCATGAACCAGTTCAACTACCACCTATCCTACACTTGAAATCGTTTTTGTATCAAAATCAATACTACTGGATTGACCAACAAAGTGGTTATATTTTCTTACCTAATCATAAAGTTGAACCGATTGGACGTTTAATGACATATGAAGATATACCCAATAAGAGGATCGAGTGGTATTTTAGATATATATCTTAGATACGTTTAGTTACATTTTGACATTCAAGTAAATTTGAATATTGGTACCGTTCAAATTCACTTCTTAATAACTGGTTTTCAATGATATAATTATAAGCATCATTGATGTGTTTATCTGATAAATCACTACTCTTTATTTTATATAAATTTTTACACTTATCAGATAAGATAAGACCCGTACCCGTGTCCTGATACAAGCACATAGAGGTAATCGATGACAACAACTGATTGGCGCAAACTTTATCGATTGTATAATTGAGTGGTGGATAGGTTGAAGCGGTTCCTGATTGATGACAGATGGCACATTTAAAGACCATATTTAGTGGTACGCTAGGATATAATACTTGTGTCTGAGATAAAATATGGATCGATTGAGCTGCTCGTGTCACTGCGGTATATAATGACTTTGACTTCACTATTTCATCAACCTTCTTACATCCTAAAATATTGGGAATATGAACGAATGTATTCTGATAAGTAGACCCCTGTGATCTATGGGTTGTTATTGTATAACCGTAGGTAACATTAGCAAAAGGCCAAATATAAGTGCGGTAATAATACATTTTCCAGATTTGTTGGAAAATATAATCAATCAATAGGAGATTAATGCGGTTATTCTTAAACTGGGTGACAAGCGTTTTATACATGTTTTTAATCGATGAACGAATCTGTTCACAGTTAGACTGATACTGATCAACCGATTGATTAGCAATAACAGTGACATACATCTCATCTGGGTTAGTATCACATCGGTCTATTTTAGAACACTTATCGATATGTAAATATGTGACTTTATACCGATGATTGAGCTTATTAATCATTCTGGTTAATTTATTGAGATTTATTTCAAGAATAGGGTCATGGGCACAAATTTTAGTTGTCTTTGTATCGATTTCCCAGTTTTGTAAAAGTTGCGAAATTGCTTCCGTCGTATAATCAACCTTCTGAGCAGGAACTTTACTTTTGATCCACGGCACTAAGCCATCTGTAATTCTCTCGATTGATCCTAAAATAGAACCTAATGTAAACGGGCGAATGGTAGTATCGTGATGATCAACGGAGTTGACAACAAACGGTTCTGATGTAAAAAACTTAATATAATAGGTGGCTTTATTAGTACCGTTTAATTTTTGTCTTTTTTGACAATGATATGATTTAAAGATCAAGAGTTCGTGATTGACATAAGGTTCCGAAGGGTGATCGAAAATTAGATTACGGCATTCAGTATTTAATATATTACATTCCATATTGGTATAAACCAAGATAATGGGTACATCTAAGCCCTTATCAAGATTAGTTTTAAATAACTCCACATATTGATTGACCCAATGATCACGGTTATGAGATACAGTGATTTGAGGACATGTTACCTGTTTCAAATGAATAATTGGTAAATCATGCTCAACGATTGGAGTGATCGTGAACGGAATCAGTTTGCGGAATTGTCTTGATAAGTCTGTCAATTGGTCCTTACTTCTCATGATTTCTGTCAATGTTAATTTTTTGATAGAGTAGATAGATTGTATCTTAAGCTCAAAAATAGTCGATGAAGTTTCTGAAACAGGGGGTAGTTGGCCACGATCACCTAGGAAAATAATGATAGGGATGCAACCAGTAAAAACATCATTATTTCTCATTTTCATAACGGCTGTCATAATTAGTTCTAATTGCTTTCTTTCAATCATTGAAACTTCATCAATAATAATGATGTCATAATTCAGTTTTAGATCATCTGTCCCAACAGAATGAAAGCTGGTTTCTCCTACTGAATTAATTGAAGTATTCCCGTTAGTGAGTTTAAAGATTGTCTTGAAATTCCAAGCAGGATCATCATCTAATCCTTCTGTATCATCGGGTTGAATCTCGGGGTCTTCATCTTGATTATTAAGCTTCTCCATCATGACGTTGAGTGCCTTATTTGTAGGGCTCGCAAAACAAATTTTAAACTGTTTAAACTCAGGATATTTAAACAGGTTCATAATTGCCGATGTTTTACCCGTTCCAGCCTCCCCCTCTAACAGAAATAGGTAGTCATTATAACATGATTGACTAGTGATCATAATTTGTTGATACAGTTCAAACATCACTGCACTCTGTTCCGCATTCGGGATAAAATCAGACTGCAATTTAAAAGGATAATCCTTTGTCTGCATCTCACAGTGAATACAACGGAACTGCATTTCGGTTAGAACGACATCAGTTGCATCACCCTTAACCAATTTAAGAAACTGTTGTCGGATCTGGTTATTATTAAAATTATAAACTAGTTGACAGTATGGACAAGTTAGTGTCTCCTCTTTAATTTCATAAGAGAATAGCAATTGATCTTGATAGAGGATATTAGGCATAAATTGATATTAGATTGTTGAATCTCCAGATTCAACAATCTAATATCAATTTTTAAAAAATATTTAAAAATTGATTTACAATAATTCATCCTACTACAAGTCAGTAGTAGGAATTATAAGTAATGATCACTATTGGTCATACATTAGTGACTGATAATATCAACCAGATTAATTCAGTATTGTGTGACTTGAAACAAGGACATGGACATGGACATGGAAATGGAAATGGAAATGGGCATGGACACAGGCAAGGGTTACAGTTTAGTGTCAATCCAGCTAATCTTAAATCCGCTAGTCAAAAATTAGAACTAGTTGAAAAAAAACAGGAAAATATGTATTTAGTACTTCATGGGAAGTATGTGTATAATTTTTGTCGTCAAAATGTTGAAAACCAGATTGAGTCTCTGGTTCAGGAGCTACAATGGGCTACAAAGTTAGGTTGTGATGTCATCATACATCAAGGTAAGAATGTGGAGAGTGAAAAAATGACACAATTAGAAGCAATTAATAACTATGTTAGAAACCTCTCTGACGTCATTGAGAGGACATTTGATTCTGATGCCTGTCTATTATTAGAGAATTCTGCTGGACAAGGAACCGAGTTAGGGTTTACACTAGATCAATTAAGTTATATTTATCACCAATTTGATGACCATATTAAAGAGAGAATCGGGTTTTGTCTAGATACGTGTCATATATTTGTTGCGGGTTCATTAGATGTTAGAAAGAAATCCGATGTTGATGAGTTTTTTAAACGGTTTGATCAACAGATTGGAATACATAAGTTAAAGTGTATTCATTTTAATGATAGCGGAGTCGTGTTCGGTGGGAAAAGAGACCTACATGGTGATATACTCGGTGGTTATATTTCTAATCCTTTATTAGGTGGTTCGAGTGAGGGACTTCAAGCGGTAGCCAAACATGCACGTATTCATCAGATACCAATGATTTTTGAAACACCTTATCATCTGCTTAATACAATTCCACAACAAGTTGATTTTCAGTACCAATTAGTTGAGTCTTGGGCAAATGAAACCGTTTTACCTGAGTCAGATATTAGTCATCAAATTATACAAGAATCATTTCATTTGTATGAGCAAAAAACAAAGATAAAAAGAAAAATAACACTTAAAGTTAAAAGTTAAAAAATCGGGAATTGGTAATTACTTATTATAACAATACGTCTTACCGCATAATTGTCTAGGGTTACAATCACCTAGGTCGACGCCACAGATAAGACATCGGTTTGTGACTTCGTTGACTTCGTTGACTTCGGTGACTTCGTTGACTTCGTTGACTTCGTTGACTTCGGTGTCTTTTTTTTCTTCTTTGTCTTCTGCGTATTTATTACTTATCTTTGAAGGCATATCACCAAATACTTGGTAGTATTTCATATATTTATGAAACATTACCGATGTGAAAATTAGAATCAATTTTTTCTTGTTCATATGGTTAAAATAGCTGGGATATAGTCATATTCAAAGTATATTGACAAGGCTATTTGGTCGGTTCCATTAACTGGGCGATACAAATAGTCATTATCTTCTAACTGAGGAACATCCTCTGTAAATACACCAAATACATCTGGACGATTGATATTTTTCTGACTTGGAGGATTAATTGCCGTATCACGAATCACACGGATTGGTTCTATTGATTCGTTCTTGGCAAACCTTCCAAATAACTCCCGTAGTTGTGGTCTAAGGCGCATAATTTGTTCTCTTTTATTTTTTACTGGGTCAAAGTAAGGTGTGTTTAATTTATCTTGTAATTCATCTAAAACCATTTTAGATTTGTAGTTTACTAAGAGAAGATTGATCGGTAAAATCATGGGGGTGGGAGTCTTTGAACTCCTTTGATATTGATAATGGGTGTTGTTCATTACTAATACTAATATATTATATATATAAGATATATCTTATATAAGATATATCCTATATTAGATATATCCTATATTAGATATATCTTATCTTATCTTATCTTATCTTATCTTATCTTATCTTATATCTTATCCTATATGGTGCTATTCTTAGAACTAAGTATAGATAATTTTCTGGAAATTATGTGGGAGTTCAGGAATTGTTACGCAATAACACTCTTCAATCGTTTTCAACTGTGATAGTTCACTACGATGACCAATCAGATTAATTGCAAACCCTTTCTTCCCATAACGACCAGTACGACCAACACGGTGGATGTACTGTGATTTATCAACAGGTAAATCATAGTTAATGACCAGACTAATACTAGGAATATCAATTCCTCTAGCCGTTAAATCAGTTGATAAGAGAATACGAATACCACCTTTACGGAATTCAGACATAATTTCATCTCTTTCTGTCTGCTCCATGCCACCATGAAGTGATTTAATTGTAAAATCTTTGTCTCGGAACATTTGTTCCAATTGCTCACACTTTCTCTTGGAGTTAACGAAGATAATACTTTGTGCTATAATTAGGCTTTGATATAGATCAAGTACCGTTTCGAACTTCCATTGCTCGCTATGGCATTGGATATGAAACTGTTGAATACCTTCCAATGATAATTCTTCATCTTTAACGGAAATTACCACAGGATTCCTCATAAAATTTCTAGAAATTTCTAGAACAGCTTCATTGACAGTCGCACTTGATAAGACAACCTTAGATGAATTACTCATAAAAGAGAAAATCTCCTTAATTGTTGGAATGAAGTCAGCCTCAAGAGTTTTATCAAACTCATCAATGACCAGTAATCTAATATCAATCTTTTGACCTGCTACCATTCTTCTAGATAAGACCGCCGCAATTTTACCAGGTGTTCCAATTAAGATTGTTGCGCGATCTGGATAATTTAACCGTTCATTAACACGAATTTTACCAACACATTTGATAAAATTCAAGTTCATATAATCACCAATCGAACGGATCACATTATATACTTGATCCGCCAACTCCCTTGTATTTAAGAGAATTATCCCTTGAACGGTAGGTAGGTCATCAACAATACTCTGTAGCATTGAAATCGAAAATGTTCCAGTTTTACCTAGCCCCGATTGTGCTTGAAGAATAACATCACTATCCCCGATAATAATTGGTATACCTTGTTGTTGAATAAAAGATGGTTTCTCCCAACCATATGCATAAATTCCACGTAATAAACTATCTTTCAAATTCATATCCTCAAACGATGTACCCACATTATAATTAGTCATTTTATTATAATCAATAAATTGATTATAATTCTAAATCAATTTTTTTGATTTTATATTTGATATAAAATCAAAGTATAAGATAATTCATTTTATAAGACAATTACAACCACTTTATTTTATTGGAAAGCACATTTGATGTATTAGACACTAATTGATTCCAGGTTGGTGCATTTTCCGACCACTCTTTTAATATGTCAGTAAATGAACTGGTTTCTTGTATATATAGTGCTGCACGACAGATTCTGATATGATTTTTCAGTTTAAGTGATTCCATACACCGATTGTATAGCCTTGCACCATCAAGATAATGTATTGGAATATGTAATGGTTTACGACGAATGGGAGTTGAAACTGGTTTAAATTGACCAGAAGGAATAATTTTACCCGTATGAATTATTTTCCTTTCTTGACGCTTAGATTTTCTAAACTCTCTAAATTTATCACATCTGTCCAGATTGATACAGATAGGTTGCATATCTATCAGTGGTTTAGATTTGACAATGGAGCAAGTTGGAACGAATTGACCAGAACGGATAAGTTTACCAGTATGAATCACTTGGTTTTGTTTCTGTGCTTCTAGACAACGGAGATGCTCCATCTTATTATAACGGCATACTTTAATGAACTGCTTAAATTTTAACTGTCTCATGACACGCTTGAAAGCCCTGTGCCAATTCATGGGAACGGGTGTAACCTCTAAGTCATGCCAATAGATGGCACTCATTGGGTGAATAAATTGGTCGGAAGGGATAATTTGTCCCGTATGAATCACATTCTCTGGATGTTTCTGTGCTTCTAGACAACGGAGATGCTCCATCTTGTTATAACGGCATACTTTAATGAACTGCTTAAATTTAAACTGCTCTAAAACACGCTTGAAAGCCCTGTGCCAATTCATGGGAACGGGTGTAACCTCTAAGTCATGCCAATAGATGGTACTCATTGGGTGAGTAAATTGGTCGGAAGGGATAATTTGGCCAGTATGAATCACATTCTCTGGATGTTTCTGTGCTTCTAGACAACGGAGATGCTCCATCTTGTTATAACGGCATACTTTAATGAACTGCTTAAATTTTAACTGTCTCATGACACGGTTGAAAACCGTGTGCCAGTTTTTGTTCGGAAACTCTATAACAGGATCATGCCAGCGTCGCGGTTTAACATGAACTGGCGCAAATTGATCAGATGGGATAATTTGACCTATATGAATAACACGGTTACATGGTTTCTTCATAGCATCCATAAATCTCTGGTGTTCTTGCTTCATGGAACGTTCTTTTTGTTCTGATTTAAGTTGTTCTATAACACGATCAAATTTAGATTTAAGATCTAAATTTGAAGGTGAATCGTGTTTTTCAATGGGTGATGAATACATTTTACTAGCTCTCATGAGTCTATTCATGAGATCCTCCTGTAGTTCAGTAGGAGCATTCTTGATATGCTCTTGGAAATCTTCTGGTTTATTCATCATGATGCTAGCGATTAGGTCTTGTTTGACGCTCGGTAAAACCTGACTATCTGATTGATTAATTTGATTAATTAGTTCTTGACCTATATCTTGGAAGACATAGTAGTTAAAGCATTCTTTGATCCACTTAAAAAATGATCCCATTTCGTGTATATTATATTATGAAAGGTTTTAAAGTTTTCAATTTTTAATTTCAATTTTTTTGTTTATCACTATATCATATGCAATTGGTTTAGTGATTCGTAAACCATTACTTTTAAAACGGTACAGTGATGAGTGTTACAATAATAAGTCCATAACACAAAAATTGATTTGTAATTTGTCTTATTATACACATGATATATAAGTCACATATATCAGTATTACCAATGGCATTTATCGCACAATTTGAAGAGTTTTGGAAGAATGCTAACCTTAGCCTTGAAATGCCTGATGATGCGAAAAAACCAATGTTTGATGCATGGTCAAAAATTAATTGGCCTAAGACAACCGTATCAACCGATGTATCAGCCGTTGCATCAGCCACTAAACCTGAAGTAAAAGGTAAAGTATCTGGATATAATTTATTTATGCGTGACCTGTCAATTGAACTGAAAAAAGACACTTCCATCTCTGGAGCGGATCGGATGAAGATTATTGCTTCTCGTTGGAAATCAATAACACCAGATGAGAAGAAAGTTTGGCAAGATAAAGCTAAATCAGCTTCAGCTGGAGCTGTCGTTGAAGCTGGAGCTCCCGTTAAAGCTTCAACACGAGCCTCTCGTTCAAATCCTAAAGAAAAAACCGAAGCTAAATCTAAGAGTCCCCGCAAACTCTCTGTATATAATTTGTTCATGAAAAGTACAATGGCTAAATTGAAAGAACAAGGTGTCCCTTCTAATGAAAGAATGAAGCAAATTGGCCCCATGTGGAGAGAGTTATCAGATGACCAAAAGAAGAATTGGACCCCTACAAATGATGCGGCTGTACCTGCAGAAGCAGAAGCAGAAGCAGAAGCAGACGTGGAACAGTAAGGAATCATTCATATTAATTTTTTCAAAATATAAAATTTACTTTGTATGATGTTCCCACTAAACAAAGTAAATTTATTTTATCGAGGACTTCTTAAACATGAGTGATTACACTACCACTACCACTACAACCACTATTTTTCAGATATAGATAAGTTTTACGGTTATAACAACAAGTAATTGTTGTTATAACGGCAATATACAGTAATAATAACACACTTGTAATTAAACAACCAATCAATCCATAAAGATATGGTATATATTTACCTAATTGTGCTAACAATGGGTCAGTTATTTGATGACGAATTATATTTGATTCGTCAAATTTGTTTACTAATAAATCCATCAATTGATCCTTCCTTTCCATAAAAGGGTCAATTAGTTGTCTCTTGATAATACCTGAATCTTCAACCTCTTGTATTAATATCTTGATCGTAATATTTGTGTGATTTAATAACGGGTCAGTTATTTGATGACGAATTAAATTTGATTCGTCAAATTTGTTTACTAATAAATCCATCAATTGATCCTTCCTTTCCATAAAAGGGTCAATTAGTTGTCTCTTGATAATACCTGAATCTTCAACCTCTTGTATTAATATCTTGATCGTA
>Ga0209492_1000448_pt1 | contig 12761 bp, 6 predicted proteins | sample PPLLak12cMay2015_FD_187253 | JGI IMG/M metagenome (GOLD analysis project Ga0209492, IMG submission 187253) | Freshwater sediment microbial communities from Prairie Pothole Lake near Jamestown, North Dakota, USA - PPLs Lake P7 Core (1) Depth... | ecosystem: Environmental > Aquatic > Freshwater >... | reverse complement strand
TAATTTAGTATAATCTATAGCATGAAGTTCTTCTTCAGTTGATTCTTTGTAACTAGTTCCATTATAAAGATGATCTTTTATTTGAGCATGCTTTTTCTGTTGTTTTAAATACATTAGGAAAGCATTTCTACAAATTGTAGTTATATACGCAAAAGCATTTTTACACTTATCAACGTCGAAATTGTGAAGATATTTCACACACGTTAACATGGCCTCTGCTTGCATATCATCTCTATATGTATATCCAGCGAATTTTCCACTTCCACCAAGATGGCTTGCTATCGAAAATATCATTCCACCTAAAGTTTCTGACATCTTACCTTCAGTTTTAAAATTCTTTAATTCTAACAAAAGTTCTTGGTTATCAACATAATATGTACTCAACAATTTTCTCCTTTTAAAATGATGTTAGATCCGCGCGTTTCCAGGTATTTGCTCCTGTGCAGACATACACACGGCTTGCATCCCAGCATATTTGTCCAGCATTACCTGCGGCTCCTGAAGTTGCAGGTGTTCTACTTGTTCTTATTCTAATACAATCATCTAAAATATCCAATGGAGCAGTTGGCGCTGAATTCATTCCTAACATCAACCATCCATCTCCTCTCATTCTGGCTCCAGAGGTCTCGATAGTATTACTGTAAAGAGTAGACCATTTATAATTAGGCAATCCTAAGGTATATGTGCCAGTAAATTTAGGTCTTACTGAAGCTACAAAAATAGCTGAAGTAGATAAACTTGTTACTTGAAAGTCTCCATTAGATAGAGTTTCTAGATCAGTATATACTCCAGTGCTGTATAGTAATCTTGCTTGCGGGCCTGCAGTATCAACAATCTCAAATTTTCTAGTACCAGCAGAGCCTCCAACAACTACTCTGTTGTTGGTTGCGTCAATAAACAGTGTATTCGTATCAAAGTTTAAGCTATTAGGAACACTTACAGTGCTTGCATTTATTGTGACACTATCTCCGCTGGCATCTCCTAGTACTGTATTACCAGATACAGTTAATGTTCCTGTTCTAACTCCAGTGCTTATGTACAAATTAACCGCGGCAATATTTGTAGTTTCAATGTTAGTAGCATGAAGATATGTACTAACGTATGCTGAACTAAAATACCCTAAAGAAGCTGAATTTAATCCAATAATCGTTCCGTCAATGTTACCGCCGTCAATGTTAACATTACCAGAACTAAAGTTTGTTATTGTTCCAGTTGTGTTTATTAAAGTTGTGATGTTTCCATTTGTTATATTTGCTGTAGTTAGGGTAGCTAGAGTAGAAGATAAAGCTGCTATAGTTCCCGTTGTTATATTTGCTGTAGTTAGAGTAGCTAATGTAGATCCTAATGTTGGTATCGTTCCAGTTGTAGCAGTTAAAGTTGTAAATATACCTGTAGAAGGAACAGAAGCACCTATTGGAGTGCCATCAACGGCTCCACCATTAATATCAACTAGAGCAATTTGAACTGCTCCTGTACTATTTAAAATAGTTAGGCCATTTAATCCTGCATACGTAGATATACTTAAATCTGTACCAATTCTACCTTTAACATAAGCTGCTAATATTGAGTATGTAGCTCCAATATCCCAGTTTCCTGTAAGTACTCTAGTACCATTTGTCTTAAGATATTGAGTATGTTCATCACCAGATGTATTTGTTCTATGATCTTCCCAGCCTTTGGCTAGAAGATTGTTTACAACCTTGCTATAATACTCTGAAGTAGAGGATGTATCTACACTTCTTCTTGTTACATCAAAAAACTGTAAATTATCTAAAGACCCAGATGTTATTCCAGTACCTGACCATGTTAGCTTAAAAAGTCTTTGGTATTCATATCCATATACAGAACCGCCTTCTTCAAGATCTGCTACATAGAATTCAAAATACCCATTAGAATCAGTTAGAATTGCAGTATCATATGATGTAGTAGGACTTCCTGTTAAGCTAGTGTAAATATTTGCATATTCTGGAGACCCTCCAGCTAAAGGATAGGCATACACCTGAATTCTAGCATTAGGTACAGGTTCACCATGAGAATTTAGAAGATATTGATAAAATTTTGTTTTCATAACTAATTCCTATTTATATAATCTATTTATTAATTCTGTAGAAAGCTGTTATATCAAAATTTTCTACTTTATAAAATTCGCTCTTTACATATGTGTAAAATACTAGTTCATCGTTGCCGTTGAATAGTCCCATTTCAGTTATTGGAGTACTTTCTTTATTACCATTAAATATTCCTTTAACATAGTATCTATCTAAATCTTCTGTGACTATTGTTGTATATGTCTGCTGGGGCACTAGAGCGTTCTTCAATTGTTTATTTAATCTAGCGTCGTACAGGTCTGTTTGACTTCCATTTCCTACAAGAAAATAGCCATCAGCTAAAGATTCAGCAATATAAGTCTTAGAGTACAGACCTCCTACACATATTATAAAAGCATATCCAGATTTAGATTCGTGAAGAGTTATAATAATCTGGTTAATATCAGCATTCAGTGTTATAGATTTTGGGAATAGCTGATTCAATTCATCATCATAGATTTGAATAATAACACCTTTATGAGGTAATGTATGAACTATTGTCCATTCAGTAGAACTTGCGGTCTGAACATGTAGATAGTCTCTATCTCTTAATTGACAATAACCTAATGTTGGTACATACCAAGTAGAAGTTTCTAAATCTACGGCTGTTATACTTACATTAGAAGGAAGTAGCTGTTCTTTATCTAGATAGAAGTAATAATCTGTAAGTACTGCACTGGTTTCTTGTGTATGGGTAAATCCCCAAGAAGCTGAAGCAGTTAACGTATTTGTTAATGTTTCTTCTGCTGGGCCGATTAAACATATACCTGCTGTATTTGAATAGAATTCTACTGTAATATTGTTTTCGTCGATAATTTTTACAGAAGCAGGAAACATCATTTCAAGCAAAGAATCATAACATTGAACTAAAATATTTTCAGTATTAAGGCCGTGGTTTATGTTCCATACAGTTGAATCTTCTTTGTATTTTCTATAAACATAGCCTCCACCAGATGCTGGAGTTGTATCAACACAACAATATGTATAAAAATCAGCAGGTTGTGTTCCAATATTATACATCTTTATTGTATTTCCAGTAAAATCTGTTATTGGAGAAGCCAGTAGACTATAATGCGCGTATTTGGATACTGGTCTAGATACTTCTAGACCTTCATAAAGCATATTAGCATATTCTTTTGTAAGGATATTGTTTGTGCATAAGATTTCACAGTTAAGGTCTACTTCAACTTTATAGTGAGGACTCATTAATAGTCCTTCATTATATGTTAAATCTCCTACTTCTCTAAGAATAGCTAATCCTGTAGCAGAAGTACCAAAAGATACTGTGATATTATCTTGATCAACTATCTGAAATGTGTCTGGAACTTCTTGATATAAATTTGTGCATTCAGAATCAGATACAGCACAGGCTATATATCCAATAGTTGATAGAGCGTGTGTTACAGTCAAATTATTCTCATCAACTATAGAAAAATCTGGCTGAAGAATTTTAATTGACGGAATTAGATTTTTCTCGGATAAGTAAATATCAACATATCCTGTTATTGGAGACGTGAATGTAAGATGAGTCCAATTTTTGTTGTATATTACCATCTCTTCAGGATCAATTTCTGATCCTCCACTATAAACTCTTACGTTTATGGCATATGTGTCAAGATAATGCTCTACCCACCAGGAGGCGCTAGGTACCATCTGTGTATATGTAAACGTTGCATGTGGATGATCTACTTGATAAGAATTTACAAAGATCTGTTCGTCAGCAGACAATGACACGGTGATTGTGTCTGTAGACGCAGACAATGTTACTGTATTTAGTAATCTTCCTTCATTGCTAAATGCCTGCAGATACAAATTAGAAGACATATATTCATTAGCTAAAAGAAAACTAGAAGCTTTTATTGCTTCATATACATTAACAATAACATTTAAAGACTCTAGGCCATGCTCTATATACCAAACGTCTGTATTATAAAGAATAGTTTCCACATAATCAGGAGATTTTATTTCAAGATATCCTGAAGTTACGGAAGTAGAGCTTAAAGCTACTGTATTTGCAAACACAGGCCTGATGTCTAAATCTAGGTCTGTATATGTGCTATCGTACGTTTGTACTAACGGAATACTTCCTCCACTAGCTAGATATGTTTTCATCCAGGCGCCAGAACTTGCTAAAGTTATAGTTTCATCTGCAGCAGCTAATAATATATGCCCAGATTCAGGAACATTAAAGTTTACTTTTACTACGCTATTTGTTATATTAGATACAGAAGCTTCTTTATTATATAGATCATCAGAGTAAATTTGATACACAAGATCTTTGCTATTTAATGTATGTGTTATTGCCCACGCTGAAGTAGGTTGACTAGTATAGAAATCAACCATAATAGCTCTAGATTCAAGATCATGTTCTATATGCCATGTAGCGCTAGGAGTTATTTGCGTGTGAAAGTAATCACCAGATAGGGCTATGACATATGTTCCATCATCAATAGACGTATTAGAAATAAGCACTTGGGTTGTGCCGCTAGGCATTACAGTATCAAATAAATAAGATCCTGAAGCAGGAATTGTTACTGTGCCGTATGTGAACGATGTTGGAGAATATCCTTGAACAATAGGAGCTATTTGATTAAGATTATGAGTATGAAATTCAGTTAAAGACAGAACAGGATTTACATACTGAGACTTAGCTATTAGAGCAAATCCTCTCATGTTTTCATTAAAAGTTAGCATGCATGACCCATCATCTATACATGCGATTTCATCAGGAATAAGCAAATTAAGATTTGAATCTAAACATTGAATCGCAGGAATTCTATCATTAAGAGAATGCGCAATATACCATTTGTCAGATTCTATAAGTTGTTTATGTATATAGCAATTTTCGAAAGGAACATTGAATCCTTTGCCAGATACTAGAGTATAATAATCAGTTCCTGCACAACCTACTGATATTTGATCATAATAATTAAGATAGTTGAAATCAACAAAATGAGGTTCTAGATCATAATCATGAGATAGTGAGAACACACTGTCAGTATGCCATCTTTCATAAACATTGATATTATTTTCTGTTGTCCAAAACAGATTTTTAAAGATTATGTATAGAGATGAATATGTTCCTTTTCTTTTAAGGTAATTGATTATGTTTGATGTTATTTCTCTAAGGCGCTTTTCTCTAGTTCTAGTTTCTAAAGAGACTTTATCTATGAATAGAGATTCATAATAGGATTTATTAAAAGTATAGTTGTATATTTGGGCTAGATAGGGCAAATAGCTTAGCGGAATCTCTTTAGCATCTAGTAGAGTTTTAATATCTCTGCTTCTGTTATATACAGAATTGTAGACCTTATCTAAAGTTATTTCAAAAAATTCTTTAAGTCTTGGAGTTTGGTTATGTTCTGGTATACAAGTTATTGCATATCTGTCATATCCCCAATACTCAATTCTATATTGATTTGCTTCTTTTTCTGGATAGAGTTTACCAATATACTGGTGAATCTTATGGGGATTAATGAAGTAATCCATAGGAATTGTGTTTGTAAAATCACTTCCAGTTTCTATAAGATTATCAACATACTCCTGAACTACTCCATTCTTTCTTCTTAATAGGTAGAAGTTAGTTTCTGCAGGTATAGATATTGCGCTAGTCGCAGAAGTTTCAAGAGAAGTCATTCTTTCTACATAAAAGAAGTTATTATCGTAATAGTCTTCAGCACTTAGATTTTTAGGTCTAAACGGAATTTCTACTCTATTAATATAACCATCAGAATCTTCAACGTCAACTATTCCGTAGAAAGAAGACCATTGTTCTCCTACTATGGTTGTCATAGGACCTATAAGAACAGAACCATCACTAGGTCCTATTTCTATGACAAATTGACTAAAAAAGTCTTCAAGTATAAATCTTGGAAATTCTGAGAACTTCATTTTATCTTATCCTTAAACTTGCCATCTTTAAAGTACCTTTTCATTTTACCAGAAACATAAATATTACCTTTAACCTCTAAGTCTTCAGGTAAAGTCTTAAGATTTATACACCCTTCAAGATCTAAATATCTTCCAACATATAGGCCTTTAGGTAAAGAGGTAAGACTTTTACACCCGCCAAGATCTAAATATCCTTCAACATATAGGCCTTTAGGTAAAGAGGTAAGACTTGTGCAGTCTCTAATATCTAAATATCCTTTTATTATAAGATCTTCAGGCAAAGAAGTAAGGCCTGTGCACCCAAAAAGAACTAAACTTCTTCCTACGCGCACATCTGGCGCTAATGTTTTAAGGCTTGTACAGCCATGAAGAATTAAAACTTCTCCTACATTAAGACCTTTAGGCAGAGAAGTAAGACCTCTGCAAAAAAGAATAGATAAATCTCCGTCTACGCGCAAATTAGGTGGTAAAGATTTAATATCTATTCTACTTAGAATTAAACTTCCTTTTACATGTAAATTTTCAGGCAGATTATCTGGTTCATAATATTTATCATCAACCTTTATTAGTCCTGTATTGTATAGATCTCTAACTTCAGTATACTGCTTTCCAACAACAGGGGTTGTAATAAAATCTTGTACGTATTTAATATACTTATTATCTACAGGCCCATTAGCCTTGCCCTTGATCTGGTTTACCTTGTTACTTTGTACCTCTACTGTGCAATGAGGCTCGTTCTTCTTGTCTCTTAGACTGTAGATTATAGTACTGCCTGAAGATACTTGATTGCAGTAAGACCCTACACAGTGCTTCATTAGCTTACCTTCTCTATCTAGAGATTGGGCACTAGTAACTTTAACCCATCTAAATCCATCTGGGTACTTGCGCACTTCTTCTAGTCCAGTCTTGTCTTCTGCGCTAGAGGCCTTCTTGTTTAGTTCTTCAGTCCATCTTTCTGACTGTCTTATGGCCTCAGGCACAGACATCCTGGAAATATTGAGATCTGGGTTAGCTCTGAAGTAGTCTAGAACATGGTAGATTTGTTGAAAAAATTCACCAGTAATATTAACTTCATAGAGTGTATCCCCGCGTTCCATAGCTTTTCGCATCCAAGGCTGCATTCTGCCAGGCTCAATATAATATACCCTACTAATAGTTGGATGCTCTCTTATTAGATAATTCTTAAGATTCGATTCAGCCCATCTAATGTACTTAGAATTGTTTACATTAACATTGCCTTGTATATCTTTAATGTATGACTTAATGAATGCATCAATAAAAGGAATATTAATGATATTACGTTCTAGAAGCAGGTAGTTTGTAAATTTCATATTAATATATCTCTTCTTCTATTACACAATCCGCGATACTGATATACGGAAACTGATTTTGATCTAATTGAACAACTTTTAGTAGATTTTCTCCCCACTGGCTTGTATCATAATTGATATATTTTGGATAGTATATAGATCCATATTCATAAGGATTAATCCAAGTCTGAGATACGACATCGTAAAAAGCAATATCTCTTATGTTTAAGTTTAAAATACCAGATACCTTAGCAAAACTATTTATTGAAGACTTCTGATTAGCATCTAGCAAAAAGTATATAATCTCATTAAAGGAGATTTTTTCATTAAAAGATCTATTTGCTGGAGAGAAGTAATATTCTAATTTATCTCTAAGATCTTTACGAACTTCAACAAATCTATAATTAGAACGTATTCTAACAGATAAGGTAAACTTAAAGTAGGTAAAATCTGGTATAATATATTCTTCGTATGCACAAAGCATTTTTCTAGGTTCTAGATAAGAAGATATTGTTGTTAGATAATCTGTATCATAGCCTGTTGCTATGTTTATGCCATCTGTGTTAGTATAATATGTAAGTTTATCATCCCATGGATCTGTAGGTACAATTGATATGTAAACTTTATTGTAATTTCTTACATCTCCATTTGTTATTGGATTCTGTTCTTGTTCTCCCCATACGTTGGCATCAAGAATTGTGTTATGTTGAATCAAATATCCTTCATAGTCTGTTTTAGTAACACATCTATATTGAGCATGCGTGTTATTTTTTGCATGTTCTTTAATTTCAGATATTGTATCTGGTAAACTTCCTCCAGTAGCTGCTACCTCATTTGTAATACTAAAGTCAGATGTGTCTAGACTGTATGATACATCAGCAGACGTAGTAACAGTAATGAAGTCATTATTAGTTTGAGTTATCCATCCTAAACTAAGATTTCCGTCTGGTCCTAAAGTTTCTAATAATGTAACTTCAATTATATCATTTAAACTAGGAATATTTCTAGATTCTGAAAACTCTATTATGTAGTTTTCATACTTGTTGTATCTAAGAACATAAACATTATCATCATCGTACAATCCACTTAATTCGTCATAGAAATCATCAATTCTAGACCATTCTGTTCCATTTACAGTTAATTGAATAGAAGGAATACTGTCTTCAAGATCATCATCATAACTAAAGTTTAATGTAGGCAAATAGATAGAATTATCAACAAGATCTCTACCTGAATACGTATAATTCTTAATTTTTCCTTGAGTTACTTCAATTCCTGAATATTCATAATATCCTGTTATTGTGTTAAGTGTGAAGTCATCAGGATATGTTAATACGGTAGATTCTGTAGTAGAAAAGTAAATTGCTTCTGTTCCTGAAATGTAAGCATCTTCATCTGTTGGAGGAGTGGTCCACGCTTCAGCCCATGGATTTATTGTTATCGTAGAATTGTTAATAACATTGTCTATGATGGCTAACTTCAGGGTTGTTCTAGAAGATCTATATCCTAATGGATAGTAACCAACAAGCTGAGACAATCTAGAGACATTTTCATAAATATTAGCAGAATCTATGTAAACATTTTTAGCTATTTTATTTAAATAGAAAGACGTAAGCTCAGAAATATAAGCAATAAGCTCTATAAGAACTGTTACATTACCACCTTCGTAATTAACATTACTGAAAGTAGAGCTTAATTCTAATTGTTCTTGAATCTTAGCTTTAAAGGTATTAAAATCAAAATCTACATAATTTGGAGCAAGTGTTGTGTTTGCCATATCAGCATTCCTTAGAGATTATAAACTCTTTAAGATAAAGCTAAGGGTTAAAACCTCTCCAGTAGACCCTATAGCCTTTAGTTCATATGTAAGTGTTATGTTATACGCAGCCTGATCAAATCCCATATGAACATTTACATTTTTTATGTTTATTCTATCTTCCCATTCATTTAAAGAATCATAAATAGCTTCACCAAGTCTTCTTGCTACGTCTTCAGTCATTGGTTCATGAAGAAGATTTACGACTCCATATGAGAAATCAGGCATCATTCTTCTAGAACCTTGCATAGTTTTAGCAATATTCATCATTGAAGCTTTCACAGCGTCTATATCAGTAAGAAGCTTTATGTCTCCATCTCTCTGCCTTTGAAGTTCTATGTCGATGTCAGTGTATGCGTATCCTGTCATTGTAATCCTATGTGATTTCTTCTATTTCCGGGAAGTCGTCGTATTTACCGGCCCAGTCTGCATTTTCTACAGTTAAATATTGGGCAATTTCTCGTACTTCCATTTCATATTGAATCAATTTTGCAAATAATTCTTTAACACTTATTTTTATTCTTATAATAAGTTCTACGATATAATCATCAAGCTCATCATATATAGTATTTATATAATTTTTAATCTCTGTGGTCACATAAGCATTTAAAATTTCTAATACTATAGTATCTTGCATTTCTGCATCATATTCAGAATCCGCTTCTGTTTCTAGATAAAGTAGGGCATCTTCAGTAGAATAACTCTCCATTCTTGTGTTATACTCTTCATCAGTTTCTCCAGGCAATCTAAAAGATTGGTATTCTTCTTCAGTTATTATCGTTGCGTCATACAAAGCTTTAATTGTTACTCCTGGATTTTCCTCTAAAATTGTTGCTAGTCCTCCAAGATCGTCCTGAAAACTTCTGTATTGTTCTTCAGTTATTATCGCAGCGTCATAAACAGCATACATAGAAGAAGATGGATAATCCCAAAGAATAGACCTTAAAGCTTGATCCATAAGAGGCTGATTTAATAAAAATGGAGCAGTATGTTGTTGCTGTTCATCTGTAAGGTATCCATCTCCAGAACATACAGGAGTAGTAACTAGACCTCCAACATATTCTAAAATAATCGGGTCTATAAGATAGATTCCTAATTCAAAATCATCAAGTGTTGCATTAGCCCATAGAGTAGTTTTAAAGTTTGATCCTACCTGCGTATAGATATAATCGATAGCATCATCTATTTGAAAATCTCCGGCGCCGTCAACAAACGCTGCTGATAAAGTTTCAGTAACAAAATAGCTCATTTCATTAAATTCTTCTACTAAACCTCCAGACCCAGATATTGATGACATTGATACTGATGTTGAGGCAGGTACAGTATAAAAATATTGGTCATTAATATCTTGGCTGCCTAGACCTAAATAAGCTTCACCGCCTTCTTTAAAACTCCCTATTCCAAAGGCACCACTTCTAGGATAAAGATATATGTCACCTAGAGCAGTAAATGAAGAATAATCAAATGCTGCTTGATTTAAAGTATTAAAATCATCTAAACGGAGTTTAATTGTTGGAGTATATGCTGCCTCAAATGATGTTGACGTTGTATAAATTTCATTTGCTGATGAGTATACTGACAGTAAACTTTTTACTAAATTAAGATCCGCTGGAATTCCTGATACCTGATTAATAATATTCTGGCCTACTTGTCCAGGAAAATTCATTATAGTACTGGCATAGTTTGATATTGTAGTTATCAATCTTTGAGGAGCATTTGTAACAGTTTCATATAGTTGTTTTGCAGCGTTCATTTCATTTTTAACATAAGTTGCTATACTATCAATCTGTACCACGACATCTGTTATAGGTTTTAATACTCCATTTGCCCAACTAACAGCATTCTGAATTCCTTCTCCAATTGCCTCTTGAAATTTTTGGACGCCCTCTACAATTGGAGACATTGCTTTATGGATTGCAGCCTCTATTCCAGATAAAGCAGTGTTAGTTTTATTTAACGCTTCTGATATTGGTTTTTTACCAAGTAGAGTAGGAGTACCCCCGGTCTGATTAGGGGCCATTGAATTCTTAGCGGCAGGGCCATATGTGCTCGTATTTTTAAATCCAGCAACTAAAGATGAGAAAAATCCTAAAGTAGAATGAGAAGTTGTACCTTTTCCAGAAAAAGTTTGGCTTCCCCATACACCAACATTTTGGCTTCCTTTAGCGCTGATGTTTTGACTAGAGCCTGAAGCTAATGTTTGTCCTTGTACTCCATAACTTGTTTGATTTCCTTGTACTACTTTCGTTTCATCTGATTTTACAGAAATCTTCTTTTCACCAGAGATAATTTCGTTTTCATCTTCTTCTATAAATCTATAAGATGATCCATCAATATATTCATAAGAGTTTCCTATAATAAGATTGTATCTAGCGGCCTCATTTCTTATTATCATTTCTCCTTCAGATGAGATCTCTATGTATGAATTTGAAGGATGATAAAGATGAAATCTTTCTTGATCTGGTGTGCTATCAAGTTCAATAACAAATCCGCCATGAGTGGCTAATACTGAATTATTAGGATATCTATTAGATCCTAGAAAATAATATGGTCTAGGTTCGCTCCATGTGCCACTATTACCATTAGGAATATCTTCTATTCTATTATCATCTCGTACTTTAATTGCAGTATTATCTGTTACGTCTCTAGCAAGTCTATTCCAGTCAGGCTCTCCTAGCAGAGTAGATAAAGGAAAGATCCCTGAAGGATCATTAAAGCCATCTTTTACATTAGCTTTATTCTTTGGAACACCAGGAGCTGAAGCAAAGTATCTAGGCTGATTAATATTTCCTGATTCAAAAAACAGATATATATGACTTCCTTGAACAGGCACAGAAAAAAGACCAAAGCCTGAAATTGATCCTTCAAATAAAGAAAGAGCAGGTTCTGCCCAAGGAAGAGCTGAGGTAGGAATACCTTCTGTTTCAGATACTGTTTTAACTGGAGTATGAAGTCCATATACTCTAATTCTGCATCTGCCGCGTTTATCAGGATCTTTATTATCTTCTACAACTCCCCGATAAATACCCTGAAGTGTTCCAGATGATGGAAATAAATTTTTTGCAGAAATTCTAGACATTATCCAAAAATTCCTATTTTAAACTTATCTATGATAGAAGTCAAGCTGATAGTATCACTACCCTGAATTTTACCATAAGCGTTCTTTAGACAGGTTAGGGTCTGAATAAAAAATGGAGTCTGCATAGGGGTAAAACGATGAACTACTCTTTTTACGAGGTAGGTACCAGAATCCATCGAGGAATAAAGCTGGGTTTGAGTCATAGAAGGCCATTGAATACTAATCTTCTGCCCAGCCCATCTTTTATTATGCCCTTCTACAACAAGTTTAACACTGTTCTGAAGTGTATATCTTTTGATGAAGTTATTATAAAATAAATTCTTTAATATAGTCTTGTCAGATTCTCCTGTAGTATCATATGTGTATTTAGAAGATTTTATATTATTTTCTTCTTTTGTAAACAAAGAGTTAGTACCCTGTGAAGATATCTCTTTAACAGCTGTTGCATAAAGAAAAGCTTCATCTGGTTCTATTCCAATCATTGTTTTTGTTTCTGAATCGAAGCCTAACAGATTGCCTCCGCCGAACTCTTTCAATCCCATTGTATCTATTCCTGTCTGTTGCCAAGACAAAACTCT
>Ga0209492_1000447_pt1 | contig 12782 bp, 12 predicted proteins | sample PPLLak12cMay2015_FD_187253 | JGI IMG/M metagenome (GOLD analysis project Ga0209492, IMG submission 187253) | Freshwater sediment microbial communities from Prairie Pothole Lake near Jamestown, North Dakota, USA - PPLs Lake P7 Core (1) Depth... | ecosystem: Environmental > Aquatic > Freshwater >... | reverse complement strand
CCAGCAGGTCAGCAATCTGATCTGCCCAAAGTCGTAAACAAGCGCTCGTTACCAAAGCCGACAAAGGCACGTTTCAGCAGACACAGCCGGAAAGGGCCGGTCTTGGCGCGGCCGCAGGGCTCAGGTCGCACCTTAGCAGCCACTGCCTCGTGCGTCAGCGCCCGGTAGCTCACCGTGCCAAGGCCGACCGCCGCAGCGAACACACCGACCGTCATCGCCACCAAGCCCGCCGTCAGCCGCATAAGAAACTAGAACGGGCGAACGCGAAACAGCGCGACCAGACTTGTGATGAGCAGCAGCAGGCCGAGCAGGCGGAAACCGGTGGCGGCCAGCAGCCATGGGGAGGCGAGGAGGCCGCTGATCACGAGCTGAGTATGGCCGCTCGCGCGCAATGCAGTAAGCCCGCTTCAGTGGCCCGTTGCTTCGCCCGGCGCAACGCTTCAGAAGAGAAAGCGGCGCGCGGATCCGCTCCCTGCGCGCCGCCCCTGTACCCGGGCGTTACTGCGCTGCGATCTCGAGTTCGCCGGTCGTGCTGCTGGTGCGGGTCGAATCGAGGTCGTTGGCGGCCAGGCTGGCGACCACGCCGCGTGCGTGTACGACCGTGGACACGGCGGGAGGAACCGTCACCAAACTGTAAAACGCGGCAGCGTCGATCAGGGTGCCATCGGCATCGCGATACCGCGAACTGGCGCCGGTTATCACCTTGAAGCCAGCGAGCGTCAGCTGCACCGTCGGCGTCTTCGCGTCGGCGGGGCCTTTGACCACGACCAACGGGTCGGCATTCGTGCGCTCGATCCGGGCGGCCGTCAGCGCCCCGCCCGCATCCCGCCAACCCTTGACCTCGAGCCGCTCGCCGGGGCTCAACGCCGCCAGTGTGATCGCGCGCGGCTGCATAGAGAGCGATCCGCTGCGGTCGAGTATGACGGTGTCGGCAGTCAGCCGGAACGGTCGCCCGAGCAACGTCACCGTGCTGGCGGTCGCGTCCTTGGATTGCAGCCCGGCCTCCACACGCACGTTGGTCGGCAGCTTAAGTGCCAGCCGCGCGGCCATGAGCACGCCGTTGACGACCGGCCCCTCGGCTTCGACCCGCACACCGTTGGCGACATCGGCCGCGGTGCCGTTGCGGATCACCGCACTGGAGGCATTCACGACCCGCGTGTCGACCTTGAAGTTCGAGAGCGACACAAAGTCGGTCACGTAGCCTTCCACTTCGACTGCCGTGCCGTCTGGCCAGTGGATGCGATCACGATCGCGATCACGCAGACGGTCGGCCGTCAGCAGCCCATTGGCCAACTGCTTGCCGCTTGCCTCGACCGTCATGCCGTTGGCCAGGCCCGCTGGCCGCTGGGCGGCCGCGACGCCGGAGAAATTCACCGTCAGCGCTCCGAGCGTGCAGGTGCCGGCGGCCAGGTTCAGGTTGGCGACTCGACCCTTGACCTCGACCGTGTCGACGCCACTGGCAAAGCTGCGCAGGCGTTCCATGCGCGTGGCCTGGACCCGGTTGTGGGCCGGATCGGGCAGGCAACTGACCTCGACCAGATCTCCAATCGCGAAGGCGTTCATGTCGCGCTGCGTGACGCCATCGAACACCGTGCCGTCATCGACACGGACGGTCTGGCCCATCACCTCGACCGTGTTCTGCACCCGGTTCATCGCGGTGATCGGCCCCTCCATGCAGTCGTTGTACTGGATGCTGTCGGCCACCGCAGTGCCATCAGAGCGGATGCGGGCGCGCACCTGCACCATCATGCCGATGCGCAGACGGTCACGAGTCATCACCGCATCGTCCATCGTGACCGTTGCGGCCGAGTCGTCGAGCCGAATCCCATTGACGACCACGCTTCCGAAGCCGGTGATTGGCCCGACCACCGTGGTGGGGGTTTCCGTTGTGAGTGCCGTCACCGGCGAATCGTCGTCGCTACCTCCGCACGCAAACAGCAGCGGAACAACAGCGACCATCAGTGCGTTGCCCAGAAACCGGGTGTTCATGGCTGATCTCCTTACATAACCACTCCGTGCTTCGGACTCTGCTCGCCCCACCTGAAGCGGACCTGAAGCGCGCGCCTTTGCGTGATGCGTCAGTTCACGTTCGTTTGACATAAGTGAAGCAAATCTGCACAAATGGCTTGTCGACCCGGCAGTAGCGACAAGGGCGGACCAGACCGCGACTGGCTTCGCCATGATTGGAGAGCGACTATGGAGTGTCACTCTCAAGGATTCTCGACAGAAAGGTCGGAAGGCTTACGCGGCTTCCGTTCGCGAATCAGCACGCCGGTCGTCGAGAATCGGACGTCGAGCTCTGCCGGCTCGGTACCCGGTACGAACGAGGCCGAGCCGTATTCGGCGTCGAGCCGGGGCGCGAGGAACGTGTAGCGCCGGCGCAGGTTGGAGAGATCGATCGGCTTGTGGGTGCCGAGGGCGTGTACGGTGCGCGGCGACGCCTGTTCGTCTTTCAGCGAGTGATACCGCCCCGCGATGCGGTCGAGCTCGTAGGTGGTGTGCAGCCCCACCAGGCTGGCGACCGGCTTCCACTTCAGGATGTGCACGTCGACGTAGATCTCGTCGCCTGCCAACCCGAACGTCGACTCGCGGCCGTCCGGGAAGCGCGGCGTCGCGCTGTATTTCTGCAGGCCCACCGGCTGCACACGGAAGTAAATGACCAGTGGTGCCTGCGAACTGTTTGCGACTCTATTGTCGCGTTTACGACTTTGATGCGCTGTTTACGACATTAATGTCTAGGAACAGCACGTTCCGGCAAACAAAGTCGCAAACGGCCGGTCTTGGCGCTGCCGCAAGTCTCAGTTCGACCCTGAGCTGTCCTCAGCTCTTGCCGAAAGCCGCCATCGATTTCACGCAGAAAGCTGACATCGGTGCGATCGGCAGATCCCGACCCTTCGCGGCCACCGGCGATCTCGGAAAAGCGGTCACCGAGTTCACGCTTCGAGCTGAACATCGCTCGATCGGCTGGCCGAAGCCAACAAGGGACGCCGGAGGCACCGGTTAAGCTTGCCGCCGCCCGAAACGTCAAGACTCCAGGAAGGCCCTCTATATGCGCAGCGCTGTCTTCGTCCTCGCGATGGTGGCCGGCTGCGCCCACGCGCAGGCCCCCGCAAACTCGCCGGTGCAAGCGGTGCTCTTCGAAAACGTCCGCGTCTTCGACGGAAAGAGCGAGCGGCTGACCCCGCCGGTCAACGTGCTGGTGGTCGGAAACACGATCCAGTCGATCGGGGCCTTGCCGATCACTGCACCGGCCGGCGCCGAAGTCACTCGCATCGTCGGCAATGGCCGAACGCTGATGCCGGGGCTGATCGATAACCATGTCCATGTCGTGATGACGGCGAGCACGCAGGCGGAAATGGTCGACCCGCAAGCGACCTTCACGTCCATCGAAGCCAAGGGCGCAGAAGAGGCCAGGCAGATGCTGCTGCGCGGCTTCACCACGGTGCGCGACCTTGGCGGACCGAGTTTTGGCATCAAGAAGGCGATCGATTCAGGCCAAGCCGTCGGCCCGCGCATCTACCCGAGCGGAGCAATGATTTCCCAGACGTCGGGCCACGGCGACTCGAGGCTGCCAACCGAGCGTTCGCGGCGCTTCTTCGGCAAGCCGTCGATTGGCGAAGAACTCGGCTTCAACTTCATCGCTGACGGCCGCGACGAGGTGCTGACGGCCACGCGCGAGAACCTGCGCTTCGGTGCCGCACAGATCAAGGTGATGGCAGGCGGGGGAGCCGCCACCGCTTACGATCCGCTCGATGTCACGCAGTACACGCTCGACGAGCTGAAGGCCGCTGTCGAGGCAGCCGACGACTGGAATACCTACGTCACGGTGCACGCGTACACCGTGAAGTCGGTGCGCCGCTCGATCGACGCCGGCGTCAAGGTAATCGAGCATGGCCAACTGCTGGACGAAGACACCATTAAGCTGCTGGCGCAGAAAGGCGTCTTCCTGAGCCTGCAGGCGCTCGACCCCGCGCCGCCCACCGCACCGGCCAACGTGCGCGAAAAGAAGGACGAGGTAATCCGCGGCACCGACAACGCGTTCAAGTGGGCGAAGCAGCACAAGGTCAAACTGCTGTGGGGCACCGATTTCCTGTTCCTGCCGTCGCAGAACAAGAACCAAGCGCGCGACATCCTCAAGCTCAAGCAGTGGTTCACACCGCCGCAGGCGCTCAAGCTCGTGACCCATGACAACGCGCAGGTGTTCGCCCTGTCCGGTCCGCGCAATCCGTATCCCGGAAAGCTCGGCGTGGTCGAGCAGGGAGCGCTGGCCGACCTGCTGCTGGTGGATGGCGATCCACTGGCCAACCTCGACCTCATCGCCGATCAAAAGAATCTGGTGGTCATCATGAAGGACGGCAAGATCTACAAGAACACGCTGAAATGATGCGTGGTCTGCTTGCGGCGGCTTGTCTGCTCGCGGCGCTCGGTGCGCAGGCAGCGGCGCCGCGTCTGCTCGAGTGGGACGCGATGCAGCCGCCCCCGGCCAAACCGCTCGAAGATCCGTTCGCCAGCCTCGGTGAGGAGCAGCTGGACTCGCTGCGCGAGCTGGTGCGTGCGCGCATGCTCGCCGCGCTGGGTGTCCCAGTGACGGATGCGGGCCGGGTCAAGCAGGCCGAGCTCACCCGCCAGCTAGAAGCGCAGGGAGTGGCGATAGAGCCGCTGCTGGCGCAACGCGAAGCCATCATCGAGGAGCGTCGCCGCGAGGCTGAAACCGGCGTCGCTGGACTCGACGGCGCCGCGATTGAACTGTCGGGATACCTGTTGCCGGTGGGCATGAAAGGCGATCGCACCGACGAGTTCTTGCTCGTGGCTAGTCCGGGCTCGTGCAGCCACGCGCAGGCGCCGCCGGCGAACCAGGTGGTCCATGTGCGCGCGCCGCAGCAACTCGCCGTAACTGCGCAGTACACGCCGGCTACTGTGAGGGGCACGCTGCGCGTCGAGCCGCACGCGACCTTGGTGTTCGTCGTCGATGGCAAACGCGAGGTCAGCTCGACCTACGCCCTGCATCACGCAGTAGTCATGCTGCACTTGCCGGCCGGCCGCTGACATTGCGAAAGGACCTTGTCCAGCAAGACTTCGTGCCGCCGGCACTCGGTTGCGCTAGCCGAGGCAGCGTTGTTTTCATGAAGTGGCGTCCTAGGACCGCAATTGGCCGGCTTCCGTCTGTGAGGTTCTCGGACAGCCCGCTCATCTTCGCGCAGCTGAAGGTCACACGGCAGGACAAGTTTTTCCCCTCGAGGGCAGTACATACCGAAGCCATGTGGCAGCGACGGCCGGTGTCGAATAATCCTGCGTAGTGGCCCTATGTCAATTACAGTGCAACGTACTGAGGCAACAATGCTCTACTCGTGGCCCGCTCGCTGCGGGCTACAACTGCACGGGACCGTAAGTGGAGGTACCGCAATGCGCAAGACACGGAATACCTTGAAACACGTACTGATCGTTGGCGCGGCGCTTGCCGCCCTGTCGGGTGCGCTGCAGGCGCGCGACCCAGGTGTCAACCAGCCCGGCGTAAGGGGAGGAACTGCTGGCGTAGGGGCGCCCGGGGTCGGCGTCCGTGATCCCGGCGTCAATCAGCCGGGTGCGGCAGGAAACGTCGGCGGCGTGGCCCGGCGGCGCATCATCGCGACGTCCACTGTTGTTGCGACGCTGCCTGCTGGCTGCAAGACTGTCGTCATCGAAGGCACAACACTGCATCAGTGTGGTGGAACCTACTACCAGCCCTCTGGTAGCAACTTCACGGTCGTCAAAGTCGAGTGATCGCGTGGCCGGACACGCTGCCATGATCACGACCGGGAAGCGTGTCGATGTCGGTCGGAGCGGCTGAACATCAGCGCTCTCACTTCTCTGGTTGCATCCGCGTCGGAGCGATTGTTGCCTCGCAGCGGTATGGCAGCAATTGGCCGAGTTCGGAAGTTACCGAGCAGTTCTGCTTGCGAGCTGTTTACGACTCTATTGTCGTGTTTACGACATTAGTGTCTTGTTTACGACATTAATGTCCAGGAACATCTGCACCTGTTCCGCGACATTAATGTCGTAAACAGCCGCCTAGTGTTGGCGCGCCTTTCAGACTAGGCAGTCTGTCACCTCGCCTGCCTAAAGTCGTAAACAAGCGCTCGCTACGAACACCGACAAAGGCACGTTCCGTCAAACAAAGTCGCAAACGGCCGGTCTTGGCGATGCCGCAAGTCTCAGTTCGACCCCTTGCAGCCATTCGCGTCGCCCGAGAGCAGCCACTGATTTCATGCCGAAAGCCGACATCGGGTCGATCGGCAGTGCCCGACCTGCACCGCAAGAAGTCGGGAATGTGCGCCGCCACGTCAAGGGCTGCAACCCGTCCTGCGAGCGACGTAGAAGCCGTAGCTGACGAAGGCTCGATACCGCTCGTAGAGCGCGATCTCCACTTCCTCTTCAGCCACCACGGCCGCAGCGGCATCGCTCGATCCGTATTGAGCCAGAAACGCCGGAAACCTCTGCTGCAGTGGATGGTAGTAGTTCTCGAGCCAGCAGCTTTCGGGCAAGACGAAGTACCCAAGCGGCACATAACCGTTGCGCTCAAGCACGGCCAGCTTCAATGAGGCCGTCCCGACTTCCGGGTAGTGTGCGGACCAGTGCGCCTCCAGTTCGGCCGGCCGACTGGCTGTCAGCCAGGTCAGCTCGGAGACAGCCAGGATGCCACCAGGCTTCAGGAACTGGCGCCACCGCATCACGCCGTTCTCAAAGCCAATGTTGTAGATCGCACCCTCGGACCAAATCGCGTCCAGGCTGGCCGCCTCGAACGGCAGCGAGTCCATGGACGCATTCACGGTGGCGACGCGCTCGACAACACCGGCCCGCGCGGCGCGCATCCTGAGCACGCCAAGGAAATCGGACTGGGCGTCGATCGCGATGATCTGGGCGTCGAGGTCTGCGGCAAGGACAAGTGTCGACGCACCGGTTCCACAGCCGACGTCGGCGATCTTCAGACTGCGTCGCTTAAGCAGACCGGACAGTTCGATAGCGCGGCGCGTTTCCGCTACGTCACCGGGTCCTTGCCGTTCCCCTTTGATGTGAAGTTCTATCAATAGTCTGAGTTTGTCCAAGCGCCAATCCTATCGGGCCTCGAATCTCGTGGCTCACTGCCAAATCGATCGCTGCCCGGCACGACCACTTCGGGCGATCATGGCATCAACCTGCCCGTCCGCTCATGGCCCGGTTACCGACCTTCCGCGCAAGGACACTTCACGACCCTGAGCCGTCCTTATTGCACACGCAGGCATGGCAAGACTGCCCCACCATGCACAAGTAGCCGAGGGTGAAGCTTTCGCGGGGCAAGCTGAACTTTACGCAATGGCGGCAATCGGTCTGGGTTCCAGCAGGTCGGGGACCAAGCAGCTAACGGAACCACGTCAAGTCGCGCGCTATCCTTAGTCCATGACGTCTACCGGAGTTCGCTCAGCGCTCGCCTGCGTGCTGGCATTGGCCCAGCTAATGATGCCGTTCGCACACGGACGAGCCGATGGAGCGCCGCCGGGCTGGGCCGACATATGTGCGAGCGATGGACTCCGCCGCGCGCCAACCGGCGGTGCGCCCGCCTCCAGCGGCCATCACGAGGATCACTGTGCGCTGTGCAGGGTTTCCGGCTCAATGCCCGGTCTCGCCGCCTCCATTCCCGCATCTTTGGCGGGACAGGCAGAGGAAGAAGAGCCGGCAATCGCGATCGCCGATTTCTTTGGCCGCCTCGTCACTCACGATGCGCAGGCGCGGGCGCCGCCGCTCGGCTGCTGATCGCTTCCCCTAGTTGACTCCGCTCAAGGCGCTAAGCGGCCGCTCGTTAGAAGCCGGGCCGCGCGCGCCGCTATCTTCATTCAAAGAGGAATTGCACCCGTGCAAAAGAATTTGCGTCATGGCGCAACTGCAACCGTCATCGCCTTACTCAGCCTTCCCGCGCTCGCCCAGGTAACTGTCACCGACCCCTGGGTGCGCGCCACCGTGCAGGGCCAGACGGCCACCGGCGCCTTCATGAAGCTGCAGTCGGCCGCGGACGCCAAGCTGGTCGAGGCACGCTCCCCCGTCGCCGCGGTGGTCGAGATCCACGAAATGGCGATGGAGAACAACGTGATGCGAATGAGGGCCGTGAAGTCGATCGAGCTCGCAGCCGGTCGTGCAGTCGAACTCAAACCCGGCGGCTATCACGTCATGCTGATGGACCTGAAGCGGCAGGTGAAGGACGGCGAGGTCGTGCCGGTCACGCTCGTCGTCGAGACGGCCGGCAAGCGCGAGGCCGTCGAGGTCCAGGCCGCGGCACGGACTACAGCACCGCGAAACAACACGATGAAGAAGCACGGCCATTGAACATCGGTCCTGCTGATCCTCCCACTCCTACGTGAGATTCCAATGAAAAACTTCAAGACACTTCTTGCTGCGTTTATTCTCGTCCTCGGTTCGTTCCAGTTCCCCGCCATGGCCAGCGACAACGGCTCCCTGTTCGTCAACATGACAACAGACGACCCGCACCGTGCCAACATGGCCATCAGTTTCGGTGGCAACCAGTTCAGCCGAGGCCATCCCCTGACGATATTTCTCAACGACAAGGGCGTGCTGGTCGCGGCTCGCAGCAACACCAGTCGCTACGCCGATCAGCAGAAAGCGCTCAGCGACCTGCTGACCAAGGGCGCAACAGTGCTGATCTGCGGAATGTGCATGAAGCACTATGGCGTTGCACAGTCTGACCTGCTCCCCGGCATCAAGGTCGGCTCGCCGGAGATGACCGGTGCCGCCCTGTTCAAAGATGGAGCGAGGACGCTGACCTGGTAATTGCCTTGGTGCCGGCCCGGTTCGCCGGGCCGCGCACCGGAGTTACGATGTTGGCCGCTCGTGGCCAAGCAACCGTTGCCCTCACTGCAATTGCTCAATCGCAGACGCCCTCCGCTGCACCTATCTGACGCCCTGCGTTAGACGGCTGTTGGCCGGATCTGGCCGAGCTCGGAAGTTCACGAGCAGTTTCGCTTGCGAGCCGTTTACGACTCTATTGCCGTGTTTACGACTTTAATGTCCTGTTTACGACATTAATGTCCAGGAACAGCACCAACCACTGCCGCCGGCGCTATTCGACCGTCACCGATTTAGCCAGGTTGCGAGGCTTATCGACGTCAGTGCCGCGCGCCACCGCCGTGTGATACGCAAGCAGCTGCAAGGGCACGACATGAAGGATCGGCGACAGGTCGCCGTAGTGTTCCGGCAGGCGGATGACGTGAATGCCCTCGCTGGAGTCGATCTGCGTGTCGGCATCCGCGAAGACGTAGAGGTGGCCGCCGCGGGCACGCACTTCCTGCATGTTGCTCTTGAGCTTTTCCAGCAGCTCGTCGTTGGGCGCCACCGTCACCACCGGCATGGCCTCGGTGACGAGTGCGAGCGGGCCGTGCTTGAGTTCGCCGGCGGGGTAGGCCTCGGCGTGGATGTAGCTGATCTCCTTGAGCTTCAGCGCGCCCTCCAGCGCGATCGGATAGTGCAGGCCGCGTCCGAGGAAGAGCGCGTTCTCGACGCGTGCAAAGGTCTCGCTCCAGGCGATGATGTGCGGCTCGAGCGCAAGCACGCTGCCGACAGCCGCTGGCAGGTGCCGCAGCCGGCGGATCGCGGCCTGTTCACGCTCGGGTGACAGCCGGCCCTTGGCCTTGGCTATCGCGTTGGCGAGCAGGTAGAGCCCGACCAGCTGCGTCGTGAAGGCCTTGGTCGATGCCACGCCGATCTCGGCGCCGGCCTTAGTGAGGAACTGGAGCGCGGTCTCCCGCATCATCGCGCTGGTGGCAACGTTGCACACGGCGAGCGTGCGATGCATGCCGAGGCTCTTGGCGTGCTTGAGCGCGGCCAGCGTATCGGCCGTCTCACCTGATTGCGAGACGACGACCACCAGCGCGGCCGGATCGGGCACGGAGACCCGGTAGCGGTACTCACTGGCGATTTCGACCGTGACCGGCACCTGCGCGATGGCCTCGATCCAGTAACGCGCCACGCTGCTGGCGTAGTAGCTGGTACCGCAGGCCAGGATCAGCACCGAACTCACCCGCGGCAGCACATCGACTGCGGCTTCACCGAACAACGCGGGTTCGATGGACGTGACGGTTTCGAGCGTGTCACCGATGGCGCGCGGCTGCTCGAAGATCTCCTTCTGCATGTAGTGGCGGTAGGGACCGAGCTCGACGGCGCCGAGGCCGGCATTCACGGTCTTCACTTCGCGCGTGACCGGGCGGCCGTCACGGTCGACGACCCACACACGCGCGAGCTGGACATCGACGACATCGCCTTCCTCGAGGTAAATGACCTGGTCGGTCGTGCCGGCGAGCGCCATTGCATCGGACGCGAGGAAGTTTTCGCCGTCGCCGATACCGACCACCAGCGGCGAGCCGGCGCGCGCGCCCACGACGCGATGCGGCTCGTCGCGGCAGAACACGGCGATCGCATAGGCGCCGCGCAGTTCGCGCACGGCACGCTGCACGGCGTCGAACAGGTCGCCTTCGTACAGGCTGTCGATGAGGTGGGCAATGACCTCCGTGTCGGTCTGGCTCTCGAAGGCGTAGCCGCTCGCCTTCAGGCGCGTGCGCAACTCTTCGTAGTTCTCGATGATGCCGTTGTGCACCAGCGCGACGCGGGCGCTGCGTGCGGACTTGTCGAGCCCGCCGCGCGCCTGCACCGGGCCTGCGGAAAAGTGTGGGTGCGCATTGGCCGTGCTGGGTGCGCCGTGCGTGGCCCAGCGGGTGTGCGCGATGCCGGTGAAGGCGCCCAGCTCATGCGCCTGTGAGTCGAGTTCCGCCACCCGCGAAACACTGCGCGCGCGCTTGAGCACACCGTCGGCATGAACCGCGACGCCACACGAGTCATAGCCGCGGTACTCGAGGCGCCTGAGGCCCTCGATGAGGATGGGAACGATGTTGCGCTGGGAAACCGCACCGACGATGCCGCACATAACTGAAGCACTCCCTGGATAACGGCGCGCATCGTAGGCGGAACCCGACGGAATAGGCTTTCGTATCCCGCTGCTGACTGCAATAACGTTGCACTACTAGGTAGACTTGGAATAATCTTGCGTTCTGCCTCCTTTTCTGACGGTTCCGCAGCATGATTAGCCCCGCCGCCGTGCCACTGGACGCTACCGATCGTCGGCTGCTCGCATTGCTGCAGGAGGACAGCGCACGTACCAACGAGGCACTGGCCCGGGCCGCGCACATATCGCCCGCCACCTGCCTGCGGCGTGTCCGGCGCCTCGTGCAGACGGGTGTCATCGAGCGCCAGATGGCGATGGTGTCGCCGGACGCGCTGGCCGGACTCACCGCCATTCTCGAGGTGACGCTCGATGTGCAAAGCGCCGAGGCGCAGGCCGCGTTCGAGGCGCTGATCGGGCCGGACCCGGTGGTGCAGCAGTGCTATCGCGTGGCCACAGGGCCGGACTTCGTGCTCGTCGTCTACGTGCCCGACATGGCCGCGTATCACGCCTTCGTGCATCGCACGCTCACCGCCGCCAACAACGTGCGCAACGTGCGCAGCTTTTTCTCAGTCAGGCGCGTGAAGTTCGCGCCGGCGCTGCCCATTTAGTTCAACACGGCCGGCGCACGCTCCGGCGCGGCGCGGCCGCGCCTACTTCGACTTCTTCGTCGGTCGCTTCCAGTGATCGAGCGTCACCTGCTTGGCGCGCGCGACCGTCAGCTTGCCGGCCGGCGCGTCCTTGCTGATCGTGGAGCCCGCTCCGATCGTGGCGCCAGCACCGATATCGAGCGGCGCCACCAGCACCGAGTTCGATCCGGTGTGCGCGTCGTCGCCGATGACAGTGCGGTGCTTGTTCGCACCGTCGTAGTTGGCGATGATCGTGCCGGCGCCGATGTTGACGCGCGCACCGACCGTCGCGTCGCCGACGTAGGCCAGATGATTTGCCTTCGAGCCGGCGCTCAACTGCGAGTTCTTCACCTCGACGAAGTTGCCGATGTGCACCTCGTCGCCCAGCGTCACGGTCGGTCGCATCCGCGCGAACGGGCCGATGCGCGCGTTGGCGCCGATTGTCGCGCCGTCGATCTGGCTGAAGCCCTGCACCTCGGTGCCGGCGCCGATCGAACAGTCGCGCAGCACGCAGTTGGGACCGATGCGCACGCCGTCGGCGAGTTCGACCCGGCCTTCGAAGACGCAGTTGACGTCGATGTGGACGTCGGCGCCGACCGTCAGCTCGCCGCGCTGGTCGAAGCGCGCCGGATCGGCCAGCGTGGCGCCGGCCTCCATCGCTGCCGCCGCTGCGCGCGCCTGCGCCACGCGTTCGAGCTGCGCCAGTTGCGCCTTGCTGTTGACGCCGAGTGTCTCCTCGGCGTCGGCCGCCGCGACGCCGGCGACGCGTACGCCGTCGGCCACCGCGAGCCCCACGATGTCGGTCAGGTAATACTCCTGCTGGGCGTTGCTGTTCGACAGTTTCGCAAGCCACGACTTCAGCTTCGCCGTCGGCGCCACCAGGATGCCTGTGTTGACTTCATTGATACTGCGGACCTCGTCGGATGCGTCCTTCTGCTCGACGATCCGAAGCACATTGCCGTGCCAGTCGCGCACGATGCGGCCGTAGCCGCTGGGGTCCGGCAGGTGCACGGTGAGGATCGCGACCCCGTCGTCTGCGCCGTCGAGCAGCCGCGCCAGCGTCTCGACGCGCACCAGCGGCACGTCGCCGTACAGCACCAGCGTCGGCGCCGCATCGTCGATGCGCGGGGCGGCCTGCATTACCGCATGGCCGGTACCGAGTTGCGGCTGCTGCAGAACGAATTCGACGTCGGCGC
>Ga0209492_1000437_pt1 | contig 13015 bp, 23 predicted proteins | sample PPLLak12cMay2015_FD_187253 | JGI IMG/M metagenome (GOLD analysis project Ga0209492, IMG submission 187253) | Freshwater sediment microbial communities from Prairie Pothole Lake near Jamestown, North Dakota, USA - PPLs Lake P7 Core (1) Depth... | ecosystem: Environmental > Aquatic > Freshwater >... | reverse complement strand
CTAACGAGAAGGCATTAGTAGTATAATAAAATATGGATGGCGGGCAGTGCGGCAATTGCAACACCCTGCTAAGGTGCAGAGTCATGATAAATGGCTCGCTCGGTTCGACTCCGAGGCCATCCGCCAAGTATATGATGAAATTTACAATTGATATAGAATATCTAACATCAGTTACGATCTTCACGGACCATATGAAGGGTCGTCCCGAGGATGAGCAGTTGATTTCAAAGTTGAAAGGACTCACTTTTACTTCAACTCGGACAGAAGATCACCCGGAGTTTGCCAAGTTGAGAGAACAACTCGGCAACAATGGTTACATTAAGATTGAGCGAGGTTGGTGGAACGGTGACACAGTTATTAAGCCCTTTCAATTAAACGCGAAGAGATTTAGGAAAGGCAACCAATTTCCTTCTGGCGGTGCTATCAAATGGGTACTGGAGCACTAATGACAAGTAGAACAATTGACATTGAGTGTCGGTGTTGTAGGAAATATTTGTTTTCTTTGCAACCTAATAATTATGAAGGTCTTAAGAAAGACTATTATTGCAAGAAGAAGGCTTGTCAGATGCAAGCTACGGTTGACAAATTGAAAGATAGTAAGTAAATTTACGGGGTTGTAGTGTTTAACGGCTAGCACAGCAGACTTTTAATCTGCCAGGACAGGGTTCGAATCCCTGCAGCCCTACCAAACTGTTGATTTGCTGGTACAGGAAACCAGATGCTCAGTATCAGATCTACTGATTAATATGGGGTGATAGACCGCTAAGGAGACGGGACTGTCTGTAAAACAGTTGCTTCGGCCCGACTGGATCGTTACCAGTGCGCCCCACCAAATAATTGGAGATAACATGAGTAATTTAGCATTAGCGTCAACTAAGTTTTACCATTTTTCACAGAATAACTCTGGTGGTAGCTTTGATTTTGACGAAGCTCGTGGTATTACGCACAATGTTATTGTCGAGGCTAACGATTATGAACACGCTAATCGATTGGCCGAAAGTATTGGATTATACTTCGACGGTGAGGGAGATTGCCCTTGTTGTGGTGATCGTTGGTATCGTCGCTGGGATGATACCGAAGGATCTAGTGTTCCGACCGTTTACGGCGAGCCTGTAGAAAGTCAAATATCGTCGACTGCATGGATGCCCGCCGGAAAAGAGACTGTTGTACACTATTTGGATGGCAGAGTAGAATGGTTTGGTGTCTTTACCAAGTCAAGAAGCTCTAGTAAGGACTCAAAATGAGCAATGATACCGAGTTAAGGCAACTTGTAAGAGACTTCTTCCGTATTCTTGATATAGAAGAAGAATCGGACGAGGGTAAAATATTTCGTCCTACTTATATCTCATCTTGCAGAGTCCTTGATGCCGAGAAACTCGGTAATATATTGGAAAGAATGAAAGAAATAGTAAAGGAATAGTTATGACACACAAGATTGCCATTATTAAGACATTCGAGTATTGTCCTGGCTACGGCGATGACGGTATGGAGACAATTATTCAGAGCATTACCGATTGGGCCGAAGTCAGTGACGAGGATTATAAGACTTTGCGTGCAGCATCAGCCACCCTGGGCTTTAAGCTCATTGAACAACCTACAGATTTACCAAAATTTGTAGCAAAAACAGTGGCAGATTACAAGGCCTGGGCGCTGGCCGAGGAAGAGAGACAAGTTGAGGAGAAGAAAAAGCGCGATGAAGCTGCATTTCAGCGTAAGTTTAAGAAGGAACTAAAAGACAAGGCATCAAAGGAAGCAATGTTGAAGAAGCTTGCTCAAGATCTTGGTGTTAGTCTATCTGGATTGCCAGAAGCAGTCCTACCAAAATAATCTAAGAAGCTAGTCACTGAAGGCTGGTGGTATGTGTGTACGGCACTGGCTGGATGCGCCACTACGTTATTAGTTAGAATATGGCCAGGTAGCAGAGCGGTCGAATGCACCCGTTTGCAAAGCGGGAAACTACTTAGGTATACATCTGTGGTTCGAATCCACACTTGGCCTCCATTTTTAATATACGGGACCATAACGAATATTGACTCTGCTGAGTAGCTACGGTGGAGGCTGGTAGTAGTTATGAACAAGTCCTAGACTGGCTAATCTACTCGTGTGCGATGCGGGTGCATCTTGTTTAGTACATCAGTGTCCAGGGATTCACATACAAACCCAGCTGCATGGAATGTGTAAAAGTAGAACGTATATTAATTTATTTGCCCCGCTGACGTAATTGGCAGTCGTATCAGTCTTAAACTCTGAGTGTCCGGGTTCGAATCCCGGGTGGGGTACCAAAATTTAAAGAATTCTTCCAGCAATATCCTATGGATAAACTTGGTTCAACTCCAAGAAGCCTATTTCTGTAAAACGACTAGGCTTTTACAAGAATTCTGACCTTCTATTGGGGATTCGCCAAGTGGTAAGGCACCGGTCTTTGAAATCGGTATGCGCAGGTTCGATCCCTGCATCCCCTGCCAGATAAATACCTATATGAGAGAACTATATTACGAATTAGATTTAAGACTAATACCGTTGGTAGATATGACTCTACCTTCCGGACTAAGGCACCACAGAGTACATCAGACAAACATTAATCCGTTATTGGTAGATTTGTTAAAATCGGCTAATATGTATCCGACCGCTGGTGCAATTTTTTATTCTAAGCCCGGTTTCTACACTGACATATGTCATGTAGATCGGTATTTAACAGAGAAAGAACTCTCCGATAAAGAATGGCCTAGTTTGGCAAAATTAAATTTTGTAGCTGGCGATAAAAATACGCTCACTATGTGGTATGAGGTTCCGCAGGAGAAGCGAAAGGCTTCCATAAAAAAGATAACATCAACAGCCCAGCAGTATTTGATGTATAGTTTAAAAGATTGCATAACAATCAAGACATGCAGCCCGTCGGGTTGGGCAATTTTCGACGCCGGTGTTCCGCATACGGTATCAAATCCTACCGATAATCCAAAATGGACAATAAGCTTTATTATACGTGATTTAATTACAGGTGATTGGCTTACCTACGATGACTGCAAAGAACGTTTATTATCTGCATTGAATAAAGAACCCCTGTGATCTAACGGTCCCAGGGGTTTCTTCTTTTTTAAACACAAGTATTTTGTCGATAAATATGGCATGTTTGTAGTAGAATCTGTATCCAGTACCGATACACACAATAGGGAAGAATTCCTGGAATTTTGTAAGAAATCGTATGAATCGCAATATAGTCCTGCGTGTGTAAACATGTGGCATCCCGACTGGGAAAATAGGGCCGAGACATTACCATTTCTTGTATACAAATCTAATAGATTTTCCGATAATGGTATATTTTTTATATTGCGTATTAATGGTAAGATTGAAGCGGTATCGGGAATATATATTTCGGCATTTGATAAGAGTGTAGCAATTGGCGGTGTAAGATCGTGGACAAATCCCGGCCACCAGGCAGATCTTATAATTGGTAGACATATTTTTCCTAAGCAACTTAAATGGGCCAAGGATCATAATATAAAGACAATAGCACTTACATTTAACGAATACAATAAGAAATTGATGCGCTATTTTACAAGAAATGGGCTCGGCGTAGTAAAAAATCGCACACCCGATATGCTATTCTATAATGGCGTCTATGAAGTGCCGTTTCCAGTAATAATACAAAATACAAAACAGTGGGCACTTTATCATAAAATTGACGAAACATATGATCCTAACTGGGAACTAATAAGATACAAGGATTCAATATGAAATTTTTATACTCAGCAGAGCTGCTGACAGTTGTTCAACTTCTTGTTGTTATATTTGCCGTCGGCGGACTCTTTTATTTTCCTATTACACCAGCTGGATTACTAATCTCTTCTGTATTTTATTTCTTATATAGCGGTATTGGTGTTAGTATGATGATGCATAGATATTGGTCACATCGAAGTTTTGATTTTAAATGGCCGGTATTAAAATGGATATGCACCTGGTTTGCTCTTATGGCTTGTAGGGGAAGTATATTAGGATGGGTGTATACACACAGGCTACACCATAAGTATACTGATACCGAAAAAGATCCACATGCACCGGCATTTAAAGGATGGAGAATATTTTTTCCATACTTCATGAAATACGACGAAAATATAAACAAGTTTATAATTAAAGATTTTCTTAATCCTGTGCAACTTCATTTGAGCAAATACTTTATGTTGTATCTTCTCTTATGGATAGTTATATTTGGCATTATAGGTGGTTGGTTTCTTTACTTTGCATGGATACTTCCTGTTGCAGTCACTCAGCTTGTTGTAAGTTCATTTTTATATTTTGGCCACACAAGAGATAAGGATATAAATAGTAGTAAGAATTCGTGGTTATTTTCTCTTTTATTCTGGGGAGAAGGATGGCACAAGAATCACCACGACAAGCCAGGGAGATGGAGTAATAAAGTTAAATGGTGGGAATTTGATCCTACGTCGTGGGTTATACGGATGGTTAAAAAATGAGAAATTTATTAGTAACAAACACACCAATGGCCCAGGCCGTATTGGTATTTTCTATAATAGCTTCTATTATAGGATTTTATATCTTTGGCTTTACCCTTGGCACCATAGGCTTATCCTTATTAGGGTATTTTCTGTACATATGCCTTGGTGTTTCGGTTACTTTTCACAGAAATTTATGCCATAATAGTTATAAGACAAATATATGGATCACTCGTTTCTTTAGTTTTCTCGGATGTATGGCGAATACAGGCAGTTCGTTGGTTTGGGTTGCTATACATGCAAAGCATCATTTGGCATCCGATAAACCTGGAGATCCTCATAGTCCAAAAGTTACTGGCTGGAAGATATTTCTATTAGATTACCCAGTTGACGATAGTATAAAATGGAGATATCGAAAACTTATTACTGATCCATTCCATCAATTTCTACACAGGTATTACTTTGCCATTCTTGCAGCTTATAGTTTGGTATTATTTCTTATTGGTGGATGGTATTTGGTAATTTTCTTGCATTGGGTGCCAATTGTGTTATCTGCATTTATGAGTAACGTAGTTAATTATGCTGGTCACATGGATACATGGTGGGGATCGTATCGTAGATACAACCTCTCTGATGGAAGTGTTAATAACTGGATTTGGGCCTTGCCGAGTTTCGGAGAAGGATGGCATAATACTCATCACAGGTTTCCAAAGAAGTATAGTACCAGCGAGCGCTGGTGGGAGATTGACATTTCGGGACTGGTGATAAAATTAATTAAGAACTGATGTTTATATTATATTTTTTTCTATGGACATTTATGCTTTATGTTTTACATAGGGCTGTTCATATACTACCAGTGGTAAGGCAGATACACCTAGATCATCACGCATATGTAAATAAGAATGCCACAGGTTGGCGATGGAATAATCTGCTACTATATAATGATACTAATTTAAGCACTCTAGATCTGTGGATTACAGAAGTAATACCGACAATACTTTTCTCAGCAATAACAGGGCAGTGGTGGATAATAATATTCTACTACTTTTGGGCAGCATTTATTCAAGAGGCAATTGAGCATAATAAGAATATTAATTTTCCTGTATTAACGAGTGGTAAGTGGCATTTAATACATCATAGGTCTTCCTATAATTATGGTCTTTTTATACCGGTCTGGGATATTTTATTTAATACATACAAAGGCATCGATGATTTACGCTAGTGAAAACAATTGGTATTCGTGGAAGTACGGGGATGGTGAGATAAACGGCAGGCAGACCGCAGAGAATTTAAAACTTAGTACATACTACTCGCCTTGCACGGAAAAGCTACTTTCTTTTGAAGGGGAATTACATAGAACTGCTGAAAGCACTATGGAGCATTATCCAGGACTACAACCAAATGTATTCTTTAGTGGCGGAGTAGATAGTGAACTTATTCTCAGGGCGTACCTTGGGATTGGGGCCAATCCCAAGGTCTACATAGTTAGATACGAAGATGATCTAAACATATATGATGTTAGTTATGCTGTAACGGTCTGTTCAATATTGAATGTACCATACAACATAATCGATTTTAAATTAAAAAAGTTCTATGAGAACGATGCTATGTCAGTTTCGGAACAGGCACAGATAGATCGTCCAAGCATGTTACCGCATTTAAAATTTACAGATTGTGCAGATGGTCTCATTATAGTCGGGCATAGTGATATAGCTTGGATGAGACTATCTACAGATTATTCAAAGAAGGTAGAATGGATAGCAAGGGATTATGAACACGATCTGGGATGCGATAAGTACAATGCTTTTCATAATAGGCCAGCAATTTATCAGTGGTGGAAATGGACCCCGGGTATAGTGGCTGCTGTTATGAATCTCGAGTGGTTTAAGAAACTGACAAATGACGAATACTATGGTAAGCTAGGAATAAACTCAACGAAGGTATTAGGGTTTAGGGAAGCTTACCCCGATATTATACCCAGATCTAAGCAAACGGGATTTGAAAAGATACGAGATATTTTAGATGAGGTCGAGTCCCATATAAGAATAAAATATAACGGTCTGCCGTTTAGACAAGAAGTCGACAGAACATTATCAGAACTGATATACGAACTTAATTTAGAAAAATATAGATGAATCACCTAGACATCGTGGGTACCCATAAAGGGTTCAATTACGTATTTCATGATCTGTATGATCCTAGATCGGAATCGTCGTATATATACATGAATGAGAAAATTAAGGATTTAGGGTATCTAATTACACCTGATTGGACGCCTGATAGGAGTATACTGCTCGAAAACGACAATAAGGTTATTGCCGGCATTTTTTTTAATACGACAAAGTATAATAAGACGTTATTGATATTGGTAGCATACGTTGAAGAAGAGTATAGGCTGCAGGGCATATATTCTCAATTGCACAGGTTTGTGGACCTATATGGCGTGTCTGCGGGCAAAGAAAGTGTTTATACATACATACATTGTGATAATACTCTTATGACAGATATTGTTTCAGAAAAGATAGGGTATAAACCAGTTATGCATCTAATGAAACGAAATATTTTGACAAAGATATAGATAAATAACAAAAGGAGAATTAATTTATGATTTCAATTACAAAGACAACCACACGCCCGAATACGTCTGTATTATGGCATTTTGACCCTGCACTAGAGATGTTCACGGAAGATTTCTTTACTCACCTGACTCTTACATATATTATGCCGGGATATTTAATTTCTCAGGGTAATACTTTTAGCGAAGATGGCCTGGTAATGACCTATACAGCATTATGGGAAGACCTCGCATCATATCAGCAGTATGACACAGATCCTATATTACAGACATTCTGGGATACTAGAAATTCTTACTATGCAGCCAACGGCGTCACGATGTCTGCAATAGATATCCAGGAAAATTAAATTTCTGCAAGACATACGTTAGGCAGGTATTTATATTTTCCGTCCGATATCTGCCTAACGTACATTCTTATATCATAGTTCTCTTTTACTTCGTCTTCCCAGTTTGTGGTCTTATAACTAAACTTTAGACCTGGCCATAGTGTATCGATGAGACCTCTCGTATTGATACACTTATTTTTCTTTTCAATCAACGGATGATAGAAATAAGATTTAATTAGTTCTTGCGTCGAACTATAGAAATACATTTCACAGTCTCTGTTATTTGTAATAGCCCATTGCCTGTACCATATCTCAGTAATACTTATCGGTAATCCGTTATAGAGACCGGTATCGTTTGCAAGCCATTCATAATCCCTGCCGCTTTTCTGCGGGTCCCCCTCACCACCGACGATAAACATTTCCGGCGGAATCTGACCAAAAAGAAACGGGAGGCATAAGTAAGTTGGCTTCTCGGCCTGTAATTTTGAAAAGTTGGTCGGAATTACCGACTCAAACGCCTCTTCTCTGCTCAGGGTAATAACGTTTAGTTTATACCCAAGTTCTTTTGAAAGATCTTCGACTTTACTGAGAGAGGCCTTATTTATTCCCCACATTGATAAGAAATATATCTCGGCCGGTAATCCCAGGTATGCAGATTCTCTTGCTATAATTTCACTATCAGCACCACCGACACATATGGCAAGTGTTTTGCCACTTAATTTATGGAGTCTAATCAGTGCGTTTCTTATTGAAGTTTTTAAATCAAACTGAGGGATGTTATGATCGATAATATACCTAAATATAAATTTAGTGTCTTTGTAATTTTCTATTTCGGCAAAAGGTTGATCGTTTATCTCCCAGAACACATGTAGCGGTAACAAAAGATCGGAAGTACATTGTTTTCTTAGATTCACAATTTTATCTCTATACTATCTACTTTAACAATTTTACCATCATCAATGCCGAGCGCATTATATCTATAACTTTCTGATGCCAGTATTCTATATAACGACGGAACCTTAATTTTATTCTCAGCATAGTATTCGCAGCCACGATACATTTTTAAAAAGTTTCGAGACTCGAGTTTATAATTATACTGACTTGGCGGTTCTCCCCATTTCTTAAAATCGCCGTATAACGATAGTATTTGAAATTCGGGTGTATTGAAGAATGTACCAAATCTCTTTAGGTCACTTTCGGCATTACCTGCATTCAGAAAATCCGTAAAGCAGAGCGTTCTTAACGAGACAGATTGCCATTTGCAAGAAAAGTTTAACCACCATATTAGATCAGCCATATTTTCTAATTCGACGTTTGCTGATGATTTTAGATTATTAAAGAGTCTTAAAAGATAAGCCATCGATTCATTCGTGACATTTCTGGATACCAGATACTTTTCTATATTACTATCGGATATTTTTTGATTAAACAAGTCAAGATTTAATAATACAATATCGCTGCCAAATAGCTGGTCAGCATTCTCTCCCATAACATATCGGTCTTCAATGGTATTGGCATTACCAAGATTATCAATTGCATTATTTACAGAAATTACTCTAAAGTTAGGTAAAACATAATCTGCCCATACATCAGGATTTTCAATTATAGAAAATATACTTGCTGCTACTGTTACCTGATCAAAAGATCCGATGCCAGCCTTTATTGCTGTGAAAAAACTTAACAGGACAACACTACTATCGATTCCACCACTATAGAATATTGTTATTTTTTTATTCTCTTTTAGGATATCGGCTGCTCTTTTAATGCAAAGGTCGTAGTATCGAAGAGTAACAGGCTCGCTGGGCCGTTCTGGAATTGCATCAATGACTTTAAAATCAAAAGGAGTCTCTAAGGAGGATCCTGTACGGTCAATTACGCATGCGTTTGGACTAACAATCTTGAAGATTTCGCAGAAGTCTAGTAACCTTTTATTTTCTAACATCTTTGCCTGTTCATACAGGAAGACAGGCATATAATAGATAATTTTCATACTTTTCCTAAAGTGACTGTATCTCTTAGGAGGTCTATTTTCCATGTATTATAGTCATCTTCAGAAAATATTTTTCTAAGTCCGGGCATGTGTTTCCATAATAGAAATTTTTCCCTAAGTTGTGCTGAAATTAATGACTCGCATATGAAATCAAGGTGGCGTTGAGAGTCGCTTAATGTGGCCCCGGTAGCCTTTGAAAACATTTTTGTGTAGAGTTCTTTGTTTCCTTGATAGAATAAAATATCATTAGTAGATAGATCGCTCAGATTATCAAAGACGGCCCCGGCCGCAGACGCCTGCTCTCTAAGGAGATAGCACGCTCGCCGCCTTATAAGTGCTATCTCCTTTTTCTTAATAACTTCGGCAGGTACGGTATCAGTATAATCACTGAAGTTTGCGTTAATGTCACACTTTGCCCAGACTTCGCCAGAAATCCATTCGTGCTTTACCTTATGTATTGCATGGTCCCCAATCTGGATAACAAATGTATCGAGTAATGTACTCGATACAGATTTTGCAATCTCGTTCGAGTTAGATGTGGTTATTACAAGATAGGATAACCGATCTATGATAAATGATTTTCCAAAATAGTTTATTGATAACATTTAGTTGTATGTCTTGCAGATATCGTTTGACAGATTTAATAGATCCTTTGGTATCGGTGTATATTTCTTTGATAATAGAGCACTAGTCGCTGTATCGATAATCTTTGGTTCTTTACCTTCTAATATCAATACTTGTAGTTCAGCTCTATATAGCATTTCTTTACACTTAACAGATACTATGTGTACCTCTATTGCGTTATTTTTATATTTTGTACCGGCCACATAATCTCTCTGTGTAAAGAAAGATACTCTGCCTTCTGTAGCATACGGTTGATAGCCAAAATCTGTGATTAACAGGGGAGTCTGCGCGCCAGCGTGCATGGATGCAAGCGATAGTAATAATGTTGATAATAATTTATTCATATGACCTTATTCATTCTATAAAATGTTGGTTTTAATCCAACCTTTTCACAAGATTTTATTCTTGATATATTGTTTACACTGACCTGACTTGCTATATGCCGTATATTAACGGATTTACATATTTCTTCTAATTCGTAATGACATATATAATTTATACCTTTATTTCTCCAATCTGGATGAGTAAAACTAAACTCAATCCAACACTGGAAAAGCTCTAGGTTGTTTTTATAGCATATTCCGCCTACTACCGTACTATTGTACTCGGCCCAGATTATGCTACTATCTTTATTGAAGCCAAAATAATTGCCTAGCGTGAATTTATTATCTATTAGGTCAGCATATAACCTAAACATAAGACTAACCGCTTTAGAGTCGATTAGAGTATCACTATGAAAGATCTTTACATCTTCCCCTGTTTTAAGTGGCAGAGTGTTAATCAGCTTCATTGTATATATGTCCGACTCTTCATAGGATTAAATTCATCGGTAGGACCAGATTCGGAATCGGGGTGAAAGACAGCAAGTGACATATGAGAATTTTCTGTAGAAAATCCGTGCCTGTCGAATCTATCGAGTATAAACGCCGTTCCCTCTGTTAACGGGTAATCTTTACCCGCTACGGTAGCCTTACCTTCGCCACTTAATACTAATCCTATCCTGACACTAGGATGTACATGATGCGTCTGTGTTATGTTTGGTGGAAAATATAGATAGTTAATGCATGGTTCACCGTTTCGCGGTGGTGCCACAATAACTGAATTGCTGCATCCGTCGATATATGATAGGTCACCGGGCTGACCCGGGTTAATTTGACCCATAACTGTTCTTGGGAAATTTATACCCATAAATTCAATAATTATAGCCGACCCCGATACTGTAGCATGACTGTTAACATACGCACCAAAGCATCCCTGAACTTCGGTATTCGCTGTCTTTAAGATTGAGTCTTTTGATAAAATAAAAATTCCATGGTATTCGTTAGAAGATTTATACTCATTCACTGATATATTTAATCTGAAACGATCGTCGTGTGACGTATTGTTCTCTAGTATTTTGAACATTGCGACTCCTTATTTTATTTAATGATACTTATCTCAACCTTACGCCCGTATTGATAAATAAGTGAAAGGAGACTAGCGTATGGGAATTATAACAATGTTAATGAGTAATAAGACCTTACTCTTTGGGCTATTATTTGCAATTATTATTGCAGGTATGGCCGTCTATATAAAAGTGCTTAAGGGTGATGTGAAGACGCTTGAGGCTGAAAAAGTAACCTTATCTACCAAGCTCGAAATATCAAATGCATCTATAGTTTCTCTACAATCTGCTATAGAAGAGCAGAATACAGCAATTGAAACGTTTAAGTCTGCTGCTGTAGAAAGAGAAAAAAGAAATCAAGCCGAAGTTAACAGGGCAAGAACGTTAGCAGAAATACATAAGAAAAGAGCCGAGAATCTTTTAACTCGGAAACCGCCGCCGGGTATGTCTGACTACGAAGCTGCAAATGATCTTATAAATGAGGCTATTCGAAATGCTAAGTAAGACCATAATCATTTTATCTGCATTAGTTCTATCTGCTTGCGCTACAGCACCACAACCAGCAGTAAAAACTGTAATCCAACGAGTAGAAATTCCTATTGCCGTTCCGTGTAATGCAGTGGTGCCAGCACAACCAGCTTTTGGGTTCGGCAGTCTCTTGGAGTCTCAACCACTATTTGATAAGGTTCAAATTTTGCTAATGGATAGAGAGCTTCATTTAGGATATGAGGTTCTCCTGCTAGGTGCATTGAATTCTTGCATAAAATAACAATCTAACCTACACTGTAATTTAAGATGCTACTGATCAAATATATGACGTTAGTAGGCTATTCGGTTCCAACGACACTTCTATGAATTCTGCGGGGAAATTTAGTCAGGGTAGAGCTGATCTTCTACCCGGTAGTATCTTACCTATAATCCAAATTTGAATTGGAGATAATTATCATGGCAGCAATTATGAAAAGGGATCCGCCGTTACCACCGGGAACAAAATTACGGTTAATGGTAAAGACGTCATCGGGTAAATGGGTTACAGTTTTAAACTGCACCACAGAGACTAAAGATATGGCTGCTGCCTGGGCAAGATTGGCTAATAAATTCTTAGAGCCAACCCTTCAGTGGCAGTTTCAGGAAACATCTGGTAGGTTCGTTAGAGATGAACTTTATGCGGAAGGGCAAGGCGCAACTCTTATCGATTAATATATTAATGATTGGTCATTATGAATGATATAACTAAAGAACATAGCAATAATTTAATTGAATGGCTTGAATTGGAAGTTAGGATTAATCATTACGATCCTGTAGAAACTCCTCCTCGGGCACCATATTCGTTAAATGAACTTAGATCAGAACTAGCCAGGCGACTTGCTATATTTGATCGTATAGATTTTTGATTACTTGGACAATCGCTGCCATCGCGTATGGTAGAGGAAGTTCGGGGCTGCAAAGAACAGGGCTTGTCGCTCTGTGGAAGTGTATTCTTGATGTCTGCCACAATGAAAAGGATGATATGGCCCCAGGTAATGACCGGAGAAATCCCGTGTCTTACCCTGCACTAATAGATAACTACACATTTGTACCACAACGACTCCGCAGCAACACAAACAGAACTCGTTGACGCTGTTCGCCGAGGGTTCGGGTTGTGGCACCTTTGACTCAGGTTGA
>Ga0209492_1000436_pt1 | contig 13018 bp, 14 predicted proteins | sample PPLLak12cMay2015_FD_187253 | JGI IMG/M metagenome (GOLD analysis project Ga0209492, IMG submission 187253) | Freshwater sediment microbial communities from Prairie Pothole Lake near Jamestown, North Dakota, USA - PPLs Lake P7 Core (1) Depth... | ecosystem: Environmental > Aquatic > Freshwater >... | reverse complement strand
GGTGCATCTACAGTTGATCAGTGCCAGAAAATGGTATAAAAACCAGGAACTGCATCATGGAAAAGAACCGGCGCATCCAGAAAAACATTCTTGAACTCACCCTTGAACGGTTGAGGAAACTCTGTAAGGAGTGTCCGGTCCGCCCGGGGACGCTCGTACGACTGGGGATAAAGCCATGGTGGACTACGGTACTGGGATCGAATAACGAGTGCGGTGTAGCAGCAAATTTCACGGGTATTCACGCGGCGAATGAGAAACAGATAGAAAACCAGAAATTCCTCGGCCTTATCGGAAAACCACTGTTCGAGATCGCTGAGTGGGGAATCCATGCAACCGATCACAGGGAACGTTCAGTGGGTGTCGCGGCCATGAGTGCACTCTCTCAGCAATTTCTTGGATGTTCATCGGTAAGGGATCGTGGATTTCTTGCCCAGTGCTGGATGAACGGGGATAAACTTGTCAGGCACTACCCGAAGATTTCACGGCTGGTCACCAGAAAAGACATAGTCGCCGTTGTAGGATATGGGAGCGAGGTCCGGCACTTCCGCGGCAGGTGCCGGGAGCTGCATGTGACCGATATACGTTCGAAAGAGACTTTTGAAACCGTGATCATCGATAAGAGTATCACGCATGGCCCCAGGGATATTATTGTTCATTCCGCACATGAAAATGAACAGGTTCTCAGGATTGCTGATGTTGTTTTCATCACCGCATCGACTCTGGTAAATAACACATTTGAGGACATCATGAAATTTACCAATAATGCTCGTCTTGTCGGACTGTATGGGCCCGGAGGTTCCCTCATCCCGGATGCATTTTTCGAGGGGGATATTGATTTTATCACCTCATTCCATATTGCGGATCCTGCCAGGTTTTCTGATGACATGATAAACGACCACGATATGGAATCTTCTGTCAGGGCTTTTCAAAAACAGTACATGTTCATGCGCCCACTCGCAAAGACAAAAGGAACGCCGATCCTGAAAATGCTGCGCCAGGCTGAACATCCCTGAACCTGGTTTCTCTTATGAAAATCTGGAAAAAATGGTACATAGCTGTAATCATAAATCCAGGGACGGGTATTACCGGGACATTTTAACTCCTGATTAGAGGCGTAAATGACAAAACTCACAAAAAAGCAACTCTCCCAAAACCGGAATTATTACGAGAACAAAAAGATTTGCAGAGGGGACAAAGTCCCGCTCGTGATATTGCGATTATTTTGCGGCTGCTTTCAGTCTTGTTTTTTCTTCCTCGGATTTCTGTACAGGCTTCTTCGTCCATGCCAGCTCATCGCCATCAAAGGAAAATGAGTTCATGTACGACAACCTGACATCAGGAGGTACACAGGTGGTGTCTGAATTTTGCGGAACAATCACGAGGACTTCACTCGTCTGGACCTGTCCGTAAGGCCCGGTGACGCTGGAACGAAGTCCTTCGATTTTCTCCTTCTTTACGCACTTTTCAAATGAGACAAGGACTTTTTTGGATTCTCTGTTTCCGGAAACGGTAGTTCGTTCAGCAGTAAATAGCCGGTCATATCCTCCTGCCTCGGGCAGGGGGGTAATTGTCCAGCCGTCGTACGTGGAGAAAAACCGGTTGATCTCCTGCCTGGCAAAGTTGTGCATAATATCCTGGTTGCTTCCCATATTCGATCAGTGATAGTTGCCCTATATTCAATAAAAAACTATGGTTTTATTGACGATAACCTATTTTTTTAAATAATTGTTAACGATTAATTAAAAAAAAAATGTTTTATTAAATAAAAGAGTATATCAGACCACCCATTCAATGGGTAAGTAAGGTTACGGTCTGAAAATGATTTCTCCAATCCTGATAGTTCCTGTCGTTGCCACGTAAAAAGGAATGAATCAGACTCAACTAATTTTTTTCTTAGAATCATTTCAGTTGCAGGATTTTCCGGAGAGAATGACATTTGGTTGGTTTAATGGTAATTTAATCGTAAATTTGAACCCAGCCATGTGGTGTTATCAAATCTCTTCCCGATAGGATCTGCGTTTCTTAGAAAAAAAACGCTCGTATCTCGATTTCCTTTTCTATGAAAAATATCACTCAACATGACATCGCTATTAAAAAAAATGACGGTGATTTACTTCACGAACAAGCTCATTTTCACCTTCAAATGCTTAAGGCTTCAGAGTGAGTACGTATGCTGCTCCACCATCCATTGAGATAAAATCTGCAGTGTGGGCCCCGGTCACAATGCGATTTCCGAAGGCTGATAACGAATAACCAAATTCGTCACCAGCCGTGCCATCAGATGCCTTTATCTTGTCGGTTTCGATCCACTGACCACCTGTAAGACGGAAGAGATACAGAGACCCCTGTTTATTATCGTCCTTCCAGGCACCCACCGCTATCACCTCACCGGCAATGGCAACCGACTGGCCGAACTCATCACCTTTACTGGCGTCGCTTGCAGTTAGTTTGGTAACAAGGTCAACCGATTCTCCCTTCAAGGAGTAGACATAAGCTGCGCCCGTGTTTGTTTTCAAAGCACTAAGATCAGATCTCCGGGAACCCACTACGATCGTATCTCCGGAAATCACAATGGCAAATCCGTATTGATCATCAATCTGCCCATCCGATGGCGTTATCTTTGTTATTTCCATCCACCCATCCCCGGATTTCCGGAAGAGGTAGAAACCGCCGGCACTATTGGAATTGGCATTCCGGGCACCGATAGCTATCACGTCGCCCTGAATATCAACCGACTGGCCGAAATACGCGCCCGGAGTTGGATCGCTTGCCTCAAGAGTTGCCTGGGGGATCCAACTGCCACCCTTATAGACAAACACGTATGCAGATCCCTCTTCAAGGCTCGACTTTCGGGCAGTCACTACCAGAAGGCTGCCCTGAACGGCGAGAGCGCGGCCAAAATTATCTCCCGTCTCTGGATCAGGTGAGACAATCTTGTCCTCATATTGCCACAAATCGCCATGCTTTCGAAATACATAGACGGCCCCTGCCTTCAGATTACCGACAGGTGCGAAGCGGGCTCCAACGAACACCGTATTACCCTGAATTGCGACCGTTCTCCCAAATTCAGAGCAATTTCCAAAGTCTCCGGGACAGGTATCAGGAATTACGTCTGGATAAACCAGTTCTGCCTCAGGGACATATCCCATACCCTGGCGCTTGTACAGGAAGACTGACCCGATAGCACCATCTCCCCCCATTCCTACGGCAACGAGATCACCATCAATTGCAACGGATCGGCCATACTGTGCATTCGCGACAGCATCACCGGTAGTCAGCCGGAACTCCGTAAACGGACCCTGCTCCATGGAAGCGGGAATAATTTGTGTCTCTGCACTCACAACGCCAATTGCGAAAAATGAAATGAGTATTCCAATAAATAATCTATTTTTTATGAGAGTCATACCTTCTTTCCTCCTATCAAAGGGATACTTGGAGGATTACACAATGTGGTATAAATTAACTTTGATTTTGTTTAATGTTAATTAAATTAATTATATAGAGCAAGAACCCAGCTTTGAACAATGTTCAGGTCAATTTTTCCAGGAGCCTTCATAAGGTTAGTTGATTATTATCGAGAAAATAACAGGAGTGGGGGGTATTAGTCAGCCCTGATAATGGTGCCGACGTTTTTCCCTTTGATGGCTTTTTCGATATTTCCCTTCACGTGACAGTTGATGATCTTTACCTCTTTTATATGCGCCGCGTCTTTCAACAGTTCAACAACCATCGGTTCAATCACCATGTTCTCAAGGTTCATCCCGAGCAGTTCTGAAGCGGAAATATCTCTGATAAATTCCGCATCAGGGTGGGTCACAGGATCCTGCAAATATAGCCCGTTGACATTTTTTCCGATAATACAGTTTTTTGCTCCCATTACCTCGGCAATAAGGAACGCTCCGGTGTCAGTGCGGTGCGGGGGAATAGACCCTGATTTTGCGGGATGTTCGTAAAGCCCGTACGGGGGGGTTCCATGCATCACCGGCAGCATGCCAATCTTGAGCAGGCTGGGAAGTTCAAGGAGATCTCCGGTATGAATTCTTACGCCGTTGTATTTTGAGAGAAGAATTGAGACCATGATCGCGTTCTGTTCGGATATCTTGGCGGAAAGTTCTGCGAGTACACCGGTCGGCATGCCAAGATCTATTCCGACATCCATGATATGCCGCACTCGTCCCCCGCCTCCTGTAACTACGAGAAGCTGGTGTTCCTTTGAGAGTTCTCCGATCTCTTCTACCAGGGGGTACATCACTTCACGACCGTAATCGATCGCAGCATGTCCGCCGATTTTAATCACGTTCAGGTCCGGGGTGATACGTATCTGCTCTCCAAGGTTCTTCTTTCTGTGAAGTCCTTTCCTGACGAGCGTCTCTCCCCGTAACCCGCTGCTTATCTCAAACCGCTTATTCATGGTATACTGCACCATCATTCGTATCACAAAGATAAGGTATAATTCATTGTAAACCAGTTGGTATATCAGAAACTGGTCATTACCTCATGCAAAAAAATTAATATTATGAGGGAATGATCAGGTGGGAGGGACAAAGATGAAGATTTACGTGCGTGAACGCCAGAAGGTCGGCGAAGGTGTCGAGTCACCGAAGTACCGTGTAATTGCCGTCACGGGTGGCCAAATACAGATAGAAGCTACCCATTTCAGGAAATTCGAAATAGAACAGATTGCAAAGGATATGAAAGCCGAAGTCGTCTTTATGAAACCAGTTGCCGACGACCAGAAAAAAAAGCACTGAAAATTACATAGAAATTTCGTTCTTTTTTATTTCACCTATTCAAACCGGGCAGTATGTCCTGAATCTTTATGCTCTCTTGTCTCATACTACACTACGAATTTCCATGGCTGCCCTTTCCGTTGATGTCCTTTTTGATGCGGCGATTCGTATCCAGCTCGCGGAGCGAGCAATCTCCATTACATTTGCACAGGATGCGATCCGGATAAAATTCCCCACAACAAGGCGGTTAGCAGAATTTCTTGAGGTCCCCCACTATTATGTCCTGCCCTATTTTGCCATGATGGAGCAGGAAGAGCTGGTAACACGCGCAGAACGCGTGGGAATCCTGACCACCTCAAAGGGAAGCGAGAAAATGATCAATCTGATGAGGAGGAAATATCTCAGGGAATCGGAAGATATCCTTGGCACTTCTGTCTTTTCAGAAATCATAAAAAAATTACCGTTATCCTAAAAGAATCCGTGAGATGTTTTTCTGTTTCCTGAACAGTCTGGTATACCACTTGCTTATCAATTGGTTAACAAAGTAAAGTTTACAATTTAAAAAAGAAACAGTTTTTATTGTTAATCACCGATCTAATGCCATAAAGGATTGATTGGTATGAAACGAATCTCTGCATTATCTCTGGGTGTCCTGCTTGTACTCCTCCTTATCGGAGGAGTATTTATTGCGGGATGCACAACCACGCAACCGACCCCGACCCCGACAACGGTCGTGACCACACCGCCAGCAACAACAGCTGTGGCTGAAAAGTCTAAACTCCTCATTGCTACTACGACAAGCCTGTACGACACCGGGCTTCTGGACTATCTCGAGCCGAAGTTCGAATCGATGTATAATGTTGACCTGCAAATCACATCGCAGGGTACTGGTAAAGCAATTGAAATCGCCAAGAAAGGCGACGCGGATGTCCTGCTCGTCCATTCACCGTCCCAGGAACTGGCATTCGTGAAAGACGGTTTCGGTATCAACCGACGGTCATTTGCGTCGAACTACTTCCTCATTGTGGGCCCTGCAAACGACCCGGCAGGCATTAAAAATATGACGCCTGAGATGGCATTCACCACCCTCCACCAGAAAGGTACGAACAACACGGCCGGTGTTTTCTTTGTATCCCGCGGTGACGCTTCCGGGACACATACTGCCGAAAAGGGAGTCTGGTCCAAAGCTAAATTCAATTACACCACGAGTGTCGTGAAATCCGGGAACTGGTATATCGAGGCCGGGAAAGGAATGGGAGAGACCCTGCAACTGGCAAGCGAGAAAAATGCATACACCTTCACTGATGAAGGGACGTATCTTTCGTACAAGAGCAACCTCAAACTCGTACCGATTGTCTCTGCAGGGGAAAGCCTGCTCAACATCTACAGTGTCATGACGGTATATAATGACAAGCAGCCCGTCGAGAAGATCCAGATGGCGAACAATTTCGGCAATTTCCTGATCTCAAATCAGACGCAGAAGGATCTCAGTATCTTTGGAGTAGACAAGTATGGCAAGGCATTGTTTACCCCAATGAGTGTATTCGTGCCCAACGCACCTGCCGGCTGGGTTGGAGATTACAGCACACCTGCGACTGCTCTCAAACCTTAAGCACGTGTGTCTGGTGCGACGGCAACAAATCTTTTTTTTTTTAAAAATCAGCCGCAACAAATTGTAGATTTATACATTCCGTCAACTGTACAAATTCCGGCGTTTTTGACAGTTGTGCAGAAACTGATTTATTGCTTATTGTGCTCCCCGCTCCTGCCGGACCATCTGATAAGGTATGCACAGATCATCCCGACAATAAATGCGATGGTAATTGAACTCAGGAGTGCAAGGACGCCGATGATACCGGTGACGATAATAGATTCGGTCCTGATACTGTGGCGGGCCATCTCGATCCCGACAAACACCAGCAGTGCCCCCAGGACCCCGACTGCGATAATCGAAAGGATCTGCGGTGAAGAGAAGAAGAGGGCAAGGAAGATAAAGATCAGGCCTGCGTAAACATTTGCCCCGCCAGTCCTTGCGCCGTAACGGTACTGCCCGGCAAGTCCACCGGCCCCGTGGCACATCGGAAATCCACCAAAGGGCACAGAGGTAAGGTTCATCAGCCCGATTGTGGAGGAAAGTTTCTTTGGGGGGATGTCAGTTGAGAAAAGATCTTTTGTCAGGAGTGAAGTGGCAAGAATTGCGTTTGCAATAGTGAGAACAACCTGGGGAAGCACGAGCGTTGAGAAGGCCGATGAAAAATCCGTGGGCAGGGGTATTACCAGCTGCGGCGCGGGAATGAAACTCACAGGAGGTATGCCATTCAGGAGCAGTCCTCCAATCAATCCGATACAAATGACAACCAGTGACGAAAGATCGGGTACACGACGGTACCGGAAGAGAACGAGGAACACGATGACAATCGCGATACCGACAATAAAAAAGAACGGATCTTTAAGAACAAAATCAGCTGAAGCTTTAAAAAGGAGCAGCGCAAGACCGAGCTGGATCCCCCGCACAACACTCTGTGGAACCCAGCGGTCGATGACCTCAAAGACGCACCCGTACCCGAGCACAAGAAAGATTACTCCGAGTATAAGGCCGGATGCAGCTATCTCCCCGCTGCTGATCCCCCCGGCGATCACTATCACCGCAATCGCTTTCATAGGTTCGAGAGGGATCGGCAGGCGGTAGTAAAGCCCGGTGATGATGAACCAGATGCCAAAGAAGAGGAGCACGTACCGGGCATTGACATCCGATACCAGCGCTACGGCAATGATGAGCGGGATGATCGTCCCGAAATCTCCCAGAGAGCCGGCCAGCTCCGAAAGGGAGAATTTCATCAGGGTTGCAGGATTCGGAAAAGCCATGTGGGGAAAATCTGAATTAAGTCAGTATTTTGTTACATGTGATCGCTGGTTCCGGAAATCACTGGATCGCAACATTTTCAAAAATCGTTTACCTATCATTAAAATAAAGTAACGTTGATGATAAGAATTAACCTTTTCACTGGTATAGTAATGGGTACGCAGTGAACCGGGAGCGCAGGACAAAATAATTCCGGAGATATCAGCGATGAGCGAAATAACATCAGGATTTATCCAGGCGATCGATCTGATAGTAAGCCTCGACCCGGAAGTTATGCAGATTGCGGCACTTTCCCTCTTCATTTCGCTTGCAGCAACCATCATTGCGGCGACCATATCCATACCTCTCGGGGGTCTTATCCATTTTTACGAATTCCGGGGTAAACGTATCGTCATCGTCCTCATCCAGACCCTTTACTCGGTACCGACAGTCGTGGTCGGTCTCATCCTCTACCTCTTCCTCTCACGGAGCGGGCCGCTCGGGGTTTTCGGGCTCCTCTTTACACCGGAAGGCATGATTTTAGGCCAGACCGTACTGATCATTCCCATTATGACGGGGCTGGTAATCTCTGCCATAGGGGGAGTCGACCGGAATATCAGCGATACGCTTATCTCGCTGGGGGCCACCGGGTTCCAGGCTATCGTCCAGGTTGTGAGGGAAGCACGTCTGGCAATTCTTAGCGCGGTCGTACTTGGATTTGGTCGCGCGATCTCCGAGGTCGGGGTTGCGATGATGATCGGTGGCAATATTCGCGACGCGACACGCGTACTAACGACTGCCATCGCATTGCAGACCGGAATTGGTGATTTCCCGTTCTCCATCGCTCTTGGCATCATCCTGCTCCTGATTGCACTCGTCGTTGTTATTATCATGAATCTCATAACATCCGGATTGTCGTTTGAGTCACAGGTGGCGCTCGGAGGCCCACGCACGTGATCCGGCTCGAAGGTATCTCGCGCCAGGCCGGCAGAAAAACGATTCTCGAATCGGTCAACCTCGAGATCCAGGGCGGGGAGATCTTTGCCTTTATCGGCCCGAGCGGCAGTGGCAAGACGACGGTTCTGCGTCTCATTGACCTTCTTGATACGCCAACAACCGGTACAATCACTATTGATGGTACGGATGCCGCTGCATCGAATGCGGTCCGGCTTTCGCTCCGCAGGCGCATGGCGATGGTCTTTCAGAAACCTGCTGTTCTGAATACGACGGTCTCCGGCAATGTCGCGTTCGGGCTGAAGTTCCGAAAAGTGGAAAAATCTGAGATTGAATCACGGGTTCATGAGGCACTCGATATCGTCGGGCTCCTGAATCTTGCAGACCGGAAAGCGGTTACACTCTCCGGTGGGGAGATGCAGCGCGTGGCCATTGCACGGGCGCTCGTCACCCGGCCCGAAGTCCTCCTCCTGGACGAACCGACGGCAAATCTTGATCCGGTCAACACCGACCTGATAGAGAAACTCATCCTTGCCATTCACAAAAAATTCCAGACTACGATTATTCTCTCCACTCACGACATGATCCAGGGCCAGCGCCTTGCGGACCGGATGGGCGTGATTATTAACGGGCGGATAGCCCAGGTCGGTTCAATCCATGATATTTTCTATCGACCGCAAGGAAGGGATATCGCCCGGTTTGTGGGCATTGATACGATATTGGACGGGGTAGTGGAATCCAATGAGGGGGGGCATGCGAAGGTTTCGGTCGGTGCTGCAGTCTTTGAGGTGATTTCTCCCCATAATCCCGGAACAAAAGTAGCCCTGTTCATCCGTCCGGAAGAAGTCACTATTGCCCTGAAGGACGGGGATTTGCCAAGGACCAGTGTACGAAACCAGATACAGGGAACTATCACAAGGATGGTGCCTTTTGGACCATTTGTCCGCACGACTATTAACTTCGGATCGCACCTGACCGCACTGGTGACCCGTAGATCGGCAGATGAGCTCTCGCTGGCTGTTGGAATGCCCGTGATTGCGGGCATCAAAGCAACAGCCATCCATGTCCTTGTAGACGGTGTTTGAAAACGTCGTAGTGTATCGGATGAATCTCTATGGGCTTCAAATTTTGGAATTTTATAAAATTGGCATGAAAGGTATACATTATTTTTTTATGAGGTTTTGGAGATTTGTGACAATGAATAAATTTCCAAAAAGGAATTGCATTAACTTTGCAGGTCAATAATTCTTCGCAAAGTTATTTTTATTGACTCCGATAGCCAAAACAAACCCTAATTTGAAATGTGGGTGTTGCATCAGGTTCCCTGTAGCGGTCCAAAACTATCCAGTTGTTATGTCAATTCCTCAGAGGCTTTCACTATAATCTGCCGAATCAGATCTGACGGGAGAGCTTCGAACAAACCGTCCGGGGTTTCAATCGCCCGACACTCAACTGACTCTTGTCCCACGATGCATGCGCAGGAACAGCACGGAGTCTGCTTTACCCGTGCATGTGCAAGGTAGTCCTCCAGGGCTTTGCCGTTAATCAGGATCCGGTTCGAATCAGGTAAAATCTCGGGAGGAAGTACCGTCTCTTTTACCTGCACGTGAATATTCTTCTGTTCAAAATACGGTTTCAAATCCTTCAGCACCTGGTGCAGCGAGGTACCGGTCGCCGCACACCGTTCGCAGGTAGTGGAAATATCAGCACCAACATGCTGCCATTCGATGACGAGTTCTTTCTTCGTTGGTTCAACGGCGCTTGTCGTTGTCCGGGGGACACTCACACCCAGCGCAAGGTACGCCGCTTTCCTGATCAGCTCTGGCGGGATATCCTCATACCGTTCATCACCGATCTCGATCGCACGGCAGCAGGTGCTCTCGCCCGAAAGCGTACCGCAGGAGGGGCAGTCGGTCGAAACGACTCCGGCTGCAAGCAGATCTTCGATTAACATCCCGTTCATGCGGATCTCGTTCGATTCCGCTATCCGGTTTTTATCAAGAAGCGTCTCGGTCAGGTTGATCTTTACTCCTGCAGGGGCGAACTCACGCCTTAGTTCTTCGATAACCATACGAAGAGATTCCCCGGTATTACCGCACCGCTCGCAGGTCGCATCGCCGACAGCAAAATGCTTCCATTCAATCTCAAGACGCTTGTAACGTGGTATATTCATTTCCTTTTATCTCCGTTGTTCAGGACAGCATGGACAACTTTTTCAATTTCATCATACTGCACTTCACCCATCCCGTTCTTTACGATACCAAGGTCAGTCGCAATGATATGACAATCGGGTGCCAAACGGGAGGATGAGAGTTTCTTCTTCGCGCAGCAGTCTGTGCACCCGTCAATGACAATCACCTGCTCTGCGTCCCGGATTACCTCTTCGAGTGTTGCGGTGGACTGTCTGGCATGCATCCAGACATAGTATCCCGGCCTGCGCTGGAGCAGGGTGAGCGCTGCCTGTGTTGTCAGTTTCCCGGTGTTCGAGATGCCGGAACAGGTGACAAGGGCGAAGGTCACTCTTATTCCTCTGTCATCTTTTCTGGGGCATCTTTCCGGTAGTAAAGCTGGCAGTGGCAGTGCCCGTCCTGCGCAATCTCATCCTGATGGTAGATACAGGGGCAGATGATCGCCCGGTCCTTCTCCTGGTCACCGGACCGGAGCCGGCACGGGCAATACTGCTCCGCAAACTTCTTCTTATTGCGTGCCAGTCCCCGGATGACGGCATCAAGTATTTTTTTATCCGGGTTCAGCACCCAGCCGTTCTTTTTTGCGTACTCTTCCGCCCATGCACGGATCTCATCTTCGTCAGTCGTATCCATTCGCCCCACCACTTATTTCCCGTATTATCATCAGGTTCGACCGCCCGTAGTCACGTCCGCTGTCCAGTCTCAACAGATCTTTCCTCAGCCGCAAACCAGCCTCTCGTTCTCAGACATATCTTAACCAACAGGAGCATCGTGGGTACCTCGATCAGCACGCCAACCACGGTCGCAAGGGCAGCTCCCGATGAAAGCCCGAACAGGATCGTCGCTGTCGCGATCGCAACCTCGAAATGATTCGACGCCCCTATCATCGCAGATGGTGCTGCATCCTCATAGGCAAGATGAATTTTTCTGGCAAGGACATATCCGATAGTGAAAATGAGCATGGTCTGGATGAAGAGCGGGATTGCGATCCAGAGTATAGTGAGCGGATGCGTGAGGATAACCTCTCCCTTGAAGCTGAAGAGGAGGATGAGCGTTATCAGGAGTGCTGTTATGGTGACCGGTGTCAGGTAGTGGACAAACTTTTCATTGAACCATACCTCACCTTTAGCCAGGATAATTAATTTTCTCGAGATATACCCTGCCACCAGGGGGAGGGCGACATAGATCGCAATTGAAAGTGCGAGCGCCTCCCATGGAACGGGGAGCTGACCCACGCCGAGCAGGAATCCGCCAAGCAGGCCATACAGGAAGAGCATGGAAAGCGAGTTGATTGCCACCATGACAAGTGTATGGCCATCGTTTCCTTTCGCAAGGTACCCCCATACAAGCACCATTGCGGTGCAGGGGGCAATCCCGAGGAGGATGCACCCGGCAAGGTAGCTCCGCCAGAGCGGAACCTCCAGCATCTTGACACCTCCTTCCAGAACAACCGTCCCAACACCATACGTAGCACCGACCGGGAGGTCGAGGCCGAAAGGCATCTTTACCAGGTCGACTGCATCGGGGCCGATGAATGTGAGAAAAAGCGTCCCCAGAAAAAAAAGGGCGATCGCATACATGGTGAAGGGTTTGATTGCCCAGTTAACAAACAGGGTGAGGCTGACCGGTTTGATGTTTTTGCCCGCCTTCAGGACCTCTGCAAAGTCGATCTTCACCATGATGGGATACATCATAAAAAAAAGACAGATCGCAATCGGGATTGAGATGACCGGTGCTTCTCCGATGTAAATTGAGAGGCTGTCAAGATATTTTGCTGCCTGAGGTGCAAAACGCCCGAGCAGGATGCCAAGGCCGATGCACAGGAATACCCACACGGTCAGGTATTTCTCGAAAAATCCAAGCCCCTTGGGCTCTTTTGTTACACAGGATTCACCAGGCATATCAACTCCAATATCAGCAGGTTCCGCCGCACCCGCAACCGCATCCGCTGTCGCTCCCGCCGCTCTTTTTCCCTGGTTTCGCCGAATCCTTCTTCCTGCCTTCACCTTTCCAGCACGCGGCGACGATCTTCTCAATATCGTCATCCGTATAGTTCTTCGAGGGGCCTTTGGTGATGCCAAGTTCGGTCATGACCAGGTGTTGTCCCGCCGGAATACCCTGTGCACCGGCAATCTTTTTGGCACAGAGCATCGGACAGCCATCGAGAATAACAACTTCATCTGCATTCAGTGCATTGGCAACCAGGCTTTCGGCACCGATCGCAAGGAGGGCCACACAGGCAATATTTCCATAGCCTTCCTCAGTCAGCTGGAGAGCCGCAAGGTTCGTCAGCTGCCCGACAT
>Ga0209492_1000432_pt1 | contig 13161 bp, 27 predicted proteins | sample PPLLak12cMay2015_FD_187253 | JGI IMG/M metagenome (GOLD analysis project Ga0209492, IMG submission 187253) | Freshwater sediment microbial communities from Prairie Pothole Lake near Jamestown, North Dakota, USA - PPLs Lake P7 Core (1) Depth... | ecosystem: Environmental > Aquatic > Freshwater >... | reverse complement strand
CAACATTTGGTTCAACATTATCTAACGGAACGTATGGTTATACCTTGCCATCTGCAACAGGCACGCTTGCTTTAACTTCTCAATTAACAAGTGGAACGGTTACATCAATAGCCACAGGGTTAGGATTAAGCGGTGGTACAATTACAACAAGCGGAACGTTATTAGTAGATACTTCAAGCGCATCTATATTGAGCAGACAAAGGGCAGCAAATACCTATGCAACTACATCAGCATTAAGTGGATATCTACCTTTAACAGGGGGAACGCTTACGGGTGCTTTGGGTGGGACAAGTGCTACGTTTAGCGGTAACATAGGGGTTGGATTTAGTCCAATTATTACAAGCGGCGGTGCTTTTGTAAGTCTTTATATTGGAGCAAGTGGTCAAGGAGGTACATTATTTTCTCAATCAAATGCAACAAGTATAGGCTTACTTTCAAATGGATATCACGATGCAACTAATGTTATTAAATATATTAACTCGGTAGACGCTTTAGGTCGTTTATATAGTTATAATGGAGAATTAATTTATTCAAATGCCCCAATAGGAACATCTGGTTCAACAGCTACAATTACTGAAAGATTTAAAATAACCTCTACAGGCAATTTAGGAATTGGAACTACTTCTCCTGCTCAATTACTTACTATTCAAAATACAAGTGGAAATCCTTATTTATCAATTATAGGTGGGGCTTCTGCAACAATGGGAGTATTATTAGGTACAACAGGAAATACTGTTGATGGTCAAATAACTTATAGTAATTCTACACAAAATATGTCATTTGCAACGGCAACTGCTAACAGAATGACCATAACCTCCGCAGGCAATGTAGGAATAGGAACTATTAACCCAACAAGTTACGCAGATAAAACTTTACAGTTACATAATCCTTCAACTGGTTCAACTTATTTTAAAATCTCAAATATTACAAGCGGAAGTGCAATTGGTGATGGATTAGATATCGGCGAAATAAATAGTGATACTTATATATTTAATAGGGAAAATGGGTTTATGTCATTTGCTACTAATAATGCAGAAAGAATGCGCATAGCCTCTACAGGAGCAGTTACAATAAATAATCTAGGAACAGGAACAGTTACTGCATCAAGTGGGACATTATCTACGGTTTCAGATTCATCTTATAAAATAGCAGATGGATTTATTGAAAATGCTTTGCCAAGTGTAATGAATTTAAAACCAAGATATTTTTATTGGAAAAATAAAAGTGGTTTAGATACTACGATTAGACAACTTGGTTTCTATGCACAAGAAGTTAATTCAGCAATAGGAGAAGAAGCAGCAAATACACCTAAAGAGAATGCGCCTTGGGGTATAACTGATAGGTCATTAATTGCTTATTTAACAAAAGCTATTCAAGAGCAACAAGCACAAATAAAAGATTTACAAACAGAAATTCAAACATTAAAAAACAAATGAAAAAAACAGTAACAACAGTAGTAATGGCATTAAGTATGTCAGCAGCATTTGCCCAAGTGTCGGATACCTTAATTATTAAGATGGATACAACCCGATTTAAGGCTATTATATCAATCATTCAAAAGCAATTAGATAGCAAAGCGGCAAGTGATTATATTTTGCAAGCATTGAGTAAGTATGAATTAATATCAACAAAGCCTAAAGAAATAAAATAGTAAATATGAAAAAAATAATCTTATCAGTTTTAGTGTTGGCAAGTTTGTCAACGAAAGCACAAGACAGCACAGTAGTTGCAGATACAGTAATTTACTCCAAAGGTGCAATACACATTCAGCCTGTAATTGTAAACGCCCAAGGCGATAGCGCATACTCAATAGTATGGTCAGCATTCAATTTAAGCAGCGATGGAAGTGGATGTAATACTTATGTTACTTTAAGGGGTAAAAGTAACATTCAGTTAGCTGAATTTAACTGCCAAATCCCTGCGGAAGTTGTTGCAGTTTGGGGGATTGATAACGAACCAATAGATACTTATATCCTATCCCAATATCCACGTTTCAAAAAGGACTAATGAACTTCCACGATTATAAGATATACCTTTTGAATGCCGTTGCGCTTTCCGTTTCGCTTTCCAATGTTGAAACATACCTACGCATTTCGTTATTGGTACTATCTATATTTTACACAATTTTTAAACTTTTAAAAAATGATAAAAATGAAAAATCTTAAAACAAGTTTAGCAGGTTTATTGGCTGGTATGCCATTTGTGATTGATGCGCTTATGCAAGCATATTCCGCTGGTTCTTTTACTAACAAAAGCGGTCTGCAATTAGTAGCAGCAATTGGGGTAGTTCTTTTAGGATTGTATTCAAAGGACCACGATGTTAAGGGTATGTAGTTGGTTGGTAGCAGTTCTCTTATTGGGGGGGTGTTACAGCCAATATAAGGCTACTAAACAAGTTGGCAAGGCATTGGCTCATTATCCGCAGATAGTGGCTAAAATCGCACAGGATTCGTTCCCTTGTGATGTTATCCGAATAGATACGATTATATCTGTAAGCGATACGATTGTGGAAGTTCAACCGATTGAAAACTTTACTACTATTGTAGATACTTTAATAGTAACAAAGAAGGTATTTATAAAGTTACCCATCAAGACAACCTACATCACAAGGATAGTTGAATCAACAGCAAAGCTAGCCATTATTAATGCTCAATTAGATTCAGTTAACAATGCAATTTGCGAATTGCAAAAGGCTAATAATGAATTGACGGGAAAAATAGCAAAGAAAAACAAAGCAATTTGGTGGTTTATTGCGTTGGTCGCTGGCTTGTTATTGCCCTATGTTATCCACATTTTCAAATTACTTAATATTAAAATATAAATTTGTATATGCTTAATCCTTCAGATGAATTTTACCGATTATTAAAATTGTTTGAGGGTTGTAAATTGACCGCTTACCTATGCCCTGCGAAAGTTGTTACTATTGGATGGGGTAGCACTTTAGATAGCAAGCTAAACCCATTTAAATTAGGGGATAAAATTACACAGGCTGACGCTGATTTGCTTTTGAAAAACGAAGTAACACGGAAAGCTACATTTTTAAATAAAGAATTAGGGCGAACGGTAGTTAATCAAAATCAATTTGATGCGCTTTTATTGTTTCAATATAATTGCGGTAATGCTGCATTGCTTCGCAGCGGTTTATTTATGAAAGCTAAAAAGAATCCTAATGACCCAACGATAAAGAATGAGTTTGCGCGTTGGAATAACATAAAGGGTATTCCGTCTAAAGGATTAACCATAAGACGGGCGGCTGAATCAAAACTATATTTTACAAAATATGAGACCAAGATTTAATAAAACACAGACGGACTGGTGGCAACAAAAACAACTATTCGATAAGCAGCTTTACAAAGTTTTGATATTTTCAGACTGCCACGGATGGCTGGCTGATTTATCCGCTTTACGTTGTATAAACCAAGTACTTCAGCATAACAAATTTGACGAAGTTATAATTAACGGTGATATAACGGATATGCCATTTATTTCAAAGCATAGCCAAAGGTTATATTCCGAAGGTATACTAAAGGGATATACCGAAGTTGGAGAAATTGAATATACCAAAGAACAGATTTTAAACCCTTTGCGATTAAGCACGGATGCAAAAATTAGGGTAAGATTAGGGAACCACGACGAAAGAATAACAAACCCATTTAATTTAGGTGATAAGCAGTTAGCTAAATTAGCGGTACTTTATAAAAATTACAATAGTACGAAATACAATGAGATGTTAGGGTTGAAAGAAACTGACGGATTTATTTATGACGAAAGCGATGTGTACAATTTATTTAATATTTTCGACATTACCCACGGATTAAGTCTAAATAAAACAGCAGCGGAAAAAAATATTTACGAATATATGGGTAGCGGTTCAACAGGACACACTCACAGATTAAATTCTAAATACTTAACAAACAGAAAAAACCCATACGTTTGGCTGGAAAGCGGATGTACAAGATTGACAAAGGAAGTTGAATTTTTCCCTACTGGTAAGACTGCCGATTGGCAACAGGGATTTATTGAAGTTGTTTTCACCAAAGATTCTTTTTTCGCACAGCCTACTTTAATATTGAACGGGCAATGTTATTATAACGGAATAATATACAAGGGATGAACGGAAGCATATTAATACCAGAAAGATTTAAATTAAACGGCAAAACAATTAACGTTATAATTGATAACGAATACTGCCAAGATGAAAAGCTATTGGGTGAAGCTGATTTTACTTTGAACATAATTACATTATGCGATACATACGATAATAAAAAAGTTAATAAACGAAGCAAAGAACAGATATTCTATCACGAATTAATACACCATATATTACACGCTATGAATCTTGAAAGGTTAAAGTATAATGAGCTATTTGTTGACTTGTTTGCCGACAAGTTAATTGAATATGAGCGAACAAAAAGATAGTTTGTTTTTTAGTTTTTGGTTAATCCTGCCGTGTCTACGGTGGGATTTTTTATTTATTTTATAGTCTGAATCAGACCTGAAACCCAATAGAATCAATGCTTATTATAATTATTATATATATATTATAAAAAAAACTTTAAAATAAATTTGGTGGTAATGAAAAAAGTTGTATCTTTGATTTATCAATAACGAAAAAACAAACAAAATGAAAAATTACAAAATTGTATGCAAAGAAACTGGAAGCGTAATTGAAACATTCGCAACCTATGAAGAGGCACAAAGCAGCTTATCTGAATTTGAATATCAGGATTCAAACAATGGTATTTTTGTCGAAGATTTTTACGAAATAATTTAAATTCAAACTTAAATGAAAACAACAAACCCACCAAACCCAGCAAGTAATTTCAACGAATGGATTAATTACATTTATTCACAATTAAATTTGTTAAAATGAACAAAAAAGAAATTCAAGATGCATTAATTATTTCGATATTAATACTGGCAGCATTATTTGCCGATAACCTTTTAAACTTTTAGTTATGAAATACAAATTTAAAACCGAAATTGAACACGAAATTGAAATTGAATTACCATTTTATTTTAAAATTACCCAATATAATACTTCTACTTATTATTGTATAACCTTACAAGAATCCACTATGATGTTATCGAGAAATAATATTTATATGTTTGAAAGCTTTGATACCATATTAACTTTAATAAATTCCGAATTTTATGTTAAAATAGATAGCACAGAATTTAAAACCGCATTAACCCAAAAGTGTAATCATTTAATAAATCTTATATGAAAGACAGTATAGAATTATACATTGAATGCCCATATGATTATACTCAAAGCCAGTATGTAATTGTAAATTATTACATCAAATATGAAGGGTTTGATATTGATGATTTAAACATTGAAAATTGGCAGTCTGGTGATTATGCAGAATGGATTACGGAAGAAATAATATTTATCGAATTACTTAACCAAATAAAAAAACAAAATGAACAATCTAATTAAAATTCAAAGTGAATTAAAAGCACCAAAGAACCAAACAAATAGTTTTGGTAAGTACAAATACCGCAGTTGCGAGGATATTCTCGAAGCGGTTAAGCCTTTACTTGCAAAGTATAATTGTCAGTTAGTAATTAGCGACGCAATTAAGGAAGCTGGAGGAGTTATTTATTGCGAAAGTAGAATTGTATTTACTGAATCAAGCGAAACAATAACGGTAACCGCCTGTGCTGGTATTGAACCAAACAGAAAGGGGATGGACATAGCGCAATCATTCGGAGCATCAAGTAGTTATGCAAGAAAGTATGCTTTAAATGGTTTGTTCTTAATTGACGATACCAAAGACGCAGACGCAACCAACGACCATAAACAAAAAGAAGATGCAACCCAATATTCTTTGGCAAAACCATTTATGACGGATGAAAAAATGATTGGGTTAATTGCAAGATATAACGATGGCGAAAGGGATATATTTGAGAAAGCAAAAGCGCATATGATATTAAGAGACAAAGATTTACTCACCATTAAAGCAATGAAATGATAGAACAATACTCAACCGAATGGTTTTCCCAAAGGATGGGGAAGCTTACTTCATCAACAATTTACAATTTGATGACAGAACCGAAATTAAAGTCTGAAGCTGGGCAATTGTCAGCAAGTACCAAAGACTATTTAACAAGTAAACTTGCCGAAAGATTAACAGGCGTACAACGTGAATTTACAAGCAACGCTACCAATCACGGATTGGAATTGGAAAACGAAGCGATAAGATTTTATGAAGGCAAGACAGGCAACAAAGTTAATGCAAGCGGTTATATTGAAAAAATAAGGGGATTGTACGGAGGAACGCCGGACGGACTAATTGAAGGCGGCGGAATCATACAAGTTAAATGCCCTTACCAATATTCAAATCATATCAACAACGGAATAATTGAAGGTCAAGAATACTTTAAAAAGAATTACAAGCAGTATTACTGGCAATGTCAAAGCGATATGATAGTAACGGAAAGTGAATTTTGCGATTTTGTTTCTTATTGCCCACAGATATCTGACAATTTAAAAATGTTTATTTTTAGAATTGAGGCAAATATTACTGATATGGAATTACTTTTATCAAAAATCCAAATGGCTGGTGATTATTTAAATAACCTTTACAATAAAATTTCAAATGAACAATAATTTAAAAACAATACTTAAATACATTCAGTTGTATACGGACTGCGATAACTACGCAATGGGCAAAATAACATTACTATTTGATTTGTACCCGATTGAAAGAATTAAAATTGAAACGATAGAAAAGGAATCAAAGGAGTTTATTAGGATTAAAGAAAACATTGATGACTGGGCGGCAAATTACCTTGTTGAAAATAAATTAACTTACGATAAGTTAACAGAAAATAATCGTAAATTTAACACGGTAAAAAGACGGTATCTTTTCGCAAGGGCAGCAAGGGAGCACGGGTTCATATTAACCGAAATTGGGAGGAAATTAAAAATGCACCATTCAAGTATTGTACATTTGCTAAATCATTATCAACCTTTTTAATAACAATCAAAACAAAAAAAAATGACAACACCAACAAATCAAAATGCGGAAGTATTGAACTTACTTCTAACAGACAGACAAACATCGCTAAATTTAATTAGCAATGGAATTTTAAATCCCGGCGCAAGAATTGCAAACCTTCGGGCGATGGGTGTAAATATTATTTGCAGCTATTTCCAAACGGTTAATAAGTTTGGAAGATCAGTAAAGTATGGCGAATTTTCAGTATTGAATAAAAAAGATTCAAGGAAAATTTACAAGGAAATTAATTAATCAAAAAGGGCGGTTAATCGCCGCCCTTATTTAAATTTACAAAATGATAAATATCCAATCAAATATATTCGATTTAAAAGTTAATAATTCTGCGAAGCTATTTTATGTTTATCTTCAACATACGAAGGCATTTGAAAAATCAAACGCACATTATGCAGACTGCTTCGAGGTATCAACTATGACAATTAGTAACTGGCTTAATGAATTGATTAACAACGATTTAATAAATGTTACCTTTAATAAAAACAAACGTAAAATAAATATTGTATGAATAAAAGCTATTACTTTAGCCACGATTATAATTCGGCAAATGATGTTAAAGTTTTATTTTTACGTCAGCAATTGGGGATGGAGGGTTACGGGATATATTGGTTTTTAGTAGAAAACTTGGCACAGGCTGGGGGATTGCTCCCATTAAATATAACACCAGTATTGGCAATGCAAATGCAGACAAATGAGATTAAAGTAAAGGCAGTTATTGAACAGTTTAATTTATTTGAAATTAACGATAAAGGTTTTTTTTCAAAGCGACTAAATGAGCATTTAAAAATTAGAATATCAATGCAGGAAAAAGGAAAGGTAAATGCAGAGAAAAGATGGTTGAAAAATGGGCACCCTAATGGGGCACCCATTGGGCACCCTAATGCAAAGAAAGAAAGTAAAGAAATAAATAAAGGGGATTTTTTAACAAAAATAGTTCTTTAATAAAAATACAATCATTAAATCAGTATAAATGCTATTTAAACGCATTTTAAGATAGCAAGGATTGATTTTAAATAACTTTTGATAGAATCTATCACGAACACATTAATTAACCAAAAAACAGGCTTAAAATGGCTAAAACAACAAAAGCACCACCAAACAATAAAGAGGTTGAAGATAGGATTTTAGGCGTATTATTAATTGAACAAAATTCAGTTCATACCTACATTGCAAAAATAACATCCGAATTTTTCTACCAAACTAAAAACCAATTAATATTTAAAGCGATACAGGGATTGTATGATAAAATGTCCGCCATTGATATAGTAACTGTTTGCCAGTACCTTACAACAAACGAACAAATGGAAACAGTGGGCGGACCATTTGAAATTGTTAAATTGACAAACAATGTAACTTCAAGTAATTCAATGAATGATTGGATTTTGATTTTGCAACAAAACTACCTGCAAAGAAAAGGTATTGTAATTGGGCAGGAACTTGTTAACGATTCTTACCAAGGCGAAATAGAAAACCATTTAAATAACGCTTCTAATAAAATTCTAAACGCACAGGAAAGCATTTATAAAAATAGTGAAAAGGGAATGGCGCATTACATTATGAGTTTAGCAAAGGAAAGGGACGCAGTACTTGAGAATGGGCAGATAGGGATTAACACCGGATGGGAAAGCTTAAATAAATACATAAGCGGATGGGTAAACCCTGATTTAATTATACTTGCTGCAAGGCCGGCACAAGGCAAAACGGCTTTTATGTTGAATGCAATATTAAACGTATTACGACAAGATAAACCAGTAGGAATATTCAGTTTAGAAATGTCAGGGGAGCAATTAGTTAACCGATTAATAAGTTTGGATAGTGGTATAGCACATCATTATTTAAGAACAAACAACCTTACAGAAGCACAAAAATTTATGTTAATGGCAAGCGAGGAAAGGTTACAGAAAGCAAAATTGTACATTGATGATACACCAAGTTTAAATATTCGGGACTTACGAAGCAAAGCAGCCATACTAAAAAGGAAATATAACATTGAATTTCTTTGCATTGATTACCTTCAGTTAATGTCGGGAGTAGATAGGAAAGGGAATAGGGAAAGCGAGATTGCAGAAATAAGTAGGGGTTGTAAAATAATAGCAAAAGAGTTGAATATTCCGGTAATGGCTTTAAGTCAATTAAGCAGGGCAGTCGAAAGCAGACAAGATAAGATGCCACAGTTAAGCGATTTGAGGGAAAGCGGAGGAATTGAACAAGATGCAGATTCAGTTATATTCCTAATGAGACCCGAAACTTACGGGATTAAAGAAATAGAAGTTGATGGGATGACGCATAACGCAGAAGGTAAATGTATTGTTAAGTTAGCAAAAAATAGGCACGGTAATTTAAAAAATATCCCTTTTCAGTTTATTGGTGAAAGAATGGAATTTAAAGAAATGATAATATAAAAACTTATGAAAGCAATATTAGAATTTGAATTACCACAAGACAATCAAGAATTTGAACTGGCAACAAAAGCATCTAAAATGTATTGCACTTTATGGGAATTAGACCAATGGTTAAGGGGAGAAATTAAATACAACGGTAAAGAACTAAATGAAGTTCGGGATAAGCTGCGAGAGATAATGAATGATAATAGGATTGATTTTGATATGGTTGAATAACCGCCATAACCTTCAATTAGGAAACATTAAAACTATAAAATTATGACAACAGAAGAAATAACTTCAAAATTATGCAGCTATGACACAAGAAATCCTGATGGGATTAAAAGCTATATGACCGAGGAAGAAATTAATGAGGAAGGTTATACTGAAACATCAAAGCAAGATTGCGGATGTGATAACTGTTACTATGGTAGAACTAAATTAGCTTTATATATTTTGAAGTTAAGGAACGTAATGCCGATGGGGATTATTCTGCTTGATTAATGGCACATAACGTTTTGCAGCCATACGCAGTTGTGTGTCGGCTTCGTGCGGTGGGGAAATTGCGTATAGGTGCTGTTAGGTGTTTGGTTTTAAAAATAAAAAAAGGGGAGGAAAATGAAAACTTATATTAAAATTGGATTTGAATTTTTTTACGATAAGAGCCAAAAACAATGGGTGCTTTATCCGATTGACAATTTAGGTAATAGAATTGAGTGGGATGAAAACGACAACCCTATTGAAGCGAGATATTTTAACAATCGAAAAGAATTAAACAAATGGCTATTAAGCTAAAATATACAGTTAAAAGCATTGATAATAGCCAAACAACAGAATGGTTAAAATACAAGCATTATGCTAAAAGAATACCGCCTATTGAATATGCTTTTGGATTGTTTAATGAAACCAATTTAATGCAAGGGATAGTAACTTATTCAACTCCAGTAAGCAGCAATTTAAGAGGAATATTTAACGATGAATTTAAATTAATGGAACTAAATAGGCTTGTAATAAATGAAGGATTAGAAAAAAACTGCTTATCGTTTTTGGTTTCGCAAAGTTTGAAAATGTTACCTACTGCATTAGTAATAATTAGCTATGCCGATACTTCACAAAATCATCATGGATATATTTACCAAGCTACTAATTTTATATACACTGGATTAAGTGCAAAAAGAACAGATTGGAAGGTGAAGGGACTGGAACATTTGCATGGAGCAACAATAGCAGATTTAAGTAGAGGCAAAGAAAATAGAGCTGAATGGATGCGAGAAAAATATGGAGATGATTTTTATTTAGAAGATAGACCGAGAAAGCATAGGTATTTTATGTTTTTAGGAAACAAAAAAGAAATTAAACGAATGAAGGAAATATTACCTTATAAAGTTGAACAATACCCAAAAGGAGAAAATAAAAGATATGATGCAAGTTACAACCCAAGTATTCAAGGTCGATTATTCTAAAAGTGCGGTTGGTTTTTTATTTTTAAAACTTGCACCTAACTAGCTTATATGCGCTACAAACATTCGTATATACACCCGATTTTGGCTGCGAATGATTAATTAATAATTGATAAATTAATGTCTATAATTTGGCACATTTCCGACATGACCGAAATTTAATGATGAAGCCAGTATTAAAATAGTGCAAAATTCAGTAGTTATACTGCGCATATTTAAGAAAAAGTAAACCAATAGATTTACTTATATTTGGTTATATCTTTACTTTTATTTATATTTGCAAAAAAGTAAAGTTATATGATATATTTTATTAAGCATACAGAGTATGTAAAAATTGGATACACCAATGAAATTAATAACAGGTTAAGTCAATTACAAGTAAGTTGTCCGATTAAGCTATGTATATTAGGGTTAATTGAAGGAACAGTAGAAGATGAGTATACACATCATCTAAAGTTTAAACATTTACATTCACATGGAGAATGGTTTAAACATACACAAGAACTTGATGAATTCATTGAAACCCTTACTAGAGATTTAATGTGGAAACATGGATTTGATAAACATGAATCTACTATTATAGGTGTTATTAAATCTTGTAGATTACAAAAAAATTTAAGTATGGAAGAACTTGGTGAAAAACTAGGTGTAACTAAACAAGCTATTATGGATATGGAAACAAGAGATGCTCAAGGAAGGATTTCTGTAAACAGTATTGTAAAAGCTTTGCATACTATGGGATATAAATACCAACACAGAGCAATTTAGCTTTACATTATGCATGAATTTTGACAGATATATCATGCATAATGTGGCATATAAGGCACAAATGATGGGAATTTGCGACATATAAGATACATTAATCATTGCAAATCTGCGTAGAATAGTAGTATTATTCACCGCAAAAAATTATAAACTAAAACAAAAAAGGAGGGTTATTTATGATATCAAAGGCAGTTATCAACTAACCATAGCTGGGATTAATTTTGTAACTGCTTTTGATAAATAAAATTATTATGAAAATTAACGTATCTGAAAATTTAATAAATTCAATAAATGAGTTTTTAAATAAAAATAATATCGGGAATAGAAGTTTTGGAAATGGCAGTAAAAGAAATCAATTAGTTGGATTAATTGGTGAATTTGAAACATATAAATATTTCTTTAATTGTTATCCAAATTTTAAAATTGGGTTTGATGGTGGTATTGATTTTATTTACAATGGCAAGAAAATAGACGTTAAAACAATGGAACGTAAAGGATTTGTAAAACCTAATTATGTAAATAATTTTTACCATTGTCAAAGGGATTACGATTCAAACACATTGATTTTTTGTAATTATAATAATATTGAAAATGTAATTGAAATATGTGGATGGATTCCAAAAATTGAAATTGATACAAAAGCAATTTATTATCCAACAGGAACAATAAGAAAAAGATTTGACGGTTCAGAATTTGAATTAAAACAGTCTATTTACGAAATTGAAATGAAAGATTTGTATAATATAGAGACAATCAAGGTTTGATAACTTTATTTTATTTGTGAATAACTTTATTTTAACTTTATGAAATGTTAGAGAAAGACTTGCATCGGTTGGTTTGTGACTACATACGAAAAATGTATCCCTATGTAATATTCCGTACTGACTTTAGTAGTGGAATGAGAATGTCAATAGGGATGGCAAAGCGCCACAAAGCTTTACAATATTCAAACGCATACCCAGATTTATTTTTAGCTGAACCACGGAAGGGATATAATGGATTGTTTATAGAACTAAAAACTGTTAACAATATAGTATTTAAAAAAGACGGCACAATGAGGAAAAACACACATCACGAAGAACAGGAAACAATGATGGTTAAATTAAGGGGTAAAGGGTATAAAGCAGAATTTGGACAGGGATTCGGAGAAACAATAAAACTAATTAACGAATATTTAAACTAAAAACAATGACTGAAAAAAAACAACAAATTAGACTAGGAAGTGGTAAAAAGATTAATGAAACTTTTTTAAGTTCAAGTCTGTGTATTACGGATGCACTTGAACATTCCTACGAATACAATGGCAAAAAATACATTAAGTTGAACATCAGCATATTTGCTGAACCTGACCAATTTGGAAAGAATGTTAAGATTACTTTGAACGATTACGACCCAAAGGCAAAGGGGGATACAAAAGCAGTAAGTATTAATACAAACGATGATTTACCTTTTTAATGAAAAAATATACCAAAGAGTATTTTAAATACTTTAATTACGGTATAGAAGATTTTGTACCCTGTGAGGTATGCGGAA
>Ga0209492_1000430_pt1 | contig 13177 bp, 10 predicted proteins | sample PPLLak12cMay2015_FD_187253 | JGI IMG/M metagenome (GOLD analysis project Ga0209492, IMG submission 187253) | Freshwater sediment microbial communities from Prairie Pothole Lake near Jamestown, North Dakota, USA - PPLs Lake P7 Core (1) Depth... | ecosystem: Environmental > Aquatic > Freshwater >... | reverse complement strand
TACCCGTCTGTTACCTAAATGATCAATATCGTCAACAGTGCCGTTACCGTTACGAATAGCAATCAATTCTTTGAGGACTTTAATGATGTCATCTTTGGTTAATGTGCCTGGCCCCGTGGTTTCTTCACGCCCTAATCTACGATTAAATTTCATTCTACCAACATTGGACAAATCATATCTCTCGTCGGTAAAAAACAAATTCTGAAACAAATTTTCGGCGGATTCTTTTGTCGGTGGCTCGCCAGGACGCATCATTCGGTAAATTTCAACCAATGCTTCCAAAGCATTCGTGGTCGTATCCAGCCTCATTGCATTACTTATATAGGGTCCATTATCCAGATCATTAACAAAGAGGGTATCAATTTCAGTAATACCACTGTCTATGCAACGCTCTATTAAAGCTGGTGTCACCTCATCATTGACATTTGCAACCAGCTCACCTGTCGTTTCATCAATCAGGTTATGACCCAGAATCTTTCCTGTAAGATATTCTCTTGGAACTTCAACTTCGGTCAAACCTGCTTTATTCATTTCACGAATATGCTTGGCAGTAATTCGACGTCCCTCTTCTACCAATACCTGATCATTGTGTTTAATATCAAATGCTGCAATTTCACCGCGCATTCTTTCAGGCACTATGTGGAATAGGCATTTTTCCGCACTCAGGGTAAATTTGTTGGTTTCGAAGAAAATGTTTATCATTTCTTCGTTATCGTATCCTAAACCTCTTAGTAAAATCGTTGCTGGTATTTTTCTACGGCGGTCTATCCGCACGTATACACAGTCTTTGTGGTCAAATTCAAAATCCAGCCAGGAGCCGCGATAAGGAATTACCCTGGCATTAAATAATAATTTTCCTGACGAATGAGTCTTGCCTTTATCATGGTCAAAGAATACCCCTGGCGAACGATGTAATTGAGACACAATAACGCGCTCGGTACCGTTGATGACAAAAGTGCCATTATCAGTCATCAAAGGCAATTCGCCCATGTAGACTTCTTGCTCGCGAATGTCTTTAACAACCTTGGCATTAGCAGCGGCTTCTTTATCGTAGATAACCAGGCGAACTAGTACCCGCAAAGGAGCTGCATAGGTCGCTCCTCTTTGTTGACACTCTCTTACGTCAAAAGTAGGCTCTCCTAATCGATACTTTACATATTCCAGCACCGCATAGCCGGAATGGCTTTCAATTGGAAAAACACTGGAAAATGCTGCATGCAATCCAATGTCAACTCGTTTTTCAGGCGAAACGCCCGATTGCAAAAAGCCGGCATATGAATTAATTTGAGTTGCCAAGAGATAGGGAACCTCAAGTACTTCTGTACTTTTCCCAAAGTTATTTCGAATACGCTTTTTTTCGGTAAAAGAGTAGGACATATCGCTTCCAAACCTTTTCGTCATGAATTGTTGCTACTGTGTATTTGTTACAAACAGTAAAAGGCCGGTGACACAAGCCACCAGCCATACTTTAAGTAGAGACGCAACAGTTGCGTCTCTTTAATTGCGTCAAAAATTTTTTATTTAATTTCGACAGTAGCGCCCGCTTCAGTAAGCTGCTTTTTAATGTCTTCAGCTTCAGCTTTAGGTACGCCCTCTTTCAGTACTGTAGGAACGCCCTCAACTGCATCTTTGGCTTCTTTTAAGCCTAAACCAGTGATACCGCGTACTGATTTAATAACAGCAACTTTATTTTCGCCAAAAGATGTCAAAATAACATCAAATTCTGTTTGCTCTTCAACTACTGCGGCAGCCGCTGCAGGAGCTGCTACTACTGCCGCAGCCGCAGATACGCCGAATTTTTCTTCCATCGCTGAAATTAAATCAACGATTTCCATAATGGTCATATTAGAGACCGCTTCCAAGATATCGGCTTGTGAGATCGCCATTGTGTATTCCTCTAAAATAATAGGTTTTAAACTGGATAATAGTGCTTATGCGGCTTCTTGCATTTGATCTTTGACAGCCGCCAACGTACGCACAAATTTCTCTACAGGTGCTTTCATTACAGACATTAACATGCTGATGCCTTGGTCACGAGTAGGAAGACTCGCCAATCGTGCAAGCTCAGAGCCATCAAATGCCTGACCGCCAATTGCAACAATCTTCGTGATTAATTTGTCATGCGTTTTGGCAAAATTACTGATCAAACGCCCGGCTGAACCAGGATCTTCCATAGAAAATGCAATCAATAATGGACCCACTAGTCCATTTTGCATACACTCAAATTCTGTTCCCACGACAGCACGTTTTGCCAGTGTATTCTTAACAACACGCAAATAAACGCCAGTCTCTCTGGCCGTTTTGCGCAGCTCGGTCAATTCCGTGACCGTTAATCCACGATATTCAGCCGCAACCGCAGAATGCGCTTTCGCGGCGTATTGAGCTACTTCTTCTACGACAGCTTTTTTGCCATCTAAATTTAGTGCCACAGCTTAGCTCCGGTATTTTCTGGAAGTTTTCCAGAATTAATAAAACACATCCTTTCGGATGCCCCTTACGGTCTTTTCCCCTATTTAAGGTTCCAATTTCCGTCTGCGCAGGTAAATTAAGTTTTACAACACCTGCGGTCTTTGACGGTTACCGAGTTATACGGCAACCCAAAGTATTTTATATCTTTTAGCTGGCAATACTACTTGGATCCAGCCACAGACCTGGCCCCATCGTGGAAGATAAGGTTATTTTTTTAATATAAACGCCCTTAGCCGCAGTCGGCTTAGCTTTACGCAAGTCTGAAAGCAGTGCTTCCAAGTTTCCTTGGATAGCTGCGGGATCAAAAGTGACTTTACCTAGTGTACAGTGAATAATCCCTGATTTATCCGTACGGTAACGAACCTGACCTGATTTAGCATTTTTTACTGCTGTTGCAACATCAGCGGTTACTGTGCCAACTTTAGGATTGGGCATTAGGCCTCTGGGACCTAGAATCTGGCCTAACTGACCGACAACTCTCATCGCATCAGGAGAGGCAATAACCACATCAAAATTCATTTCGCCCTTTTTTACCAGCTCTCCCAAATCGTCCATGCCGACAATATCTGCACCCGCTGCTTTTGCAGCTTCGGCGTTAGGGCCTTGAGTAAACACCGCTACGCGAACTGTTTTACCCGTACCATTTGGTAAAACAGTCGCACCACGCACGTTTTGATCTGATTTGCGCGGATCTACCCCAAGATTGACACTAACATCAATCGCTTCATTAAATTTCGCAGTCCCTAGTTCTTTCAATATCTGCACTGCTTCGGTGACTGAATATTGCTTAGCTCGATCGACTTTACTTTTAATGAGTTTTGCTTTTTTTGACAATTTAGCCATTATAATCCCTCCACGTTCAGACCCATGCTACGCGCACTGCCTGCAATTGTTTTTACTGCTGCTTCAAGATTTGCCGCGTTCAAATCTTCCATTTTTGTTTTAGCAATTTCTTCCAGTTGCGCCAGAGTCACTGTTCCGACTTTCTTAGTATTGGGGTTACTACTACCACTTTTTATTCCCGTTGCTTTCTTCAGAAGAATTGATGCCGGCGGTGTTTTGGTAATAAATGTAAAGCTGCGATCACTATAAACGGTAATTACAACAGGCAAAGGTAACCCTTTTTCTACGTCCTGTGTTTTCGCATTAAAAGCCTTGCAAAATTCCATAATATTGACACCACGCTGACCCAATGCAGGACCTACCGGTGGACTTGGATTTGCTTCACCTGCTTTTACTTGCAGTTTTATATATGCTGTTATTTTTTTTGCCATTTTTTACTCCAATATGGGTACAGACGCATTTCAGCTCCCCCTAGACACAAAAATCCCTGCCTTATTCAGACAGAGATCCAGTAAAATATTATAGAAACGTAAATTCTTCGTTTCTGCTATCAGCTTTTTTCAACCTGCCCAAAACCCAATTCAACTGATGTTGACCGGCCAAAAATGAGCACTGATATCTTTAATTTGTTTTTCTCGTAATTAACTTCTTCGACTACACCATTAAAATCCTTAAATGGCCCATCTATAACCCTAATGACTTCCCCTACCTCAAATAAAATTTTAGGACGAGGTTTATTTACACCCTCTTCCACTCTATTGAGAATAGACATCGCCTCTTTTTCTGATATAGGTGCCGGGCGATCTGAAGTTCCGCCTATAAAGCCTAATACCCTGGGAACATCCTTAACCAAGTGCCACGTTTCATCCGTCAATTCCATCTGCACAAGCACATAGCCCGGAAAGAATTTTCTTTCACTTTTGCGCTGCTGCCCCATACGCATTTCAACAATCTCTTCCGTGGGCACCAGTATTTTTCCAAAATACTGCTCTAAGCCTTCCCTCTTGATCCTATCTTCTAGCGCTTGCTTAACTTTATTTTCAAAGTTTGAATAGGCGTGCACAACATACCAGCGTAGCGCCATTCCCTTACCCACCTTGACCAGTCAAAATACGCACACCCCAGAAGAGGAACATATCCAGCAACCACAGAATCAAACCCACAATAAATACCATGGCGAATACCAGCAATGTAGTCCGCATTGTTTCTTCACGAGTAGGCCATACAACCTTTCTGACTTCTTGCTTGGACTCCAACACAAAACTCCAAACAGTACGTCCCAAGTCTGTAGTCAGCATCATGCCCAAAGCCATTAATACGATAACAACCAGACCCAGAACCCGATATAACAGCCGAACTTCTTTGAAATAAGTATGATCAGTCGAGAAATAGTAGAATGCGGCCACACCAGCAACCACAAAGACAACAGAAAAGACTTGCTTGACAATATCAGCAACCGAAGTTGCTGGCTCTGCTTGAGTATTCATGTTTTATTTATTATTAAAATAGATAATATCGATTTGTTTAATCTGAGTGGCAGGCCAGGAGGGGCTCGAACCCCCAACCAGCGGTTTTGGAGACCGCCATTCTACCAATTGAACTACTGACCTATTCAGACAAACTTTACAGAATTAGTTATATTATACTAATTTAAAATATTATTCAAGTATTGATGCAACGACGCCTGCACCGACTGTACGACCACCTTCACGAATTGCAAAACGCAAACCTTCTTCCATTGCAATCGGTGAAATCAATTTAACTTTTACAGAGATGTTATCACCAGGCATTACCATTTCAACACCTTCGGGCAAATCAACTGCACCTGTTACATCAGTCGTTCTAAAATAGAACTGTGGGCGATAACCATTAAAGAATGGTGTATGACGACCACCTTCATCTTTCGACAAAACGTAAATCTCTGCATTGAAATGCGCATGAGGCTTAATAGTGCCCTTGTGTGCCAATACTTGCCCACGTTCCACATCGTCTCGCTTGGTACCTCTTAACAACAGGCCCACGTTATCGCCAGCCTCTCCTTGATCAAGCAATTTACGGAACATTTCAACACCCGTAACGGTTGTAGCAACTGTCGGCCTGATGCCAACAATTTCAACTTCCTGGCCGACCTTGATAATACCGCGCTCTATACGCCCGGTAACTACGGTACCACGGCCTGAGATCGAGAATACGTCTTCAACCGGCATCAAGAATGCTCCATCCACAGCTCTTTCCGGCAAAGGAATATAGCTATCCAGCGCTTCAACTAATCTGACCACCGAGGGCATACCGATTTCGCTTTCATCACCTTGCAATGCAAGTAATGCTGAGCCTCGGATAATAGGGGTGTCATCACCTGGAAATTCATACATATCGAGCAATTCCCTAAGCTCCATTTCCACCAATTCGATCAACTCTTCATCATCAACCATATCGGCTTTATTCAGGAATACCACAATATAAGGAACACCCACCTGTCTTGATAACAGAATGTGCTCCCTCGTTTGCGGCATAGGGCCGTCAGCAGCCGAACAAACAAGAATTGCACCGTCCATTTGCGCAGCACCGGTGATCATGTTTTTTACATAGTCAGCATGGCCTGGACAGTCAACGTGTGCATAGTGGCGTGTGGCTGATTCATATTCCACATGCGAAGTCGCAATAGTAATACCACGCGCACGCTCTTCAGGCGCATTATCAATTTGATCGAAGGCTTTGACGGCACCGCCGTGCAATTTTGCCATTACTGTCGTTAAAGCAGCAGTTAGCGTTGTTTTGCCGTGGTCAACGTGACCGATGGTGCCTACGTTTACGTGCGGCTTACTACGTGAAAATTTTTCTTTGGCCATGAGTTAATACCTTTATATTATTCAATTTTATGAAGATTTTTTAATGATCGATTCTGCAATATTGGCAGGCGTTTCATTGTATTTTTCAAACTGCATACTGTATGTAGCTCGCCCCTGTGTTGCCGAACGCAAATCAGTTGCATAACCAAACATTTCCGACAACGGCACTTCGCAGCTAACTGTTTTACCTGATGCTGTATCTTGCATACCCAGAATTATACCGCGACGTCTGTTAATATCCCCAACAACATCACCCATGTATTCCTCAGGTGTAGTTATTTCGACTTTCATTATAGGCTCTAGCAAAACTGGATTTGCTTTTCTTGCGCCCTCTCTAAAACACATAGAGCCGGCAATCTTAAAAGCCATTTCATTCGAGTCTACATCATGATATGAACCATCAAATATAGATACCCTTACATCCAACATAGGGTACCCTGCAAGAACCCCGCTCTTTAGCTGTTCTTGCACGCCTTTATCAACCGCTGGTATATATTCCTTCGGAACAACCCCCCCAACAATTTCATTGACAAATTCATAACCTGCCCCAGCTTCGAGTGGCTCAATTCGTAACCAAACATGACCATACTGCCCACGACCGCCGGATTGCCTTATGAATTTACCTTCCTGCTCTACCGACTTACGAATTGTTTCCCTGTATGCAACTTGCGGAGCACCAACATTTGCTTCTACGTTAAATTCCCTTTTCATTCGATCAACTATAATTTCCAGATGAAGCTCACCCATGCCGGATATTATCACTTGACCTGACTCTTCATCAGTATGCACACGAAATGACGGATCTTCCTGAGCTAGCTTACTTAGCGCCACTCCCATTTTTTCTTGATCTGCCTTGGTTCTCGGCTCGACTGCAACTGAAATCACAGGATCAGGAAACTGCATACGCTCGAGAACAATAACCGACTTAAGATCACATAAGGTATCGCCGGTAGTAACGTCTTTGAGCCCAATTGCAGCCGCAATATCTCCTGCACAGACAACCTTTACTTCTTCACGACTATTGGCATGCATTTGTACTATGCGACCAATGCGTTCTTTTTTCATTTTGACCGAATTATAGATACTATCTCCAGAATTCAGAACACCAGAGTAAACTCTGAAAAAAGTTAATGTTCCAACAAATGGATCAGTTGCAATTTTAAACGCTAAAGCAGAAAAGGGCTCATCATCACACGCAGGTCTCTGCGCCTCAGTCACCTCATCTTCTAGCATGCCTTTTATCGCATCCACATCGGTTGGAGCAGGCAAATATTCAACAACAGCATCCAACATTGCTTGAACACCTTTGTTTTTAAAGGCAGAACCACAAAATGCAGGAACGATTCGATTAGCTATCGTTTGAGTACGAATACCTTTTTTTATTTCTTCATTTGTCAAACATCCTTCTACAAGGTATTTTTCCATCAATTCTTCATTTGCTTCTGCAGCTGCTTCTATCATACGCTCTCTCCACTTTTCGCAGAGATCTTGCATATCGACTGGAATTTCTTTTTCTTGAAAAGTCATTCCTAAATTAGCCTCATTCCAATAGATAGCTTTCATTTTAACGAGATCAACAACACCCGAAAAACAATCCTCAGCGCCAATCGGTAATTGCATAGGCACCGTATTACTACCTAAACGAGATTTTATTTGCTCTATCACTCGCAAAAAATCAGCGCCTGACCGGTCCATTTTGTTAACAAATACCAATCGCGGCACATGATATTTATCAGCCTGACGCCAAACCGTTTCTGATTGAGGCTCAACACCGCCCACTGCGCAAAATACTGCACAAGCACCATCTAGAACACGCAAGGATCGCTCTACTTCAATAGTAAAATCGACATGACCCGGCGTGTCAATAATATTAATCCGATGCTGTGGAAATTGCTTTTCCATTCCACTCCAAAAGCAGGTTGTAGCAGCTGAGGTTATAGTAATACCACGCTCCTGCTCCTGCTCCATCCAATCCATGGTTGCCGCACCATCATGGACCTCACCTATTTTGTGAGATACACCTGTATAGTAAAGCACTCGTTCCGTCGTTGTAGTTTTACCCGCATCAATGTGGGCCATGATGCCAATATTGCGATAACGATCTATTGGAGTTTTACGCACTATTACTATACAGTCTACTGTTTACTCGCTGCTTACCAACGATAGTGTGAAAAAGCCTTGTTTGCCTCAGCCATTCTATGGGTATCTTCTCGCTTCTTCGCCGCTGAACCCCTGCTTTCAAAAGCATCCATTAGCTCTCCCGCTAACTTGGAAGACATATTTCTTTCATTTCTTTTTCGTGACGCATCAATCAACCAACGCATAGCCAAAGCCATACGTCTCGAAGGACGTACCTCAACCGGAACCTGATATGTAGCGCCGCCGACGCGACGAGATTTAACCTCAACTCTAGGCTGAACATTCTCCAATGCTTTGGACAACACCTCGAGCGGCTCACCATGGCCTTTGCTTTCAATAACATCCAAAGCACCATAGACAATCCCTTCCGCAACTGACTTTTTGCCACTCTCCATGATCATATTCATAAATTTGGTCAGCATAACGCTCCCAAATCTTGGATTTGGAATAATTTCTCTTTTTGTAGCAACTCTTCTTCTAGACATATTTCACCAACTCACTTTTAGCCTTTCGGGCGTTTTGTTCCATACTTGGAGCGTCCACACTTTCTGTTGTTCACACCTGAAGCATCCAAGCTACCGCGAACAACGTGATACCTTACACCTGGTAAATCCTTAACACGACCGCCTCTAATCAGAACTACAGAGTGCTCCTGAAGATTATGACCCTCACCACCAATGTAACTACTAACTTCAGACCCGTTAGTTAACCTGACCCTTGCCACTTTACGTAGCGCCGAGTTCGGCTTTTTTGGGGTCGTCGTATAAACGCGCGTGCATACCCCTCTACGCTGAGGACATGCCTCCAATGCCGGAACATTGCTTTTCTCTATTTTTTTAGCACGCGGCTTACGAACTAATTGGTTGATCGTGGCCATATATTTGATTACTCCGATATACAAATTTAACTGTCAGATAATAAAATAACCATCAATCAAAAAATTGCCGACGGTTGTTTTGGATTTTGACCTGACCTAAGCGCATTGGCTTATGTGAGCAGAGTATAATACTTGAATACCACTCATTAGGTCAAGCCTATTTTTCTAAAAAATATTTACAACGTTCTTAAACATTTAAAGCCTGTTTAAGAGCCTCCTCTACATCTCCCGCATCAACAACTGAAGTAGTATCACTCTCCGCTGCCACCTGCTGAGCAAATCTGTTTTTTCTGTTTTCATGATAGGCTAAACCCGTCCCAGCCGGAATTAACCGACCCACAATAACGTTTTCTTTTAAACCCTGAAGACCGTCACTTAAACCACGCACAGCCGCGTCAGTCAACACACGTGTTGTTTCCTGAAATGAAGCCGCAGATATAAATGATTCAGTTGCCAATGATGCCTTGGTAATACCCAACAAGATCGACTCGTAACTGGCAGGAATCTTTCCTTCACTTTCCATTTTGTCATTTTCGACTCTCATTGCAGCACGCTCAACCTGCTCACCTTTCAAGAAGCTTGTATCGCCGGATGCTGTAATCTCAACCTTTCTAAGCATTTGACGTATGATTGCTTCGATATGCTTATCATTAATCTTTACACCTTGTAAGCGATATACATCTTGAATTTCTTTAACCAAATAGTTAGCTAATTCCTCAATACCTCTTAACCTGAGAATGTCGTGAGGAGTCAATTCACCTTCAGCGATGGTTTCGCCCTTTTCCACATATTCGCCTTCAAACACCGTGATATGACGCCATTTTGGTATCAAGGTTTCAATTTGCTCGCCTGCTGTATCAGTAATAATGACGCGCTGCTTACCTTTTGTTTCTTTGCCAAATGATATAGTGCCACTAGTCTCTGCGAGAATTGCTGGATCTTTTGTTTTACGTGCTTCAAATAAATCAGCAACACGCGGAAGACCGCCGGTAATATCTCTGGTTTTACTGGATTCTTGTGGAATCCTGGCCAGCACATCACCCACCTTAACTTCTCCCCCGTCTTTGATACCGGCAATGGCGCCAGCAGGCAAGAAGTACTGTGCAGGGATTTCGGTACCAGGCAAATAAATTGTATTACCTTCATTGTCCAGCAGTTTCACCATAGGGCGCAATTCTTTACCTGCCGTACCACGCTGTTTTGGATCAGTTACTACCAATGAACTTAATCCAGTTACTTCATCAGATTGCTTTTGTACGGTGACGCCATCAACAAAGTGAATTAATTCTACAACCCCATCCACTTCAGTAATAACCGGATGAGTATGAGGATCCCAAGTAACAATAATATCACCTGCATTAATTTTTGCGCCTTCCTGTACAGAAAGCACCGCGCCATAAGGGATCTTATAACGCTCTCTCTCACGCCCGTAGTCATCTACAACACCAACCTCACCGGATCTTGACACTGCAACCAGGTTACCTTCGCGATTGAGTACTGATTTCAGGTTATTAAGACGAACAGTACCCGCAGATTTGACCTGTACATTGCTAATAGCAGCCGATCTTGACGCTGCACCACCAATATGGAAGGTACGCATGGTCAACTGCGTGCCTGGCTCTCCAATAGATTGCGCAGCAATTACGCCTACAGCTTCACCAATATTTACAAGATGACCACGACCTAAGTCACGACCATAACAGGCAGCACAAACACCATGTCTGTTTTCACAAGTTATGATTGAACGAACTATAACTTGATCAATACTATGTTCTTCGAGAATGGAAACCCAATGTTCATCTAACAAAGTTTTGGCAGGTACTATTATGTTTTCTCCTGCCGCGTCCATTAAATCGTTAACAGCGACTCGTCCCAACACGCGCTCAGATAAGGGCTCTACCACATCACCACCCTCAATAATTGGAGTCATAATCAGTCCGTTAGACGTACCACAATCATCACCGGTAATAACCAGATCTTGAGCAACATCCACTAACCTGCGTGTCAGATAACCTGAGTTAGCCGTCTTCAACGCAGTATCGGCTAGACCTTTACGCGCTCCGTGAGTAGAAATAAAGTATTGTAATACATCAAGTCCTTCTCTAAAATTTGCAGTGATAGGCGTTTCAATAATAGAACCATCAGGTTTAGCCATCAAGCCCCGCATACCCGCTAACTGCCGAATTTGAGCAGCAGAACCCCGCGCACCGGATTCGGCCATCATGAAGATTGAATTGAATGATTTTTGTTTCACGGTATTACCGTCAGCATCAACAACTGATTCTTCACCCAAACCATCCATCATCACTTTGGCAACTTGATCATTAGCATGTGACCAAATATCAACAACCTTGTTATAACGCTCACCGTCAGTAACCAAACCAGATGCATATTGACTTTGAATTTCATTCACCTCCATATCAGCTGCTTTGATAATATCGATCTTTTTAGCCGGTATTGCCATATCTTCGATACCAAACGATACCCCGGAAATAGTTGCGTACCTGAAACCTAAATACATCAACTGATCAGCGAGCACTACCGTATCTTTGTTGCCCAAATGACGATAACTGTAATTTATTAACCGCGATATGTTCTTTTTGGTCATATCACAGTTCACCAATTCATAAGGCATCCTATCCGGGACGACCTCCCATATCAAGGCACGACCAACAGTTGTTTTTACTCTGTGCGTTTTATCTTCAGTCTCGCCATGTTCATTGACTACCTTTTCGGTAATACGCAATTGTATTTTTGATTGTAATTCAACGGATTTAGCCAATAATGCTTTGTGAATTTCACCAACACTACCAAATATACTGCCATCACCCTTGGCATTTATTTTTTCACGACTAATGTAATAAAGCCCCAAGACCACGTCTTGCGACGGATTAATCACTGGCTCACCATTAGCGGGCGACAAAATATTATTAGTTGCCATCATCAATGTTCTGGCTTCTAATTGCGCTTCTATGGATAGTGGAATATGCACCGCCATCTGATCGCCGTCAAAATCAGCGTTAAATGCACTACATACCAATGGATGCAATTGAATTGCTTTACCTTCAATCAAGGTAGGCTCAAATGCCTGAATGCCCAACCGGTGCAACGTAGGTGCACGGTTTAATAAAATCGGGTGCTCACGGATAACTTCTTCAAGTATATCCCATACTTCAGCTCCCTCTCTTTCAACCATTTTCTTTGCTGCTTTAATGGTTGTGGCAAGACCGCGAAATTGTAACTTACTAAATATAAATGGCTTAAACAACTCCAGTGCCATCTTTTTCGGTAAACCACATTGATGAAGTCTTAACGTAGGCCCTACCACGATAACGGAACGGCCTGAATAATCAACACGTTTACCTAGCAAATTTTGCCTGAAACGGCCTTGCTTGCCCTTAATCATATCGGCTAGCGATTTCAGCGGACGCCTGTTAGTCCCTGTAATTGCACGACCACGACGACCATTATCCAGCAATGCATCGACAGACTCCTGCAACATGCGCTTTTCATTACGGACAATAATGTCGGGTGCATTCAGGTCCAGCAAACGATTCAATCGATTATTTCTGTTGATAACCCGGCGATATAAATCATTTAAATCAGAAGTAGCAAAACGACCGCCATCCAAAGGCACCAGCGGGCGTAACTCAGGCGGCAATACCGGAAGTACTTTTAAAATCATCCACTCTGGACGATTCTTGGAACTCAATAGCGCATCCATGACTTTAAGGCGTTTCGAGTACTTCTTGATTTTAGTTTCTGAATTGGTTGAATTTATTTCTTCGCGCAGAATTTCGACTTGCTCTTTTAAATCAATAGCCTTTAATAAATCATAAATTGCTTCGGCACCCATTTTGGCAACAAAATCATCGCCATGTAATTCTACAGCATCCAGATACTCATCATCCGTCAGCAGCTGACCTTTGTCTAACTGCGTCATGCCTGGATCCAGGATGACGAATGATTCGAAATATAAGACACGCTCAATCTCGCGTAG
>Ga0209492_1000426_pt1 | contig 13217 bp, 32 predicted proteins | sample PPLLak12cMay2015_FD_187253 | JGI IMG/M metagenome (GOLD analysis project Ga0209492, IMG submission 187253) | Freshwater sediment microbial communities from Prairie Pothole Lake near Jamestown, North Dakota, USA - PPLs Lake P7 Core (1) Depth... | ecosystem: Environmental > Aquatic > Freshwater >... | reverse complement strand
TATCAGAGAAATGCAGAAGAGCGCTCCGGGTGCTTTGGCTACTGGTGCGAGATGGGTGACTGAACCGCTTAAGACTGTTCGTGATTTCTTGCAAACTCGTGCGTTTGAAAACAATGCTTCATCTCTTGCACAGATTGTCACTAGCCCGGATGGTATTCAGAATATGCGTGAATTGCGTAGACTGAGACCGACACAAGCTAAGTTCTGGGCGACTTTAACTCAATCTCTGGCCGGTGCTGGAGCGTTCGGTGCTGAAGCCTTCATGGAAGAATAATCATGGCAAAGACAAAGATCTCCGAGTTTGACACTAACCCAGACCTCAACACCGATATTAACTCTATCAACATCGCAGAGGGTTGCTCCCCTGCGAACATCAACAATGCCATCCGGCAGTTGATGGCTGATCTGAAAGATTGGCAATCAGGATCGGATGACAAGTACATTGCTCCGGCAGGGACTGCTGCTGCGCCATCGTGGACCTTCAACGGCGACACAGATACTGGGTTCTACTCTGGTGGTGCTAATGTCGTTGGAGTTGCTGCAAACGGATCATCTGTCGGTAGGTTTACCTCTGATGGATTTGTTGGCAATGTCACGGGTAACCTGACAGGCAATCTGACTGGCAACCTGACTGGAAACCTAGTTGCAGCAACTCCGACTGCTCCGACACAAGCGTCAGGAACGAATAACACGACTGTTGCCACGACTGCGTTTGTACAGGCTGCGCTGAATGCGCTCTATCCTGTTGGGTCGATCTATATCAATGCAACCAGTTCAACGAATCCAGGTACTTCTCTCGGGTTTGGTACTTGGACTGCATTCGGTGCTGGTCGCGTCCCTGTTGGTTTTGATGCTGGTGATCCGCTGTTTGATAGCGCAGAGGAAACTGGTGGTAGCAAAAATGCTGTTGTTGTGGCGCATACTCATACATTTAGCGCGGCAACAGGCAATCAGAGTGCAGACCATACGCACAGCGGAACAACTGCAACTAACGGATCGCACAGCCACGGTGTTGAAGCCCAAACCATTTCTCAGCCAATTTTCTCAGGGTTTGATGCTAGGGGGGGTACTAATGTAGGTGCTGAAGCAACAACCACATCTACAGCCGGTTCGCATGATCACACGTTTACAACTGGTGGCACATCAGCCGACCATACGCACAATGTGTCAGGTGATACCGGGGAAACGGGAACAAGCGGAACTAATGCCAACCTTCAGCCGTACATTACCGTCTATATGTGGAAGAGGGTTTCATGAGCGAGGTCGAGCAACTCCGTGCACACGTTGAAAAGATCGAGTCAAAGGTTGACGACCTAAACCACTCGATCAAAGACCTTGCAGAAGCCTGGAAAACCGCTCAGACGCTTGTTGCGTTTATGAAGTGGTTAGCAGGTATCGGGGCTGCTTTGTTGGTGATGAAAGCAGCCTGGGACGGGTGGATTAAGTAATGCTTGATCCAGTCAGCCTATTAGCTACTGCAACAGCGGTCTTTAACGGACTGAAGGCTGCTGTTGAAGTTGGTCGAGAGGCTGAAGATATTTTCGGGCAGCTAGGAAAGTGGGCTGGCGCTGTTGCTGATCTGCAAGAGTGGATGCGGACAGAAGAGGAAAACGCCAACAAGCCTCCTCCATTGTTTAAGAAACTGGTGTTCGCTAAATCAGCGACTGCTGAAGCATTCGATGCGTATGCTGCAAAGATCAAGATTGCTCAGATGGAGGAAGAGATCCGGCATATGTTCACGCTTGGTGAACTGTGGTGGCTTGGGAAAGAAGGCTACAACGAATTTATTATGATGCGGAGGGGCATCAAAGAGAAGCGAGAGAAGATGGTCTATGAGCAGATCCGCAGGCGTAAGAAGTTGATCAGGATGGTGACGGATTACGCTTTTATCGGTGTCATCCTGTTTACAGGAAGTCTGATACTGTGGCACATCATCGCATTCATCATCTCGCAATCATGAGCAACGACGAGATCGAGGTTCGTGTTTGGGCAATCATCACGCTGTCGCTGACCGGCATCCTTGTCGTGTCTGTGCTGACGATTCTCGGTGGTGTTTTATTTGTTGAACACGACATGGATCGGATTAGCCCGATTGACGAGGCTTTCCTGGCAATCCTGAAAGACATCATGCTGCTGTGCATTGGCGCAATCGGTGGTGTCGTTGGTCGCAAGTCTTTATCTACAGCATTGGAGAAGCGCAATGCTTCCAGCGTTGACAGCACTACTTCCGTTCGCAACCAAGATCCTTGATAAGGTTGTTCCTGACCCGGAGGCCAAAGCTAAAGCCCAGGCTGAACTGGCTCAGTTAGAGCAGTCTGGTGAATTGGCGAAGATGGCGAATGAGACGGAACTGTTTAAGGCAGAGCAGGAAAATGTCAGTGAACGATGGAAGTCTGACATGGGGTCAGATAGTTGGTTGTCGAAAAACATCCGCCCGATGACCCTTATTGCCATCCTTGGGGCTTATTTTGTGTTTGCTTCTGCCTCTGCTTTCGGCTGGAGCGTCAACGAAAGCTACGTTAAGTTGCTTGGTGAGTGGGGCCAGTTAATCATGCTTGCCTACTTTGGCGGCAGGACTGCCGAGAAAATATTTACCAAGCGAGAATCGAAATGAATCAAGAACTTGTAATAGAGCTTTTTGAATATCGCAATGGTTCATTGTTTTGGCGGAAAAACAAAGGAAAAATCAAAGCATCAACTAAAGCAGGAACACCAAGAGAAAAAGGTCATATTCAAATTCAATACAATCGAAAGTTGTATCGGGAGCACACTTTAGTTTGGATCATGTTTTACGGATCAATGCCAGAAGGAATTATTGATCACATTAATGGAATTCCAAATGACAACAGGATTGAAAATCTTCGTATTGCGACAAATGCACAGAATTTAGCTAATCGTGGGCGAACGAAAAGCAATACTAGCGGGTACAAAGGCGTGTATTTGCATAATCAGACAAAACGATGGGTTGCGTCTATTAAACATCTCGGCAAAAAATACAGCCTTGGTTGTTACGCTACTGCGCCAGAAGCACATGAAGCATACAAGATAGCCACCATTCGGTTTAACGGCGAATTTGCAAGAGTCTAAAAGACCCTTGAGAAAATCATTGACATGAGGGCAAAGAAATGAAGTTTGACATCTGCTTTCAGATGGTAATTAAGCATGAGGGTGGATTCGTTGAGCATCCGCAAGACCCTGGTGGTATGACTAACCTCGGTGTTACGAAAGCAGCGTGGGAGGAGTATCTTGGTCGAGAGGTGACAGAGCAAGAGATGCGTGACCTTACGACTGAGACCGTCAAACCGTTTTATCGTAAGAACTACTGGGATCGTGTGCGAGGCGATGACCTGCCTCCTGGTGTTGACTATGCTGTGTTCGACTTTGCTGTGAACTCTGGTGTTGCCAGAGCCTCTAGGATGCTTCAGGAGTGCGTGGGAGCCACGAAAGACGGGTCTATTGGCCCCAAGACTGTTGAGGCTGTAAAGGCTAGTAATGCGGCTGAATTGGCGCAGGAAGTTTGCGACAAGCGTCTGGAGTTTCTCCAGAGCCTGCCGCACTTCCCGACATTTGCTAGGGGTTGGACACGTAGAGTGTTGGAGGTTGCTAAGACTGCGGCTGAGCTATCTCGATGAGCTTGTCGATATACCATTGAGCCTTTCGCAGATCCTCGACTCCGTTCTTTTGCTTCCACCTCCACAGGTACTTGATTGCGTTAGCTGTGCAGAACGACTCTAACCCGTGGAGGTCATGACACGCAGCGGTTAGTGCGTCGATGCACTCTACATGACCTTTGCGGTAATGCTTTGGATTGATGGGATCAGAAGGGGAGGTCATCATCATCCCCAGGCTGTCTAGACTTTTTCGGAGCGTCATCTTGGCGAGGCTCCATCAGGCTTGCCCAACCATCCCAACCGACAGGAATAGACTCGATCTTTAGCGACATCCTGCCTGCTTTAGTTTGGATGACTGTTCCGATCCTGAGCCACTTGGTCTTTTCTGACCCGTCTTTAGCTGTGTACTTCTCACCTGCTGCGGTCACTTCGTATAGGACTGGCATCTGTTGAACTCCTGTTGAACATCGTTGAGAAACTTGATAACACCTTCTTGCAGCTTGTCGATCTCCTCTGGCTTAGGCTCAAACCGGACTACGAATAGTTGCAGGTGTTCTGGAAGCCTGTCATCGAACGACACGAAATCGCACCACTTCCGTCCTGTGCAAGCTAGTTGAGCCAGCATCTGTCGCTGGTACTTTGTCGGAACTTTTCCTGACAGGATGTAATCGACATGGGTGGTGCTGTTTGGACACTTGATCTCTACCAGACCATCGTCCCCGACAAGGCCATCTGGTGAAGCCCCAAACCACTCGATAGATGAGTGCTTGTAGAACCCTGCCTTGTCTACGAATCCATTTGTTGCCTCGTATGCCATTCTTGCGACAGGTTCCAGGTCTGTCCCTCGTTGCATGGCTGCTGACGAGAAGGACTCTTGCTGCTGGCCGGTGAGCCTCTCGGTCACAAGCTGGATCAGGTAGTTGCGTCTGGCCGCAGTTTCTGAGCCTGCTAGCGCATCGTTCATTCTGGATGCGGTAGCAAAGCCCAGACGGGCGGCAAACCACTCGTCTGAGCGTTGATCCATATCAATCCCCCCAAATCAGAGGCAATGCTTTTGCTTTGCCAATTGAGATCAAGTATCGAATACTTGCCAATTCATAGATCGATTTTGAAAAATCAACCTGATCTAAAACACAATCAGGAAAAGTCAGATCATCTTTTTCTGCTTCCTTGACGCTTTGAACAATTCTTTCCTCAGACATCCCGAAATTCAAAAGCCATTGGATTATTCTTGAAGCGTTGTCAATTTTCGATTGAAGGATATAGTCAGGAACTTTGTTGTATAGCATTTGCAAAACAGAGTTAACTGCTTGCTCTTGGTTGTCAAGGAAGTTTGTCATCCTGTTAATTATGTCCTCGTCTATTGAATCATCCATTACGCAATCTCCATCAGTTGCGTTTTGCGAGCGTCTTTGGCTGCGTCAATAGCTTTCAGAGCCTCAGAATCGCCCTGGAAGGCTTTGAAAGCCTTGGCATAGATGGTTTTAAGATCTTCCATCGTTTGCGCCTCTGAGAGCGTTTTAACGGCTGCTGTTGCATCAAGAGGTTTCATCGTCTTTTTGCTTGCAGCGTTGCCGTCATCGTCTTCTGGTGCTATGCCGGTCACTGCCATAAGGCTGTACCTGCGGGCATAACTCAAAGATGAACCGTAGCCCTGTGCGTCTTGCTTGCTGGCAGGGACATGGAGCTTGCCACCGGATAGAGTTTCACCTGACTCGTGAATCAGCATGGTTTCGACGATGACACCGTTGTCGCACTCGTGTGTGAGTTGGGTCAGAAAGATTCCGTTCTTGTTGAGACCGTCAATCACTGCCTCTACAACTGCAGCAAGGTCAGCGTACTTAGACCGGAAATGTGGGTTGACGCTGGTCTTGAGTGCTGGCCCAAAGGCTTGCTGAGCTTTGACGAGCGCGGATGCGATTTGCTTCATGATCTGTTCTCTCCGAAATAGGTTTCCACCCGAATTTGCGCCATGTTTGCGTTACGTCTGTGGCGGCGCTAGGAACCCAGACGAATGCTGGGTCTAGGATCATGCTGACAGGATTGTGTACATCAGGACAAAGAAGAATCCCCAAGCAAGAGTCCACTTCACTCCTGCGATGATGTTGCGTTTGAGTTCTTCCTGTTCTTGCCAGCGCTGAACCTCGTACTCCCACCGATTCTGATCGTTCATTTTTGATCTCCATTCAACATAAATTTGACGGTTGCATTCAATTTCACGATGTCTGTGAACTTGATGTCAGCGGCTTTCAGGTACTCGTTGCTTGTACTGAAATTTTTGTGATCAAACGAGATGATCTTCTCAAGAATCTTCTCAATTTCTTTCAATCGGTCGATAAGCATTTTGCTCTCCTGGTTTGTTGTCGATGGTTGTCATTCTGACTACGTTTGCACGATCCATCAACAAAAATATTTTTATCGTTTTCTGTTGCTTGTTAGTGAAAATCTATAGCATCTGTTTGCACCACATCAACCTGTAGTGTAGCATTGCGTTAGGAGGTGTCAAATGGACTCTGTTACAGCGTTAAAGGCTGCGTCAGCGATGGTAGGTGGGACTGACGCTTTGTGTCGTGAGCTTAAGTTGAGTAGGCAAGCAGTCTACAAGTGGCGATCTACGGGTATCCCGGTCAAGAGGGCGGTGCAGATTGAGCGACTGACTGAGGGTCGGATCAAAGCGAGCGAACTTTGCCCGGAGGTGTTTGGCAATGACAAGGCATAACATCGTATCTGTGTCTGGAGGCAAGGACAGCACAGCGTTGCTACTGCTGGCGATAGAGCGACAGACAGAGAACCTTGAGGCATGGTTTGCTGATACAGGTCATGAACACCAGCAGACCTATGATTACATCGACTACCTTTCAAACAAAGTCTTGCCGATCAGGGTGATCAAGGCTGATTTCTCTGCTCAGATTGCAAGAAAGCGTGAGTTTGTCGCTACGAAATGGCGCGAACAAGGGGTTCCGGAAGAACGAGTGTTGATGGCTATTGATGCACTTGTTCCTACCGGAAATCCGTTCTTGGATTTGTGTCTATGGAAAGGTCGGTTTCCTTCGACTAAAGCTCGGTTTTGCAGCGAGGAGTTGAAGCGCAACCCGATTGTGGAGGCGCAACTAGAGTTGCTTGACGCTGGAAATGAGATCTGGTCATGGCAAGGTGTCAGAGCAGACGAGAGCCTTGCAAGGCGCGATCTGCCAGAACTGGACGAGGTTGGTGGTGGACTCTGGAACTATCGGCCAATCCTGAAGTGGACAGCAGAGGACTGCTTTGCGATGCATCGTAAGCACGGCATCAAGCACAACCCACTCTACGAGCAGGGAATGGGCCGGGTTGGGTGTATGCCTTGCATACACGCTCGGAAAGACGAGTTGCTTGAGATCAGCCGCAGGTTTCCAGAAGAAATTGAGCGCGTCGCCAAGTGGGAACGTTTGGTTAGTGCAGCAAGCAAACGAGGAAGCAGTACGTTTGCAGCAGGCACGGACATTAGTGTTGCAAGCATTTACGCTGTTGTCGAATGGTCTAAAACCAGCAGAGGCGGCAAGCAATACGACTTCCTGCGAATGGAAGAAGGCCCAGCTTGCTCATCTATATATGGACTGTGCGAATGACAAATCTGACGGCAAGAAGTAAGGCTCACCTCGTTGAGCTTGGCTATCTGGTTGCGACTGTCGAGCACTACAACGCATTCACCAAGCGGAAGCACGATCTCTGGGGGTGTATCGACCTTCTGGCGATTGGCAACAGGGAGACTCTAGCAATCCAGGTAACCAGCAAGTCCAATCTGTCTGCCAGACGACACAAGATCGAGGAAGCAGAAGCCTATCCAGAGATGCTGAGATCCGGCTGGAGGGTGATCCTGCATGGTTGGTACAAGGAAGGCAATCGCTGGAAGTTGAAGGAGGTGGAACTGTGAGAGTTTTGGTCGCTTGCGAATACAGCGGGGCTGTAAGGGATGCGTTTATCCGTGCTGGTCATGAAGCAATGTCATGCGACTTGTTGCCGACTGATGTTGCTGGGCCGCACTACCAAGGTGATGTCAGGGATGTACTCGGTGACGGCTGGGATTTAATGATCGCGCATCCACCTTGTACTCACCTAGCGGTTTCTGGAGCGCGATGGTTTCATCTAAAGCAACGCGAACAAATTGAAGCCTTGGATTTTGTTCGTGTGTTGCTTGATGCTCCTGTCGAGCGGATTGCTCTTGAGAACCCGGTAAGCATCATCAGCAGCAAGATCAGGAAGCCAGACCAGATCATTCAGCCGTGGATGTTTGGTCACGGTGAGACGAAAGCAACCTGTTTGTGGTTGAAAAACCTTCCTGTCTTGCAACCTTCAAATATTGTTGACGGTAGGGAAAGCCGCATCCATCGTATGCCTCCCAGCCCTACCAGGTGGAAAGAGCGCAGCAAAACATACCAAGGAATTGCTGATGCTATGGCAGATCAATGGGGGAAACTGTGATCATTCCGCTGGTTAACGACAATGCCCGTAAACAGGCTATCGAGGCTGTACAAGGCTCTAAATTGGGCTGGGTGGTGTCTATCTCCAAACCCAACAGAACAACCGCTCAGAACTCGCTCTATTGGGCTGTGTTGCATGAGGTTGCCGAGCAGATTAAGCCTGGGTCAGAGTACAGCGCAGAGACTTGGCATTGCTACTTCAAGACGCTGTTCTTGAATGGTCGGGTGATTGAGCTTCCGAATGGCAACATTATTGAGCAGGAACCGACAACGACAGGGATGACGACCGCGGCGTTCTCGGACTATGTGGAAAGGGTGATTGCATGGGCGACAGAGAGGGGTCTGGTGTGGACGGACGACTTACGTGCTATGCGTGTGGAGAGAGACACGATAACGCGATTGCCAAGCATCTACCAGACGGAAGCGTAGTCGGTCTGCACAGCCGAGAGTACAGGCTGTATTGCGAGGCAAAGTGGGTGCTAGAAAGACCGAAGGCATCCAGAAAAGGATACCTAGAGCAGGTCGAAAAAGCTCGCGGTATGTCAGGGCGAGAGGAACTTCAACAGGAAATCACGAGGTGGTGGAATGTACAGAAACAAGGCATTTCTCAGGGCGGTGGCGAGTCTACCTTGTCAGTTGTGCGGCAGGGAAGGTGAGACACAAGCTGCTCATGCGAACTGGACAGAATATGGAAAAGGCATGGGGATGAAGGCGCATGACGTCTACTCTGCCGCTCTGTGTGTTGGATGTCATGCTGGGATCGATCAAGGGTCGAAACTAAGCTACCAGGAGCGGAAAGAACTCTGGGAGGCGGCATGGCGCAAGACAATGCTTGTGTTGTTTGAGGAAAAATTGGTGGTTCCGAAATGAGAGCAAAAATCCAATGGTCAACACCAGACATTGATCAGCAGATCCTGTACATCGCCAGGGTAAGCAATCCTGAGAATCAATCATCCGGCAAGACAGGGCTTCTGCGATACCTGATGGAGCATGGTCACGTGTCTCCGTTTGAGATGGCCAACGTCTGCATGGAGATTGAGACGACCAGGGATATTGGTCGGCAGATCTTGCGGCACAGATCATTCAGCTTCCAAGAGTTCTCGCAGAGGTATGCAAGCGCACACTTGCTGGAGCATCCACAACCGAGACAGGCAAGGATGCAGGATCACACGAACAGGCAGAACAGCCTCCCGACCGCGGATGAGGAGCTTGCAAGGTGGTGGGATCAGGTGCAGTCCTGGGTGATCAAAGAAACTGACAGGCTGTATGCCGAGGCCATGAAGCAGGGTATTGCAAAAGAGCAAGCAAGGGTGCTGTTGCCGGAGGGGTTGACCTCAAGCAGGATGTACATGAACGGCACTCTCAGGTCATGGATCCACTACCTAAAGCAGAGGCTAGATCCGACAACACAGGCAGAGCATAGGCAGCTTGCAGGGCTGATCCTGGCCGAGTTGCGGACTGTTGCGCCTATCACTATGGACGCTTTTTTTGGAGAGCAAGCATGAAAAAACTGATCTTTGTTGCTGGAATGTTGATCTCAGGTGTAGCACTTGCCAACTGTGTGACGCACACCTACTTTGTCAACGGCAGGATGGTGATCTGTACCACTTGCTGTACAGGGTCTTTTTGCAACACCAGTTGTTTGTAATTTTGTAAACCTGTACAATGCTCTTGTTGGCGTGGAAGCTGACTGAGAGCTATCTATCAAGACTCCGACCCCGAGAGGGGTGGTTCCAGCCGCAAGTTGGGATTCTTCCACCGGGGTCTTGGCAGATAGCTTTTTTTTCGCCCCCACTCCAGCCGTAACCCTCACGATAGCAAGAGCCTGAATGGGCTGCGAGGGACAAAACACCGGCTAATCCTCACCCTGATTGCAAGCCGACCAGCCTGTCTGCGAGGGACTGGTGTAGACGTTGGAGACAGCGGTGGTAGACCACTCCGACATCGAAACAATCGCAGCCTCCGGGTACTCTGGCCCTGTCACAGGATGACAACGGCGGGAGAGGTAGAGCTAAAGTGATTGGCTCCACCCTGGGGGAGGTATGTCTAGAGAGATCAAAGGCTATAGGTGAGTTAATTCTGATAGAAATAATTCACGACACAACAGGCAAAAACGGGTTTAGAGTTCTCACGAAAGGAGAACACATGAAACCGACAGACGTATCTCAAGACTGCTGGGATGACTTCCTGGCACACAGGAAGGCAAAGAGAGCCATTGTCACAACCAGAGTGATCAACACCATCAGGCAAGAGGCACAGATTGCAGGGTGGACTCTGGAGCAGGCACTAGATCACATGGTACTGATGGGCTGGAGAGGGTTTAAGGCTGACTGGGTTGAGAAAAAACAGGTCAAGCAAGACCTCTGGAGCCACCTTACAGGCAAGAACGTCATCGATATGGAGGAAGCCAAGTGCAAAGCTATTGCGAACGGCTGATAGACCGTTTTGGGCTTCTGTGGGGCAAGCAGAAGGTGCTTTCCAATTTCGGTAAGACAACAGAAGAGATTGATCAGGCTAAAGCAGCCTGGGAATCCCAGTTGCGATCCGTACCTGCTGACACCATCAGGATGGTGCTAGACCACCTCCAGCGAGATCCTCCTGATTGGCCACCAAGCCTTGCTCAATGGATACAACTGTGCAAGCAGTTCCGTGCCGCAGAACACAAGCCTGCTGCGCTACCTCCTCCTAAGCAGATCACACCAGAGGGTAAGGCAATCATCCAGGATGCTGTGTCACAGATCAGGACACCAGCGTTTGACTTCCTGCATTGGGCTAGATTCCCCAAGAGCGCACAGGCAATCCTAGAGATCAGCAGAGGGGCCAGGACAGACAGCAGACTGGCAGACATTCTGGCTCAACACATTGCAGACGGAGGTGCAAATTGTCAGCCAGAAGCACAGAGACAACTTGTCCCAATCATCGAGAAGCACAGGATGTCGTTGTCGGTTTGATCTACCTGTGCCAGTTGTGCGATGACTTCCACGTTAGGAATCTTCTATCGGAATCGGAAGAACGATTAAAAGATATTCCAAAAAAGTTTACACAAACGATAGAAAGTGTGGGATGATTCATCCATCGACACACACACAGCAGGAGCAGCGAACATGGACTTCAACACCGATCACAACACCGAAGCCGACTACCTCGCAATCCTTTTCCCCGAGTTGACGCCTGAAGAAGAAACAAAGCGCAAAATGATCATCGAAGCCGAAGAAGAAGAACTGAAGGCTTGGAAGCTCGCAGAAGAGCAGCGTGTGAGCGAGATGAAAAAACGCACCTGCTACAAGTGCAACGGCAGCGGTGTTCTCGGCCACTTTCGCCACGTTTCCGGCGGCGTCTGCTTCCCCTGCTCCGGCACAGGCATCATCTAAAAGGACGAAACCCCGAAAGGGGTCTACCGGTCAGGCCGGTACTGATGAGTCCAACAGGAGAACACAATGATTATTGAGACACGAATCGCTGGAATCCCTTGCTTGGTTGAGGCTGATGTGTACGTTAGCCAAGGATCGTACAGCCGCAACGCTGCAAGCGATTGGGACTACTACGGGTGGGCAGAGGTTGGTGAGTTCACGATCATGGATCGGCGTGGACGACCTGCTCCGTGGCTTGAGCGCAAGCTCACGAACAAAGAGATCGAGCGTATCGAATCGGAGTTCATGGAGGCAGCATGATCAACCAGGAGGCAATTACAGACGCTGATCTGATGTTCCGATCAATGGCGAACTGTCCGACAGGTCCGAAGGTGTTGCTGCTTAACAAGGCAGGAATCGCTTCAACCGGGTGGTGGGACGGGAAGGATGACTGGTATGTCGGCTGGTTCCCGTTGCCGAAGATTCCTGCTGAGATCAGGGCGCTGGTGGAACCGACCTACCGGACGAACATTGGCGCGTTGCTTGGGGATTGAGATGAAACTAGAAGTTTTCGAGGATCGAATGTACTGGGATCAGTGGTGCGTCAGGCCGGAAGGGTCGAGCGACTTCAACGACACGATCCATTTCGTGCGGAAGGCGGATGCGCTGGTAGCGATGCGGGTCATCGAAGGTTGGATCGCTCAGGAGCGCGAGGAATGCGCCAAGATCGTCGAAGCCAATGCCAAGGTATGCGAGGGTGACAGCCTGCTGCATAAGGTCATGATGAGTAATGCTGAGGCGATTAGGGCAAGGGGAAACCAATGAGCTACACACCGGGGCCGTGGAAGCACAAGCCGTCGATTTACGGCACGAAGTACCGTTACGTCCAGATCGGCAGGGAAAAAAATTACACAACTGCTGAACTGATTCTCGCCGACGCCCGTCTGATCTCAGCCGCGCCGGATCTGTACGAGGCGCTGCAAGAGATTGTCGATGCGACTGATACGGGATGGGAGCATCTTGATGCGACGTTTACACGCGCAAGGGCAGCACTCAAGAAAGCAAAGGGTGAGAGATGACTGACGACACTAATATTTTGCGGTTGAGCAACGCGCTGCTGGATCAGGTGATCTATGCCCTGATTGTTCGCAAGCGCGAATTGAATCAGCGACCTGACGTTGACAGCGAATTGATCGTACAAACGCAGGCGGCACTTGATGTGGCATATGAGGCGAAAGACTTGAAAGCAAGGGGTGAGAGATGAAAGCAAAATTCACGAGGGTAATCAACGGCATCCCGTGTATGACGGTCACGGAGCATGATTGGATCGTCGGTCAGTTGGCGAAGATCATCGAGAGGCTGCTCATTCATTTCGAGCCAGACTGCGGCGATCCGGGCTGCAAGGACTGCGAAACATTGAGACCGGCGTGGAAAGCGATAGCAGAACTGAAGGAGAAGAATGAAACGTCTTGATAGTCCAGATTGCGACTGTCCGAAAGGAACAGGCAGCGATGTCAAAGAAACCCGCATGGACACGCGATACGGTTTTACTTGGAGACGCAGAATCTGTATCGGCTGCGGTGACGCTTTCGGCAGCTACGAGATACCGGATGGCAACATTGACATGACTCAGTTCATACCCATTGATCCAGATGGAAAGGTAGAGAGAAGATGATTGAGACAGACGACCATCCAAGTCATTGGATTCCAGAGCATATGCTGATTGCAAGTGTCATTACGCTTGCTGTAAAAGACGCTTGCTTGGAACCATTCAAAAGCCCTGTTGCAATGCAATGGGA
>Ga0209492_1000425_pt1 | contig 13218 bp, 7 predicted proteins | sample PPLLak12cMay2015_FD_187253 | JGI IMG/M metagenome (GOLD analysis project Ga0209492, IMG submission 187253) | Freshwater sediment microbial communities from Prairie Pothole Lake near Jamestown, North Dakota, USA - PPLs Lake P7 Core (1) Depth... | ecosystem: Environmental > Aquatic > Freshwater >... | reverse complement strand
AATTGATTTATTACAAAAACCACCACCTATTGTTGAATGATAACAACTTGATGTGTTTTTATATCCACCAGCAATAGTCGAACCTATACCACTTGACGTATTACTACCACCACCACCTACAGTTGAATTAGACCCTAAAGCTTGATTACTATCCTGCGGACAAGATCCACCACCACCAGCAACGGTGGCACTATCACCACTAACAATATTAAATGACCCACCACCAATGGTTGAATAATTACCACAAAGAGTGGTATTAGACACACCACCACCTATGGTCTGATATGAATTATATTCCGAAACTGTATTAGTTCCTCCACCACCAATTGTAGACCCAAAATAACTACTTACTGTATTAGTTCCTCCACCACCAATTGTGTTAATACCCGAACCTGACGTAGTATTACAAAGACCACCACCAATCGTATCAAACCCAAAATAACTACTTACCGTATTTCCAGATCCTCCACCAACTACAGTAGAAAACCCTAAAGAAGTATTGTTATAACCCCCACTTACGGTAGAGTAATCACCAATCGCATCATTATTATTTGCACACCTCTCAACAGAACCAATACCCGTACTAAGAACCATAACAGATGTACCACCCGTTAATGCCCCAATTACTTGTTGGAATGTTGCCTTATATGAAGATCCCGCAGGATTTTGCGATAAATCATTAGGATCCACTATGTGAAATAAATCCGTTAAATTAACTCCGGTTGCTGATGTTTGATCCGTTAAAAATGCCATTATCGTTTTTTATATATAAATATATACCAATTCATTATTGGAATTCATAAACACTATAATCCATAAATAAAAATGTGTCACCATCTTGGAATTGTTTACCAACATCACAATTAAGTATTAAGAATTTTTCACAATCTGGTGTTATTATTTTAATACCAATTGCTGGAGCCGTATTAAACTCTATTGGTAATATAATTGTTATTGCCGGTGGAACCGCAACATTAATAGTTGCAACCAAAATACATTGATTACCATACACATCACAGATATAAATATCATACGGTAATGTAACCCCTGTAATATTATGTATGTGTAGTTGTGTCATTATTGAAAAATATAACTGTTATCATCTTGGAATATGAATTCAAAATCATCTTGGAAAACTTTTTGAGATATCTCACATTCAACACAAGAAATATCGTAATCAATATTTAAACTTATTTTAACATTTGCGTCATCCAATGTAGTAACACTCTTTGTTTGACACCCTTCACCTTCAGTCTGACAACCACTTGTTATAATTATCTGATTTGTATCAAGATTAACTAAAACACTACTAATACCGGCAAAAGTGTATAATAAATTTGTTATTGCCGTTACCCAATCATTATCGGTTGGAGTATCTTCAAACCCTGTTGATGTATAAAATACACTTTGTTGATCAACACCATTAACTGTAACGTCTGCCGTGAATATTGCCGAATTAAGAACACAATTCGTATCCCCCGATGTTAAATCAAAATATCCCTCATATAACATCTGTAAAATCCCTCTTTTACCTAAAACACCAGTATTAACAAAATCTTGAGAACAAACATTATATGATTGGTATGTCGCATATTGTGTGGTCCCAACTAAAGTCGTTGTTCTTGTAAAGACACAACCATTATCATCAATTACCTCCAAAGAATATGTTCCCGCAGTTAATCCTGTTACCGTTGTACCCGTTTGACCATTCACATTAGAACTCCAATTAAATGTAAATGGTGGTTCACCACTACTAATTAGTGTTGAAATCTCCCCATCATTCCCAAATAACGGTTGTGAAACAAACAAATCAAAATACATACTACTTGATCCATTAATATAAACGGTATCATATTGTTGACACCCAGAACCATCTGTTACGGTTATATTGTAAAATCCTTGAGCAAGACCATTAAATTGTGTAGTTGATTGTGCTGGTTGTCCCGTTATTTGATATGTATATGATGTACCACCACTTGTTGCAATAATTTGTATTGATCCATTATCAAACCCACAAGTAGTTCCCGTAGTAGAAACCGAAATCGTATATAAATTGGTATTACTTACCGTTGTTGTACCCGTAAAAACACAGGCACCATTTTCTATTTGTATAGTATATACCCCTGACGATACGTTAGTAAAGACACAAGTAGACCCTAAAGTTACAGTATTAACCGTATTACCCGAAGAATCAATTAACGTATAAATATATGTTCCAGAAGTAGTCCCACCATTTAATTCAATGTTAATTTGACCATCATTGTTATTACAATTTGAATTGATTGTTGAAATGTTTGCAATTGAGAACCCATTAGGTGTTAATAACGAAACAACCCCCAATGCCGTACATAGTCCCGCATCAGTCACACTAACAGTTAAAGTTCCCGTTGATAACCCAGTAAATGTGAAATTATTATCAAATGTTATCCCAACAGTACCGTTTGATCCTGAAAAGTAGAATGGTGATGTACCACCGGTTAGTTGGGCGAATACCTCACCATCGTTTGAGAAACAACTTGGTGATACTGTCGTAAGATTAACAATCCCAACAGGTAAAACCTCAGATATAACAATACTATTATCTATTTTAGTACAACCCAAAGAGTCAGTAACCGTAACCCCATAATTACCCGCAGTTAATCCAGTAACCGTAGATCCTGTCTGCCCATTTGCATTTGAACTCCAAACATAAGTATATGGTGGTGTTCCTGTTTGTCCTGTTATAAATATTTTTCCAGCACCATCCAAAGCAACACAACTACCATCATTTATGACATAATAACCAAAATCTAAAGTAGTTGATGATTTTATAATACACGACTCACTTTTTCCAGTACACCCACCACCATCATCACCAATAACATAATAAGTACCACCACTTAAATTAAGGAATGTAGTACTTGAGGATAGTGTTGAGGCACTACTTATATACCCTACAGTTGTCTCATAAAGAGAAACAGATCCAGTACCATAAAACGGACTAAATGTCGCAGTTAACGTACCATTATTAAACCCACAAGTTGTGTTGGTAATAGATGACGATAAACAACTTCCCGACGATACCACAAAGGGGACATATATGATTGTCGGTGTTGGAGACACACAAGAATCTGTTATTGATAAAGTATAAGTACCAGCAGATAAACCACTAAAATAATAGTTACTCGTACTTGCCGATAAAGGTAATAACCCCGTCGTCGTTACCTCACTAACGGCATATGGTCCCGTACCACCTGATATATCAAAAGATATTATACCAGAATTCGTATTACTACAATCACCACTTAAAAAATAGTTATATATATATGGAAGTCCGCAACTCATTAACTACATAAAATATTAAAGTTTATTCCAACATTAAGTTCAAAATTTTGAGTGATACTTAATGGTGTACAATTATTATTATAAACCGTTATCGTATCATTACTATTGATATAATAACTTAGTCCATAATTTTGTAAATCAACGAAACTTGTCTGTATTGCAGACAACCACTCTGAATCACTCGGTACCGATAATGGGTTATTATAACCCACCCCATTAAAGAATGGATAACTAACAACATCACCACCATCCAATTTAGCATTCACATACCAAGTTGTCGTTAATGTATTTAAATCACAAGAACCCATTGTTAATTTATTTGCGGTTAAATATGAATTCAACGTAACACCCAACACCCCACCAAATGAAGTGATACGTGAATTTGACCCCCAAGGATAAATAGGACAGTTTGTTGATTGTATAGGACAATCATATGCGAATAATTGAGCAACTAACTGACAAGGATTACAAGGTACCGGAACAAGTTGACAACCCATTTGTCTTCTCCATACAAATTTTTGTCTATGGAAGATAGAGTTCTCATATTTAACACCAGCATTCCAAATAGTTGTTGCCGGGACCATTTGTTCCACCAATCTAATCCAATAATCCCCCAACCCATTTACATAATCAATCATTGTTTGATATGTAAAATTATCGTTGTCTATACCGGCTAATTGTCTTGATTCTAAATATTTCCAATAAATAGATTGTAAGGTCGGATAACCACCCGTCTTACCATCAGTAATATATTGTCTATTTCTAACATTAATTGTGTTATGCCAAAAACTTTGAGCAAACTCAAAAAATGTCTTTTGTTTTGGTTTTGGTATTATAACCGTCCAATCTATACCCCCTCTTTGTGGATATGGTGTATTTGGGTTTGGATCACAATATGTTGGAACAACATAATTAAGACCCTCTTCAGGGATTGGGAAATTATATGTTCTTGACATATACCAAACATCGTAGGCTAATCCTTGACCAGGATTCATAAATATATCAACATTTTTAACATTTAATACCAACCTATCATCACCGGTATTATAATATGCGTTGAAATTACCATCAGAACTTTTTCGTAATGTACTTCCACCATCAATCCAACTTTTCTTATTATCTGTGATCTTTTTTAATTTAAAACCAAGATCCATATATGGAAAATCTCTATATCTTTGTAAGTATTCATCACCATAATTAAATGGTTGTAATACTGTTTGATAATCAGGATTTTGACCCGTAAATACACTATTCGTTAAGTCAATCTGTTGTGGCATTCTATGTTGTGGTGTCGATTCAAACCACCCTCCACCAATTTGGAAGTAAAAACTATCACTAACCGCAGGCATACTTGGGAAACCGAAACTATCTATTGGGTAGTCCAAAACTGTAACCGAAACATCCTGAATTTGTGATGAAGTTGTAAATCCTGTATATTGATTACCCATAATTGAGTAAATGTCGGCAACATCTAATATCGGAATTTGTTGAACATACGTTCCTCCTGATATTTGTGCGTATTGCTCACCGAATTGACTTAAATTGATTTTTTCATCGGCAACATATACATATTCATTAAATTCTGTTATCGCATCTGGAGCCCCAATTAACCTCATCAATGCCTCAATAGATTTTCTTGTTCCTTTTGATTTAAATAAGTAAGCGGAATTTAATATTATATTTCTATAGTATTGGTAGTTTAACTCTTCAGGTGTTTGTCCTTTAGATAACCCAGTAAATGTGTTTTCACCCGCAGAAAAAACTGAACTTAATAATTGTTCGTTAGTTATTGGTGATATGTTATTATTCCACCCTAATGTTTGTGATAAATTTTTAAGTAGTTGTGAAGGAATATCATTACCAACATTATAATGAACGGAATTCATAAATGCCAATGCCCCGATGAATTTTTTAGTTTCATCAAAACTTCTACCATAAATTTGTAATATTTTATCAACTTTCTGATCTTGAGTATCAAATTCTTTAATTGCTCCCGCAGTTAAAAATCTTGATATTAAGTTCGTCGTATATAAATCTAAACTATTGGCAATATTACTTAATTTAGTTAAATAAGAGTTAAATGGTATTCCCGAAATATCTAAATTCCAAACACCATTCACAGGAAAGGTTAAAATTTCATAACTGAAAACATACGTTCCATTGTCTCTCTCAACAGGAGTGTTAAAATATGCAGTATAAATTGGACTTACCTCTCTATTTAATAAAAAGTTCTCTACTTGATCAAAATTTTCATTAAAAACTTTATTAACATAATAATCAGTTGGTCTTATCAATAAGGTATCATAACTAAAACTTTGTCCCGAAAAAGGGTTTCCACTAATATAAAATTTTAATGTCGTATCACCATCATTAAGCGGTGTAAAAGTCACAATCTCATACTCAATACCATTCACAAAAAGAGAATAATTTTGATACTCAACTGAGAAATTTCTTAATGGAGAAACAACAATCTCCTTTAATAATAAGTTTCTTGTTGAATTAACCGTATAATCAAGATCAAATGGGTTTCTAACAACACTTGCGTAAATCTCAAGATACGTTTCATCCGCAACAGAATCATATGATATATTATCAGCAGTTTTTGTTACATCAAACGTTGTTGTTGATGAAAATACCTCCATCCCACCAGGGAAAAAGTTAATTATTTTACTTACAGAAACAGATAATCGTTTTGATAAAGACCCGAATAATGTAAAATTAGTTATCTCACTTAAATCGTAGTTAGGATATACTTGGAAGTTTTTTGCAACCAATAATTTTGATTGAGCAATATCATCAATATTAAGGGTCTCCAATGATATAGGATCTGAAAACGACCCAATACTAAATGTTCTATTGGTTTTTTCGGTTAATCCCGTTGTAAATTCAAAATTACCTTGAGTAAAACCTCCCCCACTAACTAACTGTAGACCAACTAGATTATCAGAAAAAGTCCCCTCCCCGCTAGCGGTTTGTGGTGGACAAGTATATTTTGTAACCGCCATTATCCTGTTATATTTGTAAAGTTTTTAGTAAAATCAATATTATTATTTCTATCTTGTCTAACTTCATAAAGAAGATCACTAAATTGATCTCTAATTTCATATAAGTTATATTGTTTGTAGATGTTATTATTACTATCGTAAATAGTGTAAATACCATCATCAATAGACTTAGTTTGATTACCATACAATGCAATTGCCAATGTAGAAATATCGTGTTCAACAATTTCAATTTCAGTTGTTACCGGATTAAAAAATGTATTACTTATAATAATATTTTGATTAGGTTGACCAATAAATGGTGTCGCATTTGGTTTATTAGTTGGTGATGACGATGGTGATAACGTACAGAACATAATGTTCGTAGTTCCCTCGGTATATCTATATCTAATTGATTGTTGCGAAGTATTCGTTAAATTCTGAATTACGGGTTCACAATAAAATGATGAGGTTATAACCCTAAAGAAATTTGGGATTTTAGATCCATCGTCATTTAAATACTCAACTCTAAACCCTACCAAACCTTGATTTGTGAATTTATTTGTAAATTGACTTGGAACATTATTTAAATCAATAACAATACCCTTAACATTTGGTAATGCGGATAAAATACCACAATCAGTAATCTTTGTTCTAATCTCTGCAGGTCTAATATATAGAGTATAAATCCCTATTTTATTAAATTGGTCTGCCGGTAATTTTAAATTATACATACCACCAAGTATCTCAATACCTGAATTACCTCCCGTTTGATTGTTATTAAAATAAGGTCTTAATATACTATTAGCATCCAATTTTGTTAATACAAAATTATCTGTTTGATCCCTACTTGGGGTGTAATTCAATATTATATCAACATCCGCCGGACTAACGTCTGATGGTCTAATTGTCCCATACGATCCACTTGCCATTCTTATTGTGTTTTAAATTTTGTTTATCTTCTTAAATATAAATACTTAAAATTATTGTTTTTCAACATTAAAGAATCCATATCCGTACTTAATTAGATCCCCAACATTATCTACTTCCCCAAGTCTTTGTACTCGTTCCAATGCCGAATTTTTACCCCGTTCAATGAATACATCTGTTTGGACTTCGGGTTGATCAATAACATTTAACAATGCCTCATTTTTAGTTATTGCCGATAATATTAAGTCATCAGGAGTGAAACCTGAAGATGGAAGAACATATAATGTTGTTCCATCCTCATAATCATAATAATCAATACCATCTATTGTATATGACACATACGTGTTTGTTGGATCTGGACCCCAATAAGTACCAACACTATTTGATGTACCAGTAACTTGAACACCAACTTTAAATTTACCATTAATTAAGGTATATTTTGGACCATATTGTGCCAAATCATTTATTGATGATTGTGTATATCCTGAGACAATAAATGGGACAGGAACGTAGTTATAACTATAGTAATCGTTTATGTCCATCCCCTCATCATATGGGTAGATATAATTATAATTAAATTGTGTTGATGCCCAACTACCACCCGCAGGAGTGAATGTTGCATTACCCGATGGGTTCAATATTGGGACATTCGTAAATGGAACGGTTATTGTCTTTGATATTGTTGATATACCCCAAGGTGATGTTGCCGTCATCGTAATAACATATTGATTATTACCTAATGGGTAATTATGTGATAATGGTGCAACACCTGTAATTGTTTCTATTGTTGTTAAATCCCCCCAATCAACTTTAAATGTTGTCACCTCAAGAAACTTTTTTAATTCAACATCTGAAGTGTTATAAAAATAATAGGTATATGGACTTCCTGTTGTTGCTGAAAACAAGAAATTTGTAATAACATCTTTTTGGATTATTGCCCCATCAAAAACCGAATAATAACCAATATCAACCGCAGTTTGTGTTATCATTATAGGAATTGTAAGTCCCGTTAATAATGATTCACCATTTGTTCCACCCGATAAAACATATGTCATCCCAGTATAAACACCAACAGTTCCCGTTGCAGTTGTTTCTGTTATCCCCGTTATTGGACAACAAGGATCCACATTATAAGCAATATCAGTCCCACCCGTCCAATTTACGGTAAGAAGATCCCCAATTATATTCTCAGGTGATACTGTAAAATAATACTTTTGTTCTTCCATATTATTCAGGGTTTACATATTCATACCATTTTATTGGTAAATTATCGGTTCCAACTCTTTGAACTAAGTTTGAAGTTGTATATGCCTCATAGGTTTTTGTTGTATAATCCAAATTAACCTGATAATAAAAATAATTATCACCATTAAATGTGAATGGGTTATTAATTGTTGATTGTGGTACATTTGTCATTTTAACATATACCCCAAGTTTTGCATCAAAAAATTTCGCCGACATAAAAAATTCGTTAATGTCTATATAATCTCTTTTTCGTAACCAATAAATGTAAAACCCTTCTTTATCTCCAATATAATCCAACCTAAATTGTGGTTTTCTAATATAAACATCAGGTATTAATTGAGATATTGATGCAAGTTCAAAAAATCCCTGTTGTACCGGTAATATTATTGTAAAATAGTTTTTTTGTGTTTTTAAATCCTTTGTGTCATAAAAATCTAACTTGAAGAACGATTTTGTAAATTGGGGTTCATAATAATAAATTTCATTACTTGTAAATCCCTCAGTAATATATGAATTAACCCAATCAGTTATTGTTGATGATGTAACATTTGCCGGAACACCACCATAAAAATTAAACTCATAATTAATGGAAGTTTTATCAACACCAATTTCAGTATATTCATTATGTGTAAATCTATCAATTTCAAAATCATTAGCAGATCCTGTAACCTCTTTAACCATCTTTTCTTGATAATCATCAATACTATCATCCCTACCAGAAAAATCCCATTTAATTTCAATTGGTATATCAATATGTTGATCAGTAGTTGGTCTTACTATTTTATATTTATTCACAATCATCTATAACAGGTTCAACAATTTCGTTTATGTATTGATTTGCGGTTTTCGTACCTTCAGGTATTAATCTAAATATCGTATTAACAAATGGGTGTTGTTTTCCATTCATAAATGGATAATCAACACCAATTCCATCGGCATCAATAAACCCATAAGGATATAAATCTCTCCACCTAAAACTATTAGATAAGTTAGAATAAAATGCATAATTAGGTATCCCCACAACATTAGTTGCACTTCCCTCCTCAATATAATCCGAGAATCTTCTTATAACAATCGGATTATGTGGTCTATAATAATACCCAAATTGATTATTCTGTGGGGCAATAGTATCCAAAGTAAAAAATAAATTATTAAAGGTGAATTTATGTTTTAAATTTGAAATAACTCTTTCTGTTTGATCATACCCATTATATTCACAATAGTCACCATCAACAATGTCCCCAATATTTAGATCTTGTTGATAAGTAAAAGGCCCTTGTGGTGGTATAGTTTGACCATTATATGTTCCCGTTGGTATTCCAGAATCTGAATTTACATTTGCAACATTCCACCAAGGACTTGGAATATTATTATAAAGTGGTAAATTAAACTCGTACCCTTTTTTTAGTGGGCTTGTCCAACCAAAATAACCTTTCCATATTGTTGTGAAAAATAATTCAGATAATGGTCTTTTTTGATTATCAATCAATTCCGTAATATCAATATCATCATTAAATGATAAGGTATATGCTTGACTTCCCTCTTTAATAGATGTTCTCGCCAAATTATTCGGTGTTAATACCGCAGGTTCAGATTTTATTTTAGAATTAAATATGTTTTGCTCAAAACCAGCCTTAATTAATTGAGAATCATTAACGTTTGTTAAAATCTTATTTCTCCTAACATAATATGTTGACATTGTTTCACCCGAATTCGCCTTACTAATAAGTCTTTTAAAAATCCCAGTAACACCCTGATTAAACGTAAGTCCCGTATATCCAACATTTGAAATGTTAAAAATAAATTCCTCACTCCCAAAACCAACATCACCCAAACTACTAACTTGGAAAAAGTATTCTCCATTATAATCAAAAGATAAATAAACTGAATCACCAACCGATAATCCGTGAGGCATAACACATCTAAAAGATATTACCCTTTTCTTATTATCATTACCCACTTTTATTATAAATGGTAACCCATCAGACGCAACCCAAGACCAACTAGCCAAAGTTTCTTGATCTATAGCCTCCATTTGTCTGTCATACACATTATCATAAGCATAACTCATATAATGAGTCCAATTATACGTACTAGCACTCTTATTAACAAACGTTAAGTGATTGTTAGGTGGTTGAGTATACCCAACATTATTATTGTCGTTACGAATAAAATCAAACTCAAAATATTGGGGATATCCTTGCCAAGGTAATGATGGATTTGTTGTTGCACTAATAGCGTTGTTAATAGCATCAGTATAATATAAATTATTCCTAAATGGTGGATATATCGCCAACCCATCATATTGATTTTTAAAAATATAAGTGAATTTAGTTACGGGTCTAAAAATATTAGATCCCTCTCTCTCATCAAGAAATACTTGTTGTAAGTTCAAATCAACACTCCTATCAAACTCAATTAATTCTTTTTGCGTTTGTTCCATAGGGACATTTACAAACATAGAGACGTTTGGAGATGTTTTATATCTCAAAGACCCTAATACTATGTTTGTACTGTTATCAATTCCCATTATTCTGCGGTTGTATCTATATATATTTTTATAAACCTATTTAATGCGGTTTTACCATTTTTTAAACCAAAATAAAAATAATTTGGGGCTCCAACCACAACAGGATTCGCAATTAACGAGGGATCTGGTTGTGGCGTAACTGGTGATGGGGGTATTGTTGGGGGTAAAAAATTTGTAATATACCCATAAAAAATGTTAGGATATGTCGGAGACATTATAAATGTTTTAAAATAATCATCATTAACCGCATCCAAACTTTGGTATTTTTGACTATAGAAACCATTAGTAGTTGCATTACCGTTTGAAGTAGTGTACCACTCATTTGTTTGATTTCCAAATATTGTATTATTAGGTGATATTTGCCACTTATATAATGGTACTTCTTGAGTACTTGGATAACCATAAGGGGTTTGTAATGGTGGTGAGGTACTAAAACTGTAAATATTAATACCAGGTGATAATGCTCGCCTATTTTTATACTCATTTTCATCACTAACATAAAAAATACCAAATACAGGCTCATTACTACTATCACTACCAATATAAACAAAGTTATCATCATAGTTACCCCCAATAAATGGTGTTACCTGATATTCTGAATTAATTGAGAATGATTGTGCAATATCACCATCAATTCTATCCCCTTCTCTACTAAAAAATTGCTCAATACCACCTTCTTGTACCGACAATACTTGTTGTAAAAATGTTGAGTTTACAATTCTAGAAATAATTGCCATTTGTAATAAATCCGAACTATCTTGATAAGATGTACTTTTAAATGTATTCCCAAGATATCTACCCGTAAAATCAGGATCACCACATACTTCAGCAATAAACTCATCCCTATTACCCAAATCCATAATTGTTGTTGGAAATAGAATTTGTCTTGAATTTGCAGAATCATCTTGCCCTGAAAAAATTGAAATATTTAATAAGTTTGATGCGGTTGGTCTTGGTGCCCCAATAAATTGGTCAATATCATCAGCATATGGTGAACTTCTATAATAAAAGTTATTACTAATATCATTAAATAGTACAATATCGTTACAATATTTATAACTAGGTATTCCAACAATATTATACGTTGTTTGTTTGTTAAATGACGGCATATATAATACCCCATTAATCCAATTATTTTGGAACATATGACCAAACACTCCTCTACAAGCCGCAAATATAATTCTAAACCTTGTTTTCCATTCCGCAAGGAATTTTAAATCATCCTTAATTGTTTTGATAAGTTTATCATCAACAAAATAATAACACCCATTATAAACTCTTTGATTTTGTCCATCTTTACCCGTTTGGTTATCAGTACAAGGATCCTCAATACCAAAGTTAGTTCCTACACCTGAATAACAACCTAACGGTACCATACCCTCACAACTGAACGTATTAACCAGATTTGCGGTATTACCCGTCCCTAAATCACCAATAGCGTCCAAATCATTAAAACCTGCAACACCACCAGCAGAAATATTATAATTAACAACACCACCTTCAGGTGATATAGTATAAAATGAAAAATTATTATTTTGATGTAACGAATACGATGTATATCCAAACACCTCCACACCATCAGATGTTGGTAACCTATCAGATCTAAACACTAAATTGTTTATTGGTGTAATATTATGTGGTGTTGGTGTGTTATATGGAGACACTAAATGATATGCCGGAGAATAAACCCTAGGGCTAAGATATATAAATGGACTACCAAAACTTGGAATTGGAATCATACTATAACAAGTATTCATCATCCCATCTGTTACCGTAAATGATCCACCTTCAACCCTACCAATATCTGTCAAAAATGAACCCCCAATACCTTGTAAATGTTGGAAATTATTCTGTAATGATTGACCATTTGATAAAGTCATTGTTGAAGAATTAATCCAAGTCGTCAATGACAAACCATTGGTTTGATCTGTTGAATCCCGATAAATTGACGAAGCATTTATATTATCCGTTGAGTTATAATACAACGGGGCATCTGTTGTGAATCCAGTAAACATTGCAAGATCCACATTAAACCCAAATGGTGGATGATACAATACGGTATTTGTTGTATTATTAGGAACCAAACTATGAGATTCTGGTGTTTGTTGGTCAATATAAACACTATTGTTATTTGAATTTTGTTGTATTGGAATATTTAAAAAATATTCACCAGTAACAGTCAGGGCATTTAATGGTTGTCCGAATAAT
>Ga0209492_1000422_pt1 | contig 13266 bp, 24 predicted proteins | sample PPLLak12cMay2015_FD_187253 | JGI IMG/M metagenome (GOLD analysis project Ga0209492, IMG submission 187253) | Freshwater sediment microbial communities from Prairie Pothole Lake near Jamestown, North Dakota, USA - PPLs Lake P7 Core (1) Depth... | ecosystem: Environmental > Aquatic > Freshwater >... | reverse complement strand
CAATAATATCCTTAATGGTAGGATTGCCTTGTAAGCGAAACTTCTCCGCTTAATATTAAAAATAGAAGATATATAATTATAGTAATGATTTAAGTATAACGTATTTTCACTCGACGAATTTAACCACTCATTATTCTCAATCCCGAAATTTAGATTATAATCAGGGATAGCAAAGTCAATCGAGTGTGATGGGGTGTTTATATTTCCGTTTAGTTGCTCACGAACTCCAATATCATTTATAAAACCAATTGATTTAGATCCGATTGCTAAATTGATATTATAAAATATATGTGCTTCAGGTGTAACGGGTTCAATCTTATCATCAAAGATTCCACCGTACATTATGTTGGTATAATTGTTATCAAATAAATCTGGCAAACGCTCATAAATTATCTGTTCAAACGGTAATTCAATACTTAATGAATTTCCTTCCAATGGTTTCCCTGTAGGTGTGCCATCGTCTGTTAATAGTAACTCTTCATCGCCATATCCTTGACCCGTATTAAGTTTGAATTGATTGTTTAATAATGTCTTTGGCTCTTTGAAGTTAAACTTAATTTCGTTTAATGAATTGCCACGTGATATGTCTAATGTATCTGTTTTAACATATCGAGATATGTTATAAACTCCGCCACTTGCATAGAAATTATTGAAGGTATCAATATAAATATTATCGTATTCGTCCGCTATAACTACCAATTTAAACATCTTGAAAAGTCCGTTTAGGAAATCAATCAGTTTTAATTTAGGGAAGTTTAATGATAAATTAAATTGACCTGATAACGTTTGTTCTGGAAAATCTGCTTGTGCATAATAACTTGAAACTCCTATTTTTATTTTTATTTTTAAAGTTGATGTGAACTTAAATTCCTCTATGCTCTTAACATACCAACTATGTTTGTTTGTGTCATTATCTATTCTCCATTCTTTCTCAGTAGTCCCTGTTAAATCTAAATATTCCCCCCAAGACTCACCGTTTAGTCTTCGTTCTATGCTATATTCAACTGTTTCATATCCAGCACTAGGAGTTATAATAGTGAATCCAGTCGTAAAATAACTTCCGCCATGAACAAAAGTATCTTCAGTTAAATCTAATGTACCGTAAGTTGTTGTTATGGTTCCACTATTTGTAAAATCAACTCTAACCTCGTTTGTATTTACTAACTCACTTGTGTTATTTACCCATAAATAAAGATTTTGAAATTCAGACGTGCCGAAAAAATCCCGTGTAAAAGTTAATTCAAAATCAGTTTCAATTGCTTCAATAATTTTTATTAACTGAATTGAGGGTCTTAATAAATCCCAATTTACCCCTGTATTCGCCCCACCTGTATAAGCTATATTGGCGCGTATATCCGTGTTTATATTTTCACTCCCTGATTTATAGTATAATTGTTTTTTAGAAAACAGATTATAAACAATCGCCCCGCTAAATAAAGACGATGTTAATCCTGTTTTAACGTTTGTAGAATTATAAGTATGATTATAAGCTGTTAAATCTAAATCCTTTAATTCATAATTTTTCAATTTATCTTTTAACGATACTAAATTCCCAAAGAAATTAATAGTATAAGCATAAGGTCTGCCCTGCTTAACGGAAACCTTGTCAAGTTTCCATTTTCCAAACTTAAAAGGTAGTCCGTCTAATTCTATCCTTCCGCTATGTTTAATCCTTGCATCAAAAGCATTATCTATATTAGCATCGTAGTAATGTTTGAAAATACGGTTGTTATTATGTGTGGCGGGTACAGTAAATGATTTTGAGTAGTCCGTTGTATTTTTGGTAATATCATTGATATTGGCCACACTCGAAGTCAACTCAATAGATTCATCTTTGAATAAATCTAGTTTATCATTTCCGATATAGATATTAGTCATCATACGTTGTTGATGTCATTAAATGCATACTCAAATTCCACCTCATAATTTATTAATCGGTCTTTCATTCTGGTTTTATATTCCAAAGATTTAGATCCAAGTTTCAAAGGAATATAATTAGTTCCGTCAAACTGCCAAACTCGCTCCGATAGAAATAATTGCTTAAATGTTACGTTCATTGTTTCGTCAACAAATCCACTATTCATTTTAAATTTAGAATTTGCCTGTACGTTATAAGTTACCATTTGATGATTCCCCGCCGATGGTTGTCCCCTATCACTTTCAAAATCTTCGCTTTTAACGGACATAGATTCTGATTTTGCTTTAAAGAAAGTCATCGTTTGCATGGCCCCCTCTTTATTTTGAAAAGCAATATCTATTGGCGAGTACCTACATTCATCCGTTATCAATAATGAAATAGTTTCACCATTGTAAACTATCTCTATTGTTCCATCCGTTGTAGCTTCTGAAACATTAACCCATACATTTTGCACTAACTCTCCGCTTGTGGTTGTTGTAGGGGTTGCTATTGTTTCGTTTATTTGCTCATCTGGGTAAGATATAATTGAAAGTGTGTCCGCATCATCTTCGGGAAGCATTATCGGCAAACAAAAATACCCATTTCTATTTACTTTAAATTCGTCCCCTGATAACATTATCTTATTCGTTGGAGGCTGTGCATTTTCCCCCTCTAATCCATAAGTATAACCTTGCAATAATAAAGTAGTGTTTTCTAATTGAACCACTTCAAAATCATCTTCGTCTATGGTTGTATAGATTACTTGTGTCTTAACCCATTTTTGATTATTCCCATCGTATATGCCTGTGGTGGTCATTGTCTGTGGTGTGAAATCAATGTAATCATTTAGTAAACGTGCTATGTTTATTTTATCCGTTCCTGATGAAACTGCTATATTCTGTTTTGTAATTTCATAAGAAGCCGTGCCTGGAGGGGTTGCTTTTACACCGTCCCAAATAAACAATTGAAGGGTATATTCTGAACATACAACCGATGTCAAAGGACTTGTAAAAGGTATCGATAAGTAATAAGGTGATAATGATTTTATCATTTTAATTCCATTTTTTATCTATATGAAAACTCTCTAAAAAATTTGTATTAGTGTTTACGACTAAAACAATACAATACCCAAAAAATCTAAATATTTTGTCTATTGATATTAATATCTTATTTTTTAATACTTTGTTATAATTTACTTTCATAATTTCAATGCTATTTTTAATTGACTTTCAACTTCTAATCCGTACGCTGCATAAATATCTTCGGGTAATCTTTGGAAAGCTTGTTCAAACGGTTTGGTAAAAAAATTAGTAGTAGCTAAGCCTTTATTCCAAATTGACCGCATTATTAAAAAAGCTGTTGATTTGTAGGATAGGAATTGTCCGCTTTTACGGTCTTTGAATTGGATTCGTTTCCTTGTTACCCATCCATTAACCCCACTTGTCAACCCTCCTTTTTTACCTGTGCCAGTTCCAAACTTAAAAGGACTTGTTGGTGCTTTTGCTGAACTGCTTACACCCTTAACCCCTTTATCAACAAACTCCCAATAATCGTTGGCGTCTTTGAAATCGAAAGTTAAAACTGCACCGTCTTTTGTTTCGGTTGTTTTATAATTAATACCGTTGTAAAGTTTAGACGTGTCTTTCTTTTTCTTTTTAGATAGGTTTGACTTCGCCTGTTGTTGGACATACTTGCCAAAGTTATTTAACTCATCGACTACTGACATAATGATAACTCCGTATTTGGAACTTCGATAGTAAAAGTCAATCTTGCCCCATCCACTAATTTTGAACCCTCAAACGATCCTAATTCAAACGTTGGGTTTTCGCTTGATGTTATATTATTCTCTTCAAAATCTGTATACATTTTTAGCCACATACGATTCAAAACTCCGATAGCTAAATTATGATTATCCACCTCATTGTCTTGACCCCAGAAATCATCTGTATTAATTTCTTTATTAATATCCCTTTGATTGAAACAAGCCAACTCAATATTGAATTGTAATGTTTGACCATTAGTGAATGCTCCAGATATAATATTGATATTAACCAATGGATACATTACTTCTTTTTTCAAATCAATGTCAATAGTCTTCATAACTGAATTAACCAAAGTATCAGCTTCGGCCAATTGTTTAAGGTAGTAATAAAGTTGTGTAAGTTGATTCATAATTCAATAGTATTACTTGATTGGTTCATTATCTTATGTTTCAATTTTTGTTTATCAATTTTATGGCAAAGGAATAAATGCACTTCATGAACATTCATATTTTCAATGGCTTTAATTTTCCAAATCTTGCCCTTAGCCAGTTCTTCAATTGTTGCATACCATCCCCACTTTTCAAAGTAGTCGGATGCGCTTCTTCCCTCGCTGGTTCCACCTGCATATATTTCTCCGTATAACTCACTAATTCGTTGACTAAACTCGAAAAAAAAACCAATGCACCATTGACAATCGATAATGGCATGTGCTTCATAATGTTACTATACTGTTCCGTACCTTTATAATTAATAATAGAGTAGTTATTAAAACTATCCTTATTTTTAATCGGTCTAAATAATACAGCCATTAATTTATGTAATTCATTTACATCTGTTCCGTAATTTGAAACGTCTATAAATTCGCCCTGAGTCATTTTATCTAAGTTGGGAATAAAACCAAACTCAACCTCTTTAATGAAAAAAGTTGGTTTAAATTCTACTGTTTGATTGAGTGCTAAATCAATCTGATTAACTATGTCATTATAATCGGCAACACTTATTAAATCAATTCTATTGCGTTCTAATCCTGTAAAGATTTGTATTTTCCTTTTATTGAATTGATATTCATTTAAATCAGTTCGTTCCAATAGTTCGTTGTACAATTGGAATTGATGTAATGTAATATCTGCTATGCTCTCAGGAAGTAAAATTTTCATACTATTAAAACTAAAATTATTGATTATTGTTATTAGCGAATGTCGTGGGTGTAGTTTCCTTGTAGGTTATAGGATATATTATAACGTGCAGCATCAAGGATGTGGTTCCAAGCATCGAGGAATAGTTTACTACCTTTGTCAGTGTATACATAATTGTTTAATTCCTTTGCTATGTTTTCGCCTTCAACTATCAATTCATAGTCTTGCATTATTGCTATCCCTGCCGAGATACTACCAGCTCCTTTGGTTGTGCCAACAACCTTGCACCCTAGTTTTTGAAGCTCAGTTATTAAACGTGGCTCGGCACTATCAGCTACTATCAACTTGGGGCCACAAATTGACTTATTGATATGTGCTATTTCGGATGTAGTTAACTTTGGTTTATAAAGATGTTCTTTAAGGTAAATGCGTTTTTGTTTTCTGTCAATTGCAACCTCGACTAAGGTAGTTGGATCAATACTAAATCCGTAATCCTGCCCGAATGATGTTTGTAAGTTATCTGGATTGAACGTTCCAAACTTCCAATTTGTAAATACAACTCCTTCCGCTTTGTCTAGCCAACCACCAAGTATAACGTGCTCGTACTTTTTAGGGTTGTTAATTTTGATTTGTTCGATTTGATCAAGGAATGATTCAGAAAGGTTTTCATAGTTATCCAAATAGCTCGAATGAATGTATGTAGTATCTTTATTTATTAACGTGCTACCTTCTTGAACTTCTTTTTGTTCAAAGAAACGTTTGTAAATAAAATGCTCTTTTGTTGCTGGATTAAGAATAAGTATAACCCTATTTTGTTTTACGTTATGTCTTATTGAATAATCAATTTTATCAAAGATTTCTTCATCATTCAATTCTTCTGCCTCATCTAAAATCCAACAAGTTACTCCAGCTAATGATTTTAAATTAGCTGTTTGAGTTCCCATAGATGTTTTAATACCACGAAATAGAATCTTTGAACCTGTTTTTGTGTTTACTATTTCGTCTTTGGTAATATAAAAATCGGAATGTAAACCTGCTGTTTCAATTTTATCAATGAACTCTGGAATGATTGAAATATGAGCTGAGGTTAATGTATAACGAGTAAATAAAATAACGTGTCCTACTTCATAAGTTAGTAGTAATAAAAAAGAGTTAATTGAATAACTCTTTCCTGAACCTCTACCACCTGAAATTATAAAGTAACGGCTATCGCTACCAAGTAAATTATATTTACTATTTATCTTTATCAATTTGGAACATTTCTTTTATATCAAAGTTGTTTAAATTGTGGGTTGTTTCAATTGTTTCTTTTGGCTTACCACATCCATACTCAATTAGTAGTTTAGCTGCTGCTATTCTATCCCTTGTATTAGAATCTTCGTTTCTCATTATTTCAGCAACAACACGAAAAGAGTCAGCAACGTGGGGACTAGCTAAATCAACACCTTTCAATTCATCTTTAACCGATGGTCGACCTCCTTTGTTTCCGATTGTTCCTTTATTTTCTTTTCTCTTATCCATAATTAGTATAAATTAGTTAACTAAATAACTATCATAAACTTTATCTAATTTATATATCATTGAAATCATTGGCTTTGGACTACAACCAGAACATGGTTTCCAAAGTATTCTATTGAATACACTTGCATATAATTCACAAACCATATCAATTTGTTGTTTACTTATTGTAAGAGTTCGTATTGCTTTAAATTCCCTCCAACTATTGTATTCCTGTTCAGTTAAACAACGCGCTTTAAATCGGTAAGGGAATAACTCGTTTAGCTTTTCTTTACGCTTGTCACATCCGCAGTCTTTGCCATCTACAAAGATTTGTAATCCGGTTGATTTTATGATACGTTCAACTGTATCTCCTAAGCCTTTATCTTTTCTTGGTCTTCCCATTATCTAAAATATTTAGTATTAATCCAAAAGTATTAATTATTAATATAAACAAACCAATGTAAAAAGTTCCATACAAAATAATATATATTCCGGATATTATTCCTAAAAATTGAATAATCATTAATATATTTTTCATTTTCTTTTTAGTCTTTTATTTTTATACAAATCAATATCGTTTCCTAAAATTGTTTTTCTTGCTTTATCAAGTTCCCTGTGAATAAGGCCGTAGTTTATATATTTATATTTATCGGATATTTGTCTTACTGATAAATCATAACTTTCTTTTAGTAATCCATTTTGAAGATATGGTAATCTTTCACAGTCTTGAATGATTGACAATTCATAATCATTTGGTTCAAATTCGTTAATTGATTCCGCTAAATTATAAAAATTATCAATACAAACAGAATTTTTTTGTTTAATTGTATCTAGGAATAAATTTCGTATTGTCCTGATAACATAAAAATCATTAATTTCTTTTTGGCAATCATGTAATTTTATATACATTTCTTGAACTAAATCATCCGAGAGCATTTTATCCTTGCATATTTTAAATGCGATAGTTCGCCAAAGAGAATCTTTTAATGCAAGTTTTTCTATCATGTAATCAAAATTACAAAATATTATTTAATATAACCTAATTTTATAAAATCATTTCTGTTTTCGTAATTTGGGGCCATATCATTCATTTTACTTTCAAAAGTAAGATATTCAATTTTACCTTCAAAATATAATATCCTTGCAATTATATCCTGCTGGTTTTTATCGAGTGATTGTTTACCTTGATTACGGGGAATGATACTATCCCTTTTCATTATTGAGCGTATGATGTGAATTTCAACACCACATACTTTGGCAAATTGTGATATTGTTTTCATAGAGCTACTGCCTTCCAATCGTAATCAAAGGACTTTTTTAGTTGAACCCATTCTGAATAAGTCATGATAGTTTCGTGTTCTTTTTTTGTTTCTCTATTAACGGCTGTAATTTTTAGTTTAGCGTCTGCTGAAATTAAGTGTTTCATATTGGTATAATTTAGTTGGTATAGTTGGTTGGTATAAACGCCTTTATATATAAGGCGTTTATACCATTATACCAGTATAGTGGTATGGTATAGTGGTATAGTGTGTTTTATACCACTTTTTAATATTATTTTTATTACAATTATTCATTAAAATATATCATTTTGATTTTCAATTACGTTTCCGAGATAATACTTACTATCTTCTTGATTTTTAAAAACATAGGATGTTTCAATTAAATCTTTACTGTAAACTTTTGCATACATTTCACTTACTGTTTCGGCTGTTTTTGATAAAAAAGACCTTCTAAATTTATCTTCAAACTCTCCACGGCCTAATCCTAAATCTTTTGAACTACCAAAAATATCATTTAAAATGTCAATTTTATATAATTCAAACAATTCTTTTTTGGTTCTTTTTTTAGTTGGCGTATTGCTAAAAACATAATCTACAATCTCTGGAACTCCATCTTCTGAAATTTCAAATGCAAAAGGCAAAGGTTTTTTATTTCGAGTTGATAAAGTTTCAACTATTTTAATGGATTCGTTTTCTTTATCCGAAGTAATTTGAATAACTGTTTCAGATTTGTTCATTAGTATCGTTCCTAAATGCCCTCTCATTTTACTATTTTCACTTGGATTTTGGTGCAAAACGTTTATGATGTGAATATCACGTTCAACACTCCATTTTCTTAAATCTGACGCCATTATAGAGCTTTCTTTAATATCATTAGTATCATATATCAAATCGGCAATACCATCTATTATAACTACTCCTAAACCTTCCGTGTTGTATATTAAATCACGTGTATAATTTCTTCGTTGTTCTATGTCTATTGCATCGAAATTAAACATCAATAAGTTATCAATTTTCTTTTCACCAACTGAATCTAAAATACGTTTCAGAATTAATAAAATATGATAGTCCGATTGTTCCGTATCAATATACAATATTTTATCTTTTCCTTTTGGAAGGTATGATTTTAAAGTATTTTGAAATTCTCCTTTGTGTAGCATAGCCATGTTTAAAATAGTTAATAAAAAAGTCTTACCTACTTTTGCTTTTCCGGTAACACAAGATATATTTTTACGTGTCATAACCATTGATTCAAAAAATGATAGGGCCACATCTGGAACAGGAATAGTATCACTTGGAAGAATTCTATATTTAAGAATGTCTTTATAGGACATTTCTTTAGTTTCTATTATTGGTATTAGTTGTATCGGTTCAAACATTGTTTTTAAAATTTTGGATGGATAAATTAATACTCGTTTCTAAATTGTAAATTACTGCGTCTTCACTCCAATTATTACCAACTTTCGCAAATTCTATCGGGTCAAGTTGAGGTAGTTTGTCTAAATATCTTTCGTGGATTTCTTCGAGTTCCTTAACCGTTTTAGTTTTTAGAAACGGATCTAGTATCTTTTTTTGCGCAAAGTAGTTTTTGAGTTCCATTGTGCGAAGTGACAAAGACAGCTTCTCAATACAAACAGGCTCATTTAAAACATTGTTCAATTCCTTGTTGGCAAAGTCTACGTCACTGTAATAAGTAAGCAACTCCGATAAAGTGAATGCATAAAGTTTAGCGAATAAAAGATTATCTTGTATGATGTCTTTTTGATGCAAAGCAAAGTATTTGCCTATTTCATTAAAAGCATCTATATCCGTTTGATTCGGTTTGTTTTGTTTCGTTAGAGTGAAACGTAAACGCTGGAAGGCTTCGGTTAGTTTCATGATAAAATAGCTTTTAAACGTTGCTCAATTTCATAAGGCATTTCTCGTTTACCATTTAGGTACATTGATAAAGCCGGTTGGCTTATATTTAATTGAGTCGCTATCCAAGTTATCTTAATTCCTTTTTGTTTAATCAATAATTTGTATTTTTTCATATTTATAATTTTTGTTGTTTTAATTCTTTTCTTTTTCTTTCATTCATTTTATCTTTAAAGTTTATTATAAGTTAAACATTTTTCTAAATCAACTATATTTTTATCCTCTAAAAGCCTTCTTTCTTGACCCATTGAAAATTTATACATAATGAATATTTCTGCCCTTAAATCTTTAATGACACCTCTAACGTATTTTTCAAAAACATCAAGATATACTTTACCTGCTAAAAAATATTTTCTTTCACCTTTCATATCCTTGTAAGCATTTAAAAAAACATTATTGAAATAATCAAAATCAGGCTCAAAACTTAAATCAGTTCTTGTTTTACTGTTGAGTGATTTTTTATTATATTCTTTTTCTGACACCCATTTTAAATTTGTTGGAATACAATTTGTTGGATTTCCATCAATATAAATCAACCTTTCGTAACTGTTTTCATTGTAAACCAAATAGGTTGCAATTAGTTTTCCATAAGAGGTACATTTTCTCCCGATCATTATTTGATAGTATCCTCTAGATAAATAAGGTTTTATTTTCCTTTCGCCTGAATAAACATTTCCATTTTCGTCCATCCAGAATTTATCATATATTTTTATCGTCATCTCTTAATTTTTTAATTAATTCTTCTTTATCAATAATTCCATTTTCATAATGAATAATAACCTGATATTTTTCAATTATATCATTAAAAATATATCTTACATCCTCTGGTAAATTATTCTTTTCGTATAATGTAGGTATCATAATATAAATTTTAACCATTCATTATTATCTTCAAAAAACCATATCATGCCTCCAGCTTTTTTTCTTTTCCCATGACATACTGTTCTAATATTTCTAGCGCAAATACCAAGTTTTCTTTGAGCGTCATTTGAACTTTCAAAAACACAAAACTTTCCATTTTTAATACCAACTATTTTTCTGGCATTATTACCTCCTATGTTTGGATTTCCGTTTCTATGAAGATTTTTTAAAACTCTTTTTTGTTTACGTCCGTCCATCCATTCATACCATTTTTTACCCTTGTTGTGAGGGATAATTCCTTTTAAAAACTGTCCGTTTCTTGGATTAATTTTTGAGTAGTTGTTTAAGTCTATTATCATAATTCAAAAAGCGTTAATGGAAATTTCTCAATTAAAATTGGAGTTTCTACTTTCGGTTTTTCTACTTCTTTTTTATCTGAAAAAACATACCGTTTACATTCCTCAATTGATAGCGGTTGTACGCCTAAAAGTGTTTCTGGCATCCAAATTCTCCAACCTCCATAAATTTCAAGCGATAAACAATTCATATAAATAACAACCCCTGACATTCCAAACATTACAAAATTCAAAACAGACATTAAGCAACATCTTTTATCTAAATCCTGTCCGATATATTGATATTTAAACCTATTATTTGGATGTTTCATTACGTGAGCAATCAAGTTTCTGGAACTTCCACAAGAAGGGTCGTTTACCGTCATTCTGCTATCGCTTTCATCATCGGTGGTAAACATCGCCATCAAATTACAAATTGATACTGGCGTAAAAAACTGTCCCATCTTTGCATTATTTTGTCCGAACTCTTCAAAATAATTTCCTAAAAAGTCTTTCCATTCTCCTGAAATATTTTGTTTTTCGTGGTCATCAACTAATCCGCCAAGTGCATTGGCAAATCCTTTTAGTTCTTCAAAATCGTATTTTTTTGACCTTTCAAAATAAATCTCCTCCGAACGTTTCAAAGAAAAAGCACAAACAGCCATCTGTAGAAAGTCGTCAAATACTTGACTGGAATGGTGTCTATTTGAAATATTGTTTAATTCAGCTGCGAACTTCATACGGTGGGTTTTTAATTAAAAAATCGTTTTTATTTTTTTCTACATATTCCAGAATTTTAGGAGGTGTTTTATAGATAAATAATTTATCTATGACTTCTTTTAAAAAATGTTTATTTTTCATACTGTTATAATTTTATTACATTAATTCGGTAAAAAAACCGCATATTATTACGGTTTTGTAAAGTTAATTAAATTTATCGAACCACAATATAAAATCATCAAAAGTTTTAACGATAATATAAATGCCTAATGCTTTTTCTATTGATAGTTGATATTCTTTTTGTGCATCGCTTTGACGGTCAGCACCCCATTTTATTTCAATCTTAACTGAACGTCCTTTGATGGTGGCACTAATATCCGCCGTACCTTTAGTTGAGGTCCCTGGCGTCCAGATTCCGCTACCTATTGTCCTGGTCCTACCTATGCAATCAGTTACTTGTTTTTTACCATCTCGGTATTGGCCTTGTGAACTAATCCTTTCGGCTTGTGAACCGTTGTAAGTTAAGAAGTCAATGACAAGTCTAGTCAAATCATTTGCACCAGCTTCTTTGAGTTTTGGCGGAGGTAACGTATTTTCCCTCCCAATAAAGGATGGATATTTTTCTAAAGTATAATTAAGATATAGTTGTTCAAAACGTTTCTTATTTTCTTTATTCATTTGGTTAAATTAAGATTTAAAAAACTACCTTATTTATTCAAATATGTAAAAATAAGGCAGTTTAATGTATTTTTATTTCTTAAAATGGCATGTCACTATCAGCAGGATCAGGAACTTGTCCAGCAGGTTGTTTCGGTGCAGGAGCAAATTCTGCTACTGGTACAGTGGTAGGAGTTGGAGTTGTAGCATCATGTTTTATTAGCCAACCCTGCAAGGTGTTGAAATACACTTCTTTTCCTGTTGGATCAGTCCACATACGCCCACGAATATTAATCGAGATGGTTACGCTTTCACCTGCTTTGAACTTGTCAAGTATTTCACATTTATCCTGCACGAATTGCACAAGTATATCTTGTGGATATTGTTCCAGAGTTGTAACAACGATGTCACGCTTTTTGAATCCACCCGTTCCCACTTCTTTAGTGGTGTCAATCATTTTAATTTTTCCTTGAATTTCCATAGTTTATTTTGTTGCTTGAGTTAATAATTCAGAATGATATATTCCTAGTTGAGAATATTGCGCATCGGTAAGATTTAGTTTACCCTCTTCGATATTAGAAATATATTTTTCCACCGTTTCAATATCCATAGTCAAAAGTTTGTCGAATTGCTTTTGACTTAATGTTGGCACTTTTGGAGTTTCAACAACTTCAACGTGTTGCACGTCAACTGTAACTTCGGGCATCTCTTCTGGAACATAAACTGGACCCGCAAACACATCTGGACAATACCATTTCACACCATTACTAATCGCACGTGCAAAAAGCATATTTTTTGGGAATTTATCAATATTTTTTGTAAGTGCTTTTTTAGCATCTTCGATAGAAAATGAACTAATTCCAATTGATTTTGTTCCTTGAAAAAATTCAATAGCACAATTCTTTTCAGTAAGTTCATTAACTAAATAATCATACTTTCCACTGCCTTTAATAGCTGAGGCAATTAACCCGGCCCCTAAAGTTGGTTTCCCTTGAATGATATGAATACCACTCATTGCAGCAAACGGAGGGATTCCTATTTCCTGGCCAGCTTGAATTTTAACAAATGCTTGTCCCATTGCTTTAGCGTCGGTAAACATTCCACTTTCGGCAAAAGTTTTTGCCATAATCATAATGTCATTTACTGGCATTATTTGAATTTCATTTTTCATAATGATTTAATTTAAAAAGCCCATCTAAA
>Ga0209492_1000420_pt1 | contig 13268 bp, 10 predicted proteins | sample PPLLak12cMay2015_FD_187253 | JGI IMG/M metagenome (GOLD analysis project Ga0209492, IMG submission 187253) | Freshwater sediment microbial communities from Prairie Pothole Lake near Jamestown, North Dakota, USA - PPLs Lake P7 Core (1) Depth... | ecosystem: Environmental > Aquatic > Freshwater >... | reverse complement strand
TTTTTATCTAAAAATTTAGTGAAATAATCTTTGACAATGTTGATGTCGTTTGATTCGATCATAGAAAAATCATACTAGTTAAAAAACAAATTTACATTTAAATAAAGGAAATAAATAAAAAAAAAAAATAATTATTTGGATATGCGGGTAACTTTTTCAATGCCGTCAATTTTTTCCAATTGTTTGATCAATTCGTTCAACTGGTCATTATTTTTTACTTCCACGGTCACTTTTCCCTGAAAAAAGCCTTTATCAGCAGCAATATTTAAGTTGTTGATATTGATCTGAAGACTGCCGGAAATAATCCGTGTTACTTCATTCGCAAGACCAACCCTGTCGATTCCAGTGATCAGGATCTTTATTTTAAAGCCCTGCTGTGTCGAGTCGATCCATCTGGCTGATAAGATCCTATATGCGTACTGAGATTGCATGCTCAAGGCATTCGGGCAATCGAATTTATGCACTTTTATGCCATCCTTGATGGTTACAAAACCAAAAACCCGGTCACCGGGAATAGGGGAACAGCAGTTGGCGAAAGTATAGTTAAGTTTTTCTTCTTCAGGGCCAAAGACCAGCATATCCAATTTGGTACTTACTTCTTCTTCCTGTTGTCTTTTTGGCTGGTTGGAACCCCGGCGTATCCTGTTTTTGAAAAAGTTTACAAGGGCACTGGACCTGGAACTTGAAAATTTTCTCAGTTGTTCATTGGTTATCGAACCAATACCCATTCTGTAAAACAGATCAAAACTGCTTTTGAGTTTCAGAAAGTTGACCAGATCATTATAGGTTTTTTCGTTGGCAGCAATTTTAAGATGCCTTAGTTTTCTGTCGAGTACCTCTTTCCCGTCGTGAGCAACTAATTTCTGATCCTCTTTCAGGATGCTTTTTATTCTCGATTTGGCTCTTGCAGTTTTTGCAATATCGAGCCAGGCAAGTTTTGGTTTTTGATTGATGGAAGTAATGATTTCAACCTGATCCCCGCTGTTGAGTTCATAGTTCAGCTGCACCAGTTTGCTGTTGACCTTGGCTGCGATACAACGCATTCCGATCTCTGAGTGAACGGCAAAGGCAAAATCCAGGGGAGTCGCACCTTTTGGAAGTGCCTTTATATCACCCTTGGGAGTAAATACGTAAATTTCCTTGGTGTATAAATTCAGCTTGAATTGTTCGACAAAATCAACGGCATTCATCTCCGGGTTCTCCAGGGTTTCCTTTAACCTGTTCAGCCATGATTCCAGACCGCTTTCACTTTCATCCCCATGTTTGTACTTAAAATGTGCCGCGTACCCTTTTTCAGCAATTTCATCCATTCTTTCAGAACGGATCTGAACTTCCACCCAGGTACCCTGCTGACCCATTACGGTAGTATGAAGGGATTCATAGCCGGTAGATTTAGGCTGGGTTATCCAATCCCTTAGCCTGCCGGGGTTTGGCGTGTAATGATCGGTAACTATGGAATAGATTTTCCAGGCATTGAATTTTTCCTGTTTTAAACTTGATTTGTAGATTATTCTGATGGCGAATTTATCATAAACCTCGTCAAAGGAGACGCCCTGGGTTTTCATTTTCCTGCGGATGGAAAAAATCGATTTTGACCTTCCCTTGATCTGGTATTTTATGCCTTCTGCATCCAAAGAATCCCGGATAGGTTTTGAAAATGTCTGAATATATTTTTCCTGCTCTTCCTTACTTTCTTTGATTTTATTTAAGATATCATAGTAATCTTCGGGTTCTGTATATTTCAAACCGAGGTCCTCCAGTTCGGTTTTGATATTGTAAAGGCCCATGCGGTGTGCCAGGGGAGCGTAAATATAAAGCGTTTCAGAAGCGATTTTAACCTGTTTGTCAGGTTGCATGGACTCAAGCGTTTGCATGTTGTGCAGTCGATCGGCAATTTTTATCAGTATTACCCTTACGTCATCATTCAGGGTAAGCAGCATTTTTCTGAAATTTTCAGCCTGGATGGAAACATCCATCTCTTTATTCAGGCGCGAAATTTTTGTCAGGCCGTCCACAATAACGGCTATCTTATCACCAAAATTTGTTTTGATATCTTTCAGACTAACGCCGGTATCTTCAACCACATCATGCAGCAATGCCGCGGCAATGGCATTGGCACCCAAACCTATTTCATTAGCAACAATTTTTGCCACGGCTATGGGATGGTGAATATAGGGTTCACCTGTATTTCTGCGCTGGTTCTTATGGGCATCTACTGAATAGTCAAAAGCCTTCCTGACCAAAGCCTTATCCTCACGGGTTAGGGTTTGATAGGTATTGCGAAGCATGTCCTTGTAAAGGACCGCAATTTCTTTATTTTCGTCTTCTATGGTTGCAATGTAAGTCACGGTTAAAAATACTATTTTATGCCAAATCTACCAAGCCATAAATTAGAAGTGAAATTGGAGTATTATTTATCCAGATTTCTGACTCTTTCCAGCAGCGGAGGGTGGGAATAATGGAAAAAAACATAAGCCTTGTGCGGGGTTAGATTGCTGAAACTCTTTTGCGAAAGTTTTTTTAAGGCCTGAATCAGGTCGCTTGCATTGTAGTTCTTTTTTGCGTAATCATCTGCCTGAAATTCAAATTTTCGGGAGATGACCTGCATGAGTATACCCGTAATTTCGGAAATGGGACTGTACAGGATCCCAAAAGCGATCAGCCCGATATGAAAACTGGGCTGGGGCACGCCCAGAGATTCGGAAAGGGCTGCATTTTGTATGAAAAGGGAGAGAATATAAAGTGTGAAGCCCGTAATCAGCACGGATAATGCCATGTTCCAAAACACATGTTTTTTTTTGTAATGCCCTATTTCATGTGCCAGGACACCAACGATCTCGCCGGTTGTCAGATCGTTGATCAGGGTGTCGTACAGAACGATCCTCTTTTTGGGTCCGAAGCCTGCAAAATAAGCATTTGCCTTTGTTGACCGCTTTGAACCGTCAATCACAAAAATATCTTTCAGGGAAAATCCTACCCTGCCTGCAAATTCCTGTATCGCGGTTCGCAAGGGACCATCCTCCAGGGGTTTTTGTTTATTGAAGATCGGAACGATGAGCGTAGAATAAAACAAGGTAAAAAACAAAGTGAATACGGTTATGAATAACCAGGTGTAGATCCAGAATTTGTCCAGTGTAAGTGTATAGAAATAAATTATCAGACCAAGTACCAATCCACCCAGGATCAGGGCCAGTGCCCAGCCTTTTGTTTGTCCATAAAAAAGGTCTTTTTTGTGGATTTGTTGAAACCGTATTTTTCTTCGATCACGAAGGTTTGGTAATAGCTGAAAGGAGTGGTCAGGATGTCATTGATAAAAAACAAGATCCCGAAAAAGATCAAACCTACCACGATCTCATTGGAAGAATAACCCCTGGCGATCTCATCCAGCCAGGCAAAACCTTTCCAATAAAAGAAGGCCATTAAGGCCAGAAAAGAAATAACCGAAGTGATTACCGAAAATCTGTAGTTCTCCTTTTTGTAGGCCTGTGATCTAAAATATTCAGTTTCGTTGTATACATCATTAAGTTCTGCGGGTATTTTGTCATCGTAATGCCGGGCATTTAAATAATCGAGTACCTGTCCGAGTATAAAATCGAACAGCAGGATCCCAATGATGATATAAAAAATGGAAGTCGGACTCATACCTTATTTCTTTGTCTTTTGGCCTCAAAAATAAGAATTGCGGCAGACACGGAAACATTTAAAGAGTCTATTTTTCCCTCCATCGGAATAATAATGTGCCGGTCGGCATTTTTCAGCCAGATTTCACTTAAACCGGTATCTTCCGTGCCAACTACTATGGCAGTGGGCCTGGTAAAATCGACCCGGTCATAGGCCGTACTGTCATCACGGAGCACAGCAGTTAAAATTTGTATGTTCCGTTCTTTTAAAAATGAAATGATATCTTCACTATTTCCCGTTGCCAGCCGGTTCGTGAAAATACAGCCCACACTGGAACGGATGATATTTGGATTATAGAGATCGGTTTTTGGATTGGCTATCAGCACGGCATCCAGACCAGCGGCGTCCGCTGTGCGCAGGAGGGCACCTGTGTTTCCGGGTTTTTCGGAGGCCTCGGCGACCAGGATCAGCGGATTATCGCCCAGCTCTAAATTGCCCATTACCAAATCCTTGCTCCTTGCTATCGCCAGTACACCTTCCGTAGTTTTACGTTGGGCTGCTTTTTCGTAAACCTCTTTTGAAAGGCTGATAATTTCTGTATTTTTGACTTGTTCCACCAGACTTTCCAGCGCTTCTTCTGACAGTAAATCCCTGCAAAACAGCAATTGTTCAATCTCATAACCCCCCTCAATGGCGAGCCTGATCTCCCGCAATCCTTCGATAACAAAAGTTCCGGTTTTTTTACGTTCCCGCGATTTTTCCTGAAGTACCACCATTTGCTTGATCAGTGGGTTTTGTGCGCTGCTGATATTTTTGATCACGGAATTAATTTTAAAGTAAAAATAGCAAAAGCATTTCAATCGGCCTCAAAAGAGCCCATAGTGTTTTTTATAAGCAAAAAATAAACCTAAACTTTTTACAGTTCGTATTTCTGGGTATAGGCCATGAGCAGGTCGGTCATTTTTGAATAAGATCGCATGCCCTCTTCCTGGTTGTTCATGCGCAGATAGCCTTCGTAAAACGCCTTAAAATAAGCCTCACTTTTGTTGTCGTAACGCAGCCAGAAATTTTCGATTTCCTGTATATTCTTTATAATTCCTTTAGGGGTTTTCTCAAGGTACTCCTCAAAAAGATCCGTATTGGTTCGGGCCAGGTCGAACAATGCGTAACGGTAAGCCATGATGTACGCCGAATATTGAATATAGGGATCATCGTGGTGCACAGAAGCCAGAAAACCAATAAAATTGGCTTCACTTTCAAAACCTATGCCTATCTGATGGGCAATTTCATGCGCACAGGTTACCGCTAAAGCCACTTCAGGCATGAGGTAGTCAACCTGCGCTTCTCCCGTAAAGGGATTCAGATAACCCGCAAAACCCATGTAGGTCAAGGGTAAACTGAGCAGGGATTTTTTAAGGGAAACCGGACTGTAAGCCAGGTATGGAAATTTTTCACTCAGCGGAATATAGGCTTCCGGTACCATGGCGAAGATCTCATTCTTAGTATAGGGAACCACAACCGCTAAAGTGTCATTCGTGGTCAGTTGCCCGTGCAGGGCACTGATTTTTTTGTTTAGCAGGCTTGTGTATTCGAGCAAGGCTTCTTCTGATTTTTCATTCTTTTGGAGCTCCATGCGCGTGTACAGGTTGTTTCTGGCATAATTCAGTCCCCACAGGGCGTAGAATAAAAAGACCATTACAGACAAAGTTGCTCCCAGCGACCAGAGCAGCTCGCGTTTCTGCACGCTCTTTTTGGTTAATGAAATATAAATAAACCGCAAGATGAGCAGGATGCCCAGGGAATAGAACAGGTCTCCTACAGAGAACGGAAGCCAGCCGAAAATATACCTGAAGGTTTTGGAAATAAAAGGATATACGGTATTGCTGTAATATTTTTCCACAAATTCAGGAAAGAAGGTGAGCAGCTGCACAACGACAAGCTGCACAGGCAATAAGTAGGTAAGCATTTTTTTTGTTGCAGCCATATAAAACGTATCGAGCCCTATAAAATCAAATCAAAAACCGGTTAGAAAAGAATGTGGTACTTTCTTTTTTTTAATAATAAGCAAATATTTCCGGATGACAAAATACAAAAACCGGATACTTGAAAATCTGCGTTCAAAAATGAGTTTTTTTTGTATATTTAAAAAGAAAAAAATACTTTTAGAACCCCCCGAAAGTTATTAACAATACCAGACTTTTCAACAATTTTTGTTAAGATAAACTGTGTTAAAAAATCGTAAAGTAACACAATAATAAAATACATTTGCCAAATGGAAAAAGCGCAGTTATTACAGTCGAAGGGATTAAAGAAGGGAACGATCATCAACCTGGAGCAGGGCAAGTTGCCGCCTCAGGCCATTGATCTTGAAGAGGCTGTTCTGGGCGCCATGCTGATCGACAAAAAGGGGGTTGATGATGTGATAGATATCCTTCATCCTGAGGTTTTTTACAAGCCTGCTCACCAGTATATTTATCAGGCCATTTTCCATTTATTCAACGCTGCCGAACCCATCGACCTGCTCACTGTTTCAAACAGGCTGAGAAAGGAAGGCCTGCTTGAAAGTGCCGGCGGTGATTATTATCTGATCAATCTCACCCAGAAGGTATCCTCTTCTGCCCATGTTGAATTCCATGCGAGAATTATTCTTCAAAAATATATTCAAAGACAGCTGATCTCCATATCCAGCGAGATCATCAGGAACTCTTATGATGAAACCATCGATGTGTTTGACCTGCTGGATGAAGCGGAAACAAAATTGTTCGACATCACCCAGGGGAACCTGAAAAAAAGTTCGGAAGCAGCAGAAAACCTGGTTGAACAGGCTCTGAAGAAAATAGAAGAAATTTCGAATAAGGAGGGTATGAGCGGGGTTCCTACCGGTTTTGAAAAGGTCGATAACATCACCTCCGGCTGGCAGCCCTCGGATCTCGTGGTTATTGCCGCCAGGCCGGGTATGGGTAAAACCGCTTTCGTGATGTCTATGGCCAAGAATATCGCCATTGATTTCAGTCAGGCCGTCGCCATATTTTCTCTTGAAATGTCTTCCGTTCAGTTGATCACCCGTATGATCTCAAGTGAAACCGGGATCTCTTCTGAAAAATTGAGAAAGGGAAATCTGGAACACTTTGAATGGGAAATTTTGAGCAAGAAAGTAAAAAAACTGTCTGAGGCTCCTATTTATATTGATGATACACCCTCTCTGTCTATTTTCGATCTCAGGGCGAAAGCGAGAAGGCTGGTTTCGCAGCATGACGTAAAAATCGTGATCATCGATTATTTGCAATTGATGACAGTGGGCTCGAACAGCAAAGGTTCCGGCAACCGTGAACAAGAAATTTCAGCCATTTCGAGAAATTTAAAGGCCCTGGCCAAGGAGCTGAACGTACCCGTTGTTGCCCTTTCGCAGTTGTCGAGAGCGGTTGAAACCCGCGGGGGCAGCAAGAGACCTTTGCTATCCGACCTCAGGGAATCGGGAGCGATAGAGCAGGATGCGGATATCGTTTCGTTTATTTACAGACCGGAGTATTACGGCATGACAGAGTGGGATGATGACGACCGGACACCCTGTGAAGGTCAGGCAGAATTTATTATCGCCAAGCACAGGAACGGAGGTTTGGACAATATCCGTCTAAAGTTTATAGGCAGGCTTGCCAAATTCACCAACCTGGATGAAGGTTTTGGCTCGGAGTATCAGTCATCGATCAACAGCGGTATTGCTCCTGTGAATTTCGGAAATGCTGCTGATGCTTTTGACGGGGATGAAGACGTACCTTTTTAAAAAGCTGAATGGTTGAAAGTAATTCTTCAAAATACGGTTCTATTTTTCTTTGTTTTTTTTCTGTCGGCTGAACTGAGGGCTACGTATCTGTTGCTCCCTATGGATGATGTTTCACAGGAAAATCACCTCAAAGCCTACGGGATCACTTTTTTTTCTCTTGAGAAATCTTATAATGTGCGTTGGCTGCTCAATTACCGGGGTGGCTCATTTTTACTTGAAGACAAACCTGAATTGCGAAAGGAATGCGTGATCAGGGGGGTAAGCTATGAGATCTTGTCAGATGTAGAAACCATGGAAATCATTGAAGATATTGCTAGTCCGTCAAAAAACCAGGAGGTTGTACTTCTTGAAAAGGCTCCCAGAATAGCCGTTTATTCCCCAAAAATGAATCCGCCCTGGGACGATGCCGTTACCATGGTTTTGCAGTATGCCGAAATTCCTTATGACGTGATCTACGACGAAGAGGTGCTCTCAGACAAACTGCTGCTGTATGAATGGTTGCATTTACACCACGAAGACTTTACTGGTCAGTTCGGAAAATTTTATGCGGCCTACAGGATGATTCCCTGGTATGTAGAAGGGAAAAAAGAAGCTGAAGCACAGGCAAAAAGCCTGGGATATGAGAAAGTCTCTGAACAAAAACTGGCGGTAGCGCTTAAAATACGGGATTTTGTAACCGGTGGAGGATTTATGTTCGCCATGTGTTCGGCCACTGACAGCTTTGATATAGCCCTGGCTGCCGAAGGGGTTGATATCTGTGAATCCATGTTCGATGGTGATCCCTCCTCACAAGATTACCAGAGCAGGATCGATTTCAAGAAAACTTTTGCCTTTACAGATTTTCTGCTGGAAAGAAATCCCCTGATCTACGAATTTTCTTCAATAGACATGTCGGATAAAAGAAATATAGCCAGAACGGAAGATTATTTTGAACTCAAGGATTTTTCAGCCAAATGGGATCGAATTCCCAGTATGCTCTGTCAGAATCACACCCTGCTGATCAAAGGCTTTATGGGACAGACTACAGCTTTTAATCCGGAACAGATAAAACCCTCAGTAGTCATTTTGGCAGAGAACAAGATGAACAGGGAGGCGCGGTATATTCACGGTGTCCATGGCAAAGGCATGTTTACCTTTTTCGGAGGCCATGATCCGGAGGATTACCAGCACAGGGTAGGCGATGCCAAAACAGAACTGGATCTGCACCCGAATTCTCCCGGTTACCGGCTTATTTTAAACAATGTGCTTTTTCCTGCTGCCAAAAAACAGGAACAAAAAACCTGATCGAGGATCAGGTTTCATATACTTTTATTTATTCCTTTCCAACCAAATTCTAGCGTTCACAAAGGCTTCCAGCCAGGGGCTGACTTCATCTTTTCTGTTTTTGGGATAATGGGCCCAGTTCCATTGAAACACCGACCTCTCTATATGGGGCATCATCACCAGGTGCCGGCCATCATCACTGGCCATCATGGCTGTATTGTAATCGGAGCCGTTCGGGTTTGCCGGATAAGCTTCATAACCATATTTTGCGACTATGTGGTATTTGTCCTCGGCATAAGGAAAACTGAATTTTCCTTCACCGTGCGAGATCCAGACCCCCAGGGTACTGCCTTCCAGGGTTGAGAACATTACGGAATCGTTTTTCTGGATTTTCACTGAAGAGAAATTGCTCTCGTGCTTGTGCGAGTCATTGTGCCGCATTTTGGGTTTTTTGTCGTGTCCGGGATTGATCAGTCCCAGTTCGACAAATAACTGGCAGCCATTGCAGATACCCACAGATAAAGTATCCTTTCTGGCAAAGAAATTCTGAAGCACAGTATTGGCTTTTTCATTGTACTTAAAAGCACCTGCCCAGCCTTTGGCAGAACCCAGCACATCAGAGTTGCTGAATCCACCCACCGCGCCGATGAATTGTATATCTTCCAGATTTTCCCTGCCGCTGATGAGGTCTGTCATATGCACGTCCTTTACATCAAAACCGGCCAGGTACATGGCATGGGCCATCTCGCGCTCGCTGTTGGAGCCCTTTTCTCTGATGATCGCAGCTTTAAATTTTTTTCCGGAAGGCAGTTCAGGCAACTTTCCGGTAAAGTGGTCCGGAAATTTAAAACTCAAAGGTTGAACTTTATAATTTTCATAGCGTTCTGCTGCTTTGTTGTTTTGGCATTGTTTTTCATCCAGCTGGTAGGAAGTCCTGAACCAGAGATCCCGGTATATTTCTATGTCAAAAGACAGGTCAGGATTTTCCAGGGTGAGCGCTTTTCCCTGAACTGCTTTGCCAATTACGGCATAGCGAATACCTGCTTCACGCAGAAATTCTTCCGTTTCTTCTGCCCGATCAGTTTGTAGCAGCACTGCACTGTTCTCGGCAAACAGCAATTTCACCGGATCTTTCTCAGCTAAAACCTGCAGGTTGATGAGGGCTCCTGTATTGACTTCCGGAAAGCACATTTCTAATAAGGCAGTGATCAGACCGCCGGCAGATATGTCATGACCCGCGGTAACCCAATCTTGTTTGATAAGGGTTTGAACGGCATTGAAGGCTTTTTTGAAATAAGCATCGTCGTTGATTGTTGGTGTTTTACTGCCGACCTTGTTTCTGGTCTGTGCAAAAGAGGATCCGCCAAGTTCAAGCTCGTCACCGGAAAAATCGATATAGATAATCCGGTTGTTTTCTGTCACTTTCAATACAGGTTCTACCACCTTTCTCAAATCTGCACATTGACCGGCAGCCGAAATGATGACCGTTCCCGGTGACAGCACTTCGGCGTCGCGATATTTTTGTTTCATGGAAAGGGAATCCTTTCCGGTGGGTATATTGATGCCCAGAGCTATGGCAAATTCAGAGGCTGCTTCCACTGCACTGTACAGTCGGGCATCTTCACCCGGATTTCTGCAGGGCCACATCCAGTTCGCAGAAAGCGAAACAGAGGCCAGATCATTTTCAAGCGGTGCCCATACCAGATTGGTCAGTGCTTCGGCTATGGCATTTTTAGAACCCGCCTTTTCATCAATCAGTGCGCTGGCCGCGGCATGACCTATGGATGTGGCAATACCTTTTAGACCCTGATAATCCAGTGCCATAACACCCACATCGTTCAGAGGTAACTGCAGGGAACCGCAGCACTGCTGTTTGGCAACTTTTCCGCCAACGCAGCGGTCAACTTTATTGGTTAACCAGTCTTTGCAGGCAACGGCTTCCAGTTGAAGCACCTGAGCGACATATGCATATATTTCTTTTGGATCATAGGTGACTTCTTCATATTTTCTATGCACATATGTATCCGCCATAATGGTTTTTGGAGAACTTCCGAACATATCAGACAATTGCAAATCCATCGGGTTTTGAGTTTGGCCATCTGCTTTGAAAACAAATTTTCCGTCGCTGGTTACCCTTCCCACCTTATAAAAAGGAGACCGTTCCCGATCAGCAATTCTTTTTATATAATCCATGTCTTTTTCATGGATAACCAGTCCCATTCTTTCCTGAGATTCGTTGCCTATGATCTCTTTGGCTGATAAGGTTTTATCTCCCACAGGCAAGGCATTCAGATCGATTTCACCCCCGCTGTCCTCAACAAGTTCCGAAAGACAGTTCAGGTGTCCGCCTGCCCCGTGGTCATGAATGGATATGATCAGGTTGTCGTCACTTTCCACCATGGCCCTGATTGTATTGGCTACCCGTTTTTGCATTTCGGGGTTTGAGCGCTGAACAGCATTTAATTCTATGGCATTGCTGAATTCTCCTGTATCTGCAGAAGAAACGGCTGCGCCACCCATCCCGATGCGGTAATTATCACCTCCCATAACAACAATGGCATCACCTGCTTTCGGTTTGTCCTTCTGGCTGTCTTTGCCCTTGCCATAACCAATACCTCCGGCGAGCATGATCACCTTATCGTACGCCAGTTTGCGGTTGTGTTCCTCGTGTTCAAAAGTAAAAAGGGAACCGGATATAAGTGGTTGCCCGAATTTGTTGCCAAAATCGGAAGCCCCGTTGGAGGCTTTGATCAGGAGGTCAATAGGTGTTTGGTACAGCCATTTGCGTTCCTGTATTTTTTCCCAGGGTTTTCCTGAAGAGAGTCTTGAATAGGGAGTCATATACACCGCCGTACCTGCAAGAGGCAGAGATCCTTTACCGCCGGCCAGCCTGTCGCGAATCTCACCACCCGAGCCGGTAGCTGCCCCGTTAAAGGGTTCTACTGTGGTTGGGAAATTATGCGTTTCTGCTTTTAGCGAGATAACGGACTGTATTTCTTTCTTTTCGTAATAATCCGGTTTGTCAAATGAAAGGGGTGCAAACTGTTCAATTACAGGACCTTCAATAAAGGCCACGTTGTCTTTATAGGCAGAAACAATGGTATTCGGATTTTCTTGTGAGGTCTTTTTAATCAGTTTAAAAAGCGAAACAGGTTTTTCTTTTCCATCAATCACAAAAGTACCATTAAAGATCTTATGTCTGCAGTGTTCTGAGTTGACCTGAGAAAATCCAAAGATCTCGGAGTCTGTGAGTTTTCTGCCAATTCTGTTTGACAGATCCATGAGGTATTGCACTTCCTCTTCGCTGAGCGACAAACCTTCCTGACGGTTGTAGGCAGCAATATTTTCAATTTCCAGTACGGGCTGTGGGGCGAGATGTACCGTAAAAATATCCTGGTCCAAATGTGTGTAATGATGCCTGATCATTGGGTCGAATACCGGTTTTGGGGAGTCTGTCATAAAGAACTCTTCCATCCTGTAAATCCCCTGAATGGCCATATTCTGGGTAATCTCAACGGCGTTGGTACTCCAGGGACTTATCATTTCTTTGCGCGGACCCACAAAACTGCCTTTGACGGCGTCGGTTTTTAATAAATCGGCATTACCAAACAACCAGATGAGTTTTTCTGTGCTGTCCTTGTCAAATTGGGTTTCAGATCCTACTGCAAAAACAGTTTGATCTTTTTGAAAGAAATAGATCATTTTCAAGAATTAAGGGATGCTTACCTGCCGGCAAATTTAAGGATTTGGGCTTGTTTATTGTTTGGAATTGTTAATAAGAAAAGAAAATATTTAAAAATTAGCTTTTCAGTTGTCAAACCTTGATTTTTGCTGAACTATGGATAGTTTCAGGCTTCATTTTGGGCTGAAAAAACAGGTTAGCAGGGGAGCTGTTTTATGGTAATCCAGGGAAAGCATCATTCCTACAATTTTGTATTTGGATCCAGAGGCCGGTACATGAGTATGGAGCAATTTCCGCAACGGGGATCGTCCAGATAACCGAAGAGGGGTTCTACCAGGATAAATCCGCATTTGGTTTGTGCAGTTATGGTGGGGTCAGTGATCCCACCTTTGATGACTTTATCGCAATATAGGGCTATGCTCATTTTGTCTTTTACCAGTTCAAATCCTATGGGCATACCGGCGGTCATCTGCCCTTTGGTTCCCAGAAGTTTCGCCAGATCCTGCCGCGCCTCGTATAAGGCTCTTGCTATTCCCTGCCCCCGGTAATCCGGATGTACGGAAACATCCAGCCCATAGAGCCATTTGGCATTTGGGTCGTGCGTTCCCAGCCACAGGTTATCTGAAATTTCCAGAAAAGTATGGTGTCCTTTTTGATAATTCTGCAAGATGCTGGTCGTTGAGGCGATCACTTTGTCTCCATCCAAAACGATCATCTGACCTTCGGGAAAGATTTCCATATGCCTTTTAAAATGCGCCTCGGTCATGCGTTCCTTTTCGGAGAGCGTTGGAAACACAATTTTTTGCAATTCAGCCTGTTGGCTGGCGTATTCAGGGCTCGCCGTCTGTAAGGTGTATTTGGACAAAATTGTTTTCTTCATCGGGTATAGAAACTATTTTCAATTGAGAAATTACAAGTATT
>Ga0209492_1000416_pt1 | contig 13303 bp, 11 predicted proteins | sample PPLLak12cMay2015_FD_187253 | JGI IMG/M metagenome (GOLD analysis project Ga0209492, IMG submission 187253) | Freshwater sediment microbial communities from Prairie Pothole Lake near Jamestown, North Dakota, USA - PPLs Lake P7 Core (1) Depth... | ecosystem: Environmental > Aquatic > Freshwater >... | reverse complement strand
CTTGACATAAGTGAAGTCAGTGAGATGCTGGCTAAGATTACCTTCATAAACTCTGAGCCATCCAAGAACTATAAGCACGTGATAGGTGAGTATCACTATAAGCCATTGAACACCCTTACTGTAGGTGAGTTCATTGACCTTGAGCACTACTTCTCTAAAGACTACAATCAGCACGTTGGCCACATTGCATCTATCATATATCGAAAGGTGATGACCAATGACTGGGGAGAGATAGTGTTTGAGCCGTATGAGTTCAAGCCAAGTCTAAGATGCAGTATCTTTGATGAGGTGTGTATCAATGATGTGTACGGTATCCTGCCAGAGTATCTTGCCTACAGAGAGTCATTCATGACCACGTATGCTAATCTGTTCACAGATGAGGATGGAAGTGATGAGGATGAGGATGAACGTCCTGCAACATCTGATGAGGCAAAGGAGATAGCTCTAAAAAAGAGTGAGAAAAAATGGGGTTGGGAGAGACTAATCTACAGCCTATGCAATGAGGACTTAACTAAGTTTAATGAGGTGACTAACCTATCGCTAATCATGACCTTTAATATGTTAGGTATGAAGAAGGAACTAAACGTCTAATGCAACGCCTGGTTGGAAGCCAGCAGGTGGGTCTATAGCGTAGAAAGTATAAGTGATTCTTTGATTTTTCTCAAGTACTTCTGCTACTTGTAGGATAGGAAATCTTTTTGTCAACCACTCAGTGTACTGTGAGTATATCTCAGCTGTGATACCTGCTGCATTCAGCTCTTGTGTGAACGTGTTAACATAGTCTCTGGGTGTAATGCTCCCACTGTTAGGACCATAAGCATTGCTTGTCACTGGCACTCCATTGTTTAAGTATATGAAGTAGTACATAGCAATGATTTGTATCTCAAGTTTCTCAAAGCCTGTAATCTTAGCATTGATTCTGATAGACTCAACTAATGTGCCTTCACCATCAACAACATCATTTCTGATTATACGTTTAAGTATAGTTGCCATCCTTCTCCTGGTAGGATAAAGGACATTAAACTCTCCAGTGTTAGCGTATCTTGCCATTATTCAAAAGGTGGGGGTGTTGGTTTTGGTTCGTATGGTATCAAGTCTAAGTCTTTTACCCAAAGATAGTCAGGATTAACACACTGCTCCATTTCCTCAACTGAAATAATCCAGTTATCATTCAAGTCCTGAATAGGATTAAAGTAAGAATCAGGTGCATACCATTGACCGATTAACTCGTCTTTTTGTACCTCAGTTAATAAACCTACATAGGTTAACTTTTGTTCTGCTGTTAGTTGTGTTAGTTTCATATCTTATAATTAAACTTGGCGTGCCAAGGCTGTGTTAAAATTTTGTAATGCGGTGTAAAGATTTGATTCTTCTACTGCTGTTAAATTATCTCCTATTGTGGTTGTTGCAATTCTTTGGTTTGCAAATTGTGCTGCAACATTATTATTATTTAACGCACCTATATACATATTAACTGTTGGTGCGGCGCCTAATTTTGTTATACTTCCTCTTAATGTAGTATTTCTTACTTGCCTATGGTTTGATGATATTATATTTGTTAGCCAAAAACCATCAGAATTAGCTGATGTGTTTGAAATACTTAATGGAGTATGGTTATAAGTCACTGAGCTATTATCAAAAGTACCAAATGTTCTAATAGTAAATGCCTGCACCTCTGAATTATAACATCCAATAATATATGGAACAAGCCCCGCTGTGTTTAAAGAATTTAAATAAATTGAAATATGATTATCAGTTGTTAAATTTGTTGATGGTGTTAAAAAAGTATTTGCATATCCATTTGTGCCGTTAGGAGTGTAACCGTTATTATTCCAAGTTCCACCGCCAATAAACACAAGCCTAAAAGCAGCATCCGTATCTAAAGGATTTTTTAAGTTGAATTTATTACTACTTGCAGTTCCACCTACAAAAGGATAAACCGCTTTCATTTTAGACCACAAGCCATCTGCTTTCATTCCTATTACAAGGTTGTTGATTGCATTAGCTTCTACTTGGTCAACTATGCCAGCGTTTGTTACAAAAGCCTGAGCATCTGCATCACTTACTGTTTGAGTGCCTATTGACCTACCTAACGTGGTTTGGAATGCTTGTACTGCTGTGTAAAGATTATCTAATTCGGTATTTGTTAAAGAGGTATTCGCGTAGTAATGAAATGCCACTTGTTTTGTTGAATACCCAGCAGGGGAACCGTTTACATTAAGGGTAAGTCCAAATAAATTTAAATTAATTAATTCCCCCGCTGTAGTTGATACTGAATGTGTTGTTTTTGTCGTTCCTTTTGCAACTACATAATTAGAGGAATTTCCTCTTGTCATTTGAAAAAATCCTCTCGAATCTGTGTTTGCAACAGAGCCAGATGTCAAAGCTGAATTTCTTGTAAATATAGCGTTTGATGAATTTCTTGACAAGAACTGATACGCTTGATTATCAACTGGGGTTGGGAACATTCCGTAATCTGTATTCTCTTCAGAAACATTTGTTCTTATATAAATACCAGAGGCGTTTGAATTTTTTAATACGTCTATCCCTGAAACAAGGTGAGTGTTAAAATAACCATTAGTTCCGTTTCCTAAAATACCATTTGAGCTGTGTGTAATACCACCGAAAAATGTTAATCTAAATGCTGCATCTAAATCTCTTGGGTCTTTTAAATTCCATTTGTGCTGCGACGCTGTAGAACCAACAAACGGATACAAAGCCTTCATTTTACTCCACACGTTATACCCTTTCAAGTCAACTACCAAAGTATTGATAGCCGCTTGTTGTGTTGGGTCTGTTATTGCAGCCGCTGTAATGAATGCTTGAGCATCTGGGTCGATTCCCCCGCCACCGCCACCACTAAATAAAGAGGTGTTTAAAAACATGCTATTGCCAAACCCAATCATTTTACCAAAGCTACGGATCCGGAAGTTAACGCTATTTTATCAAATATTTTACCGATTGTAGGCGTTATAATTGCACCGGCTTTTATTGCAGTTGCAACCGCGGCAATATAATTTCCTTTTACATCCGTTGCGGATCCAAATTCTTTGATTGAAGTAAAAACAGTATCCTGTAAAACCACTATCGCGCGGCATTTGTAGGTTTTTTCAACTGTATTATTTACTATAAAAGTACCTTTTGAGCCTGTTAAAACGGAATCCGATCCATTTTTACCGCTTAATTCGAAAACGCTGGGAGTTGCCATATTTTTTTTTATTCAAAGTTAGTAATTCTTAAAACTCGATTTTAATAGTAGGTTCTTTTTGTTTTAAATTTATCCGAAACCTTCGCTTTTATACCCGCTTTACGAGTGAACGGATCCGGGTAAACCATTTCTGGGCTTTCGCTTACAATTACCGGAAGATCTTTAATACAATAATCGTGATTGTGCGCGTTGTAATCTGAAATAAATAGTTCGTTTTCACTCAGTAAGTAAAGATTGATTAAAGGCGCTGTAATACATTTTAAAGTTGCATCGACAAGGATCTCGTAATCTGTTAAATTTTCGCGTAAATTGGATTTCATTTCCCTATTATTATAAATCAAATTATCGATTTCCATATTTGGCTGCGAGTTACCAATAAATCCGTAAAATCTTAACGTACTTTCAACGTTGGATCCTGTAAAATCTATTCCCTCGATTTCTTGGTTTAAATTAAAAAATGCTTTTACGCGAGCCGTTCCAATTGCATTGTTTATTGTGTACGGTTTTAATTGATAACGTCCCCAAACATCTGAGCCAATTATTCCTGAAATATTCCAATTTCTTCGCAGTTGGTAGCATCCCGGACCATCTAAAACAAGTACATCGTACCAATTAATAACGCCGTAGAACGCATTAGGCTCGTTAACGAACAAAATAGGTGTAATTGTATAGGTTGTTAAATTGCCGTCTTTATATAGCTTAAAATCGAATAAATCTGAAACGCTTGAAAGCTTAATCCAAACCGCTGTTTTATCATTTTTCCATGAATCCGAACCCGCATTACCTAAAACTAACTGCTCACAACAACAATCAATGTAACCGCGATCCTCTTCAATACAAGTTTTTGGTAATCTTATTGAAGTATATTCTTTAAATATTCGATCCTCGTGGCCACAATCGCCCTCACATGCTTCGGTTAATACATAATCAATTGGGCCCGGCAACCAAACCGGCGTTTCTGCTATTGGACAATCTGAATTATTATCTTTTAAACCCGTTAATTGAGGCAAAGCTCCCAAAACTGCGGTGATATTCCAATCTCCCGGGCTGCTGGCATTGTGCCAAATGTAATAAGTTACTCCAAAATAAACAAATTCAAAAGTATCGAACCCGTTTAACGTTCCCGTTGGGCTTAATTCAAAAGTTAACGGAGCGTTTCCGTCATTTTGAAACGTTAATTTTAAACAATCACACATAACAACCTTTTATTTTAGTAGTGAACTTTGCACCGTTTGACAAATTAATTTTATTCGGATCAAAAAAGCATTCTATTTGCGCAACCTCAGGACTTGGAAATGTTAATGTAGCCGTTAATCCTGTAATCGGTGTCAATGGATTCAATAAATTGCCGTCAAATGGAATTACAGTTGAACAAATCCAACGCGGTGCGCTTTTAGTTGGTTCGATTGTAATCATTCCCCACGTGTTTAAAGGATCCCAAGCGCTCGAATCTAAATTTTCATGCGTTGCTATTATTCGATGCAATTCCCCGTCAACAATAACCTGAACATTTTGCGAAGTTGCTTCAATATAAAGCTCGATTTCCTGAAATATATTTGCGTCCGAATCGTAATCTTTTATTGTTAAATCATCAGTAAAAGAAAAATTCAATCCGTTTTTTACCATGTCAATAACTAATCGAACGCCCCACGTACCCGTTGAATCAAATGGAACGTAATTTTTGTTTTGTTCATTTGGATAAAAATCCGCATTCGCTCCCGGCAAAGCAATCCAATATCGCCAATCGTAAAGGAAGGGAAAATTTAAACTCATTCCGTACTGTAAAAGCGTGTCGTAAGTTGCTTCCAATTTTAGCGTTGCGAATCTTTTTTCAGATCCGGAAGGCAATTCACTATTTAATAAAATTGATTGATTAACTTGGTGTTTTCCCGCTACAATTGGAACGCTCGTTAAATCAAAATTTGTATTGAATAAAGTAAACGATTCATTTGTTACTGAATTATAAGCTTCCAAACGTGGAGAAATACTTGTAATTGCATCGTTAAATTTTATCATTAACACCGCTAAAAAACTTAAATCGTCTTCCGTATTTGCTGAATATCCTATTTGATTAATTGCCGGTAAAGTTACATTTTCCGAATGGTCCACAAATTGACTAATTAAAACGTCAATCGCTCCCGCTGGGGGTTCTGGTTTGGTTAACTGATCTGCAAATAAAAGCAAATTAACGCTTCCGTACTTCGCCCAAACATAAAATAAACGGTCACCTGTAACTCGACTATCTATGAAATCGGTAAAATCCGTATTTGGTATAAATCGATAGTCCCAAGTGGTGACCGTTCCTATTGTAACCGGGTTTTGAAACTCGATTGTATATTGACCGCCGAGCGGATTAGTTGAACTTGTAATTATAATTGGTGCCGCGCTTGTTTGAGTTGGGCAAAGCATACCCAAATTTGATTGACTTGTAAATTGCGTGTGGAAATAACTTGGATCCGTTGGAATGTAACACGCGCCAAATCCAAATTTTGCACTCGCTGAATCAATAGCAATTTGACCGGTGTTTACTATTGAATAATCTAACGATGAAATTCCCTGAACTAAAACCGCGTCAATTACGCCCGCGTTAAATGGCTCATCGAACCAACCTGTATTTGCGTCTTCGCTAATTACAAATCGATTCATATTATTTGGATTCCCGAATTCCCTTTGCCAATTTAAACGGAAATAAGCCTTTAAACAATTTGAGAATAAAAACGGCGTTTGATCGTAAACGCCACTCTGAATAATTCCAACCGTTAACTCGTATTTTCGCGTATTATTTGGATACGTTGTAATATCTTTTATTGAAGTTGCTGCATTAAATTGTCCGGAAAAATAACCAACCTGAACGCCTGAAATAACCGTTCCCGTTGTGGTCCCGTTTAAATTAAAAGTAAATTGTGTTCGTTCACCATCAATTAAACTATTTGGAGCGCCTTCGGATCCGCTGTTTACGTGGTTACATTCAAGCAATAAACCCTTTCTTTTAAATCCTGTTTTGTAATTTACTTCAATCATTAATGTTTGCCCAATTGTTGGATCGTACCAATGCGTTAAGGCGCTTACTTTCATTTGGTTAGCATTAACAATTAACACGTTTGAAGTGTATGTTTGAGATAAATTGCCATTTGGATTATAAACAGTTATTTGTAACTCATCGCCAACCCTGAATCCTTCGTCCAATAAATTACCTTGTAAATAAGTAATGGTTAAATTTGCGTGATCGTGCGTTATTGTGCTGGTTGGAGTTCCTGTAATACGAATATTTTCCCAAACTTCGAATTTTACTACCTGAGTATCGCCCGCGTTCGCTTGGTAATAACCTAAATTATCGGAAAAAATATCTTCAAAATCCCTACTTATTAATAATACTGGCATAATCTTTTTTTAAGTCATTTAAAGCGTTTAAATCCCCTTCCTTTGCAAGTTCAAAAATGCGCGTAAAATCGCCCGTTACCTTTGCAGCCAAATCCGGGTGCGTCGGTTGTATTTCAATAAGTTTGGAATCGATATCTTTTTTCATTTGTTCAAATGAATTTTGCAAGTCTTCCAACTGTTTTAATATATTTTCCATTAATCGTTAATAGTTTGGGTAATTACTTTGCCCGTTGCCCACGTTGAAGGCTTCCGGTACGTTATTTCGCAGTAACTTTTTTCGTCGATCCAAGTCATTTTCAAAACCTCACAAATTTGATTATCAATAAAAACGTAATTATTTGAAAGCAAATTTACAAAATCGTTTTGTCTTATTCTTGTTCTGGCGTTTTCATGCACTTCAAATTGATTCAATTGTATTTGATTAATGTAATGGTATTTATTCCATAAAGCGCGCGCACTGTTATTTGTATTGAAGTCCTGATTGATTAAAACCGTGTTATTTGGACGATTGTAAACATATAAACTTTTGGTAGTTGAAAAATATTGTTGGCTAATTTTTAAAGCATCGACACGGCTTGAAATCTGAGCCGCAAAATTACTTCCATTTCCAAATGTTAACGCGTTTGTCAAACCGTCCCAACCCGTAGCTAAAATGCGCCCAAATACTTCAACAAAAGTTAATTTATCTTTATTGAAACCCATAGCAAACGGAATTGATACATCGTTTAATCCTTTAATTGTAATCAAATTATTATTCGCTCCCGGTACGGAATTTTCACAACTGTATTCAGCATCCGAAAACCCAAAATTAACGCCCTCAACCGTGTTTAAATCAGTGAAATCACTCGCGTAATGTATGTAATAACGCTTCCAAGCGTCTTCCGTATTGTAAGTAAAAGATTCGTCTCGATCCGCTTGTATATTTAAAGCCGGCGCCATTAATAAAGTCGAATTGTTTTGTAACCAATCACGGCGCTCAAAATGGATTGTATTTCCAATCACAAAAGTGCGTCCATTGAATTGTGTTTCGCATGCGTCAAAAAATTGACCTACCAAACCAACTGAATCCGAAGCCGTTGGATATCCTAAATTAAAATTATTTCCTAATCCATCCAATGCGGATTGAAAAATCGATTCGTTGTTATTTCTGTTAATTGGCACGGGTAATAAAAACCAACCCGGATCGTTATCGAATAGCTCCGAACTGAAATTATAACCTAAATATTGACACGCTTTAAACATCAGTTCTTTGTAATAACACCCGTTTAAATATCTTTTAATAGGAAATATCAATTTAATTAATTCAGCTATGTATTGAATTGCTGCAATTACCAAAGCTGCAAAATAAATTGTGTCAATTATTAAATTTGCCAGCGCCTCAGCAATACCGCCCGGACTTGCATTTAAAAACGCTGTATATGATTTTGCCAAATCTTTTGCCGCTGCAATTATTTCCTTTGTCATTATAAAAAGCGATAAACTGAGCGTTAACATTTGCTCGTTTACATTGTCTTTTATGATAAAAAACGGTATTCTTTTATAACTGAAAAAATTTATTCCTTTGTCTTTTACAATCAATTCAAATGAAGTTCCATCCGCTTTGCTTCGAAAATCGTCGTATCCTTTTGATCGTTTAATTTTGACTTCAATATCGTGTTGACGTAAAACGGGCTTACTTCCGGGATCGCATAAATCAATATAATAATCTAAAGTTATTCCGCCATCCATTTGCACCTGATAAGGAATACCAATAAACAAACCGCTTGTTTGAATATGCTGTTTAACCATTTGGTTTGCTTCGCGCGGTAAAACTAACGTATCGGTGTTTAAACTTAATACATCTGGATTCCCTGTAAAGTCGCAAACTACTCCGATCTCGTCCCTGTTGCGTGGGCTTACTTCAATACCGTTCAAAAAATGCCTCATTTTCTAACTTTAAATCGATTGTAAATAGTTGTATTTCCCGTGCGTTTTGATTCGACTATATTCATAGCGCTTTGAGTGATTTCTCCGAGCGCGATATTTGTTTCAGGTTTGTTTTTAATTACATCCGTTAACGTGTCCAATTTATTTGCTAAAATAACTAAATCTAAACTTGCATTTGCGTTACTTTTTGTTATTAAACGCCCGTTTTGGTATTCCTGAGCCAATTTTGCAAGCTGTTCGTTACTCATGGATCCAATTTGTTCATTTAAACTCTTTGGAACCACACGCTCGTTAGGGTGCAATACAGCGTGAAAGCCTCCTTTACCGTCCACGCCTTGACCATTTATTCCCGTGTCTTCCGTTCCATCGTAAAACGCCGGCAAACTGTTAATAAACGCCATTAATCCGGTTGCATCTTTTATAACCGATCCAAGTGGATTTTTTTCGTCTGATTTTGCAGCCAACAATTTGAATAGCGCCAAACCTTGTTCCATTCTCATCTGTTTTTTAAGTTCCTTTTGCTTTCTTAAATTAGCTTCGTTTATTATTCGTTGCTGTTCTGCGAGTGATTGTTGTGCGTTTATATTTCCATCCGCTGCGAGTTGTTTAAGTGTTTCAGCTTGTTTTTCTGCTGCGGTCATTTCAGCATCAATTGCTTTTATTTTCTCGTCCGATTTCTTTTTAAAATAATTTGTTGTTTTATCTGCAAATGCTACAATTGTTTTTTGGCGTTCCTCTGCTAATTTTTTAGCTTTGTCATTATCTTCTTTAGAATATTTAGTGTCAATATCTGAAAGAGCTTTGCGTTGTTTTTCTTCCAAAACTTTTGTATCGTATCCGTATTGTTTTGCCGTTTCAATTAATGTAAAATATTTTTCACGAACTGAATTTATTTCATTTTGTTTATCTGAATTTACGGCTTCCTGATATTGAGTTGTGAATTCCTCTTCCTGATTTAAAATATTTTCGCGCCTTGCTTTTTCAATAGCAATTCTTTGATCTGAATATTTTTGATCTATTGCTGTTAATGCCGTTTGTTGTGCTTCGGTTAAAACTGTAATATCTTGACCATATTTTTTTGCTTGTTCAATTAAAATAAAATATTTTTCACGAACTGCATTTTCCTCTTGCGTTTGTTGGCTTAATAAACTATCCTGATATTCACTTTCAGCCTGTTGAATTGCGTCCAAAGATTCCCGGCGTTCCTTTTCTAAATTCAATAATCGCTCTTGTTCTTTTCTGTTTTTTTCCAGCGCTTCGGTATTTGCATCTAAATTTCCAGTTAAACCCGAAACTCCTTTAGAATAATTTTTAATATCTCCCGATCCTGTTTTAATTACAGCTCCTTTTTTAGTTAATGCAGCCATTTCCTTGCTGTTTGCCATATCTAATTTATCCAGAGCCGTTACCGTTTTATTTGTTTGATCAACTATTTCCTTTCTGTTTTTAGCTCCGATACTTGTTGTTTCGCTGTAATCTGTTTCCATAAAAAAACCAAAAATACCGCCCTCTGCAAATTTATCTAAGGTTGACATTGATTCCTCCGCTGATTTTGTTTGGGCTTCAATTTGTTTTTTAAATTCCTCTTCTCTTAGGGTTGAAATAGCTTTTTGTTTTGCTTGTAATCTTAACAATCCAATATTTAATTCAAGTTGTGCATTAATTTGCGAAATACTCATTGTTTCCAAATTCATATTTGACAATAAACCCGGATAAGCCGCTTGAAATTCTTTTACTTTTTGAATTTTTTCTTTACGTGTTAACGTTTCATCTTTTAATTGCTTACTTAATTTATCTGCCGCGCTTAATTCAGCGGTTATACTCATCGTGGCTTCTTTTGTAACTGAGTTATTTAATTGTTGAGCCTTTGTAGCTTCATTAGTAGATCCTTTTAACTTGTCCCAATTTGCCGCAGCATATCCAACCGCTGCAATTACTAATCCTATTCCCGTTACTGCAAATGCTTTGCCCGCCGTTGTCATTCCTTGAAAGGCTCCAATTGCTTTACTTCCAAATGCTTGGAATCCCGCGCTTGCTTCGTTTAATTTATCGCCAACCGCCCCGAGTGTACTTAAGGCATCGCTTAAGCCTGCCAGAGCCTGTAATTTCTGCATCGAAGCCAAAATATTTTCGTTTTCGATACCCATTAAAACCATGCTCGATTCAATCCCCTGAAACGCCGCGATTCCTATTTGACCAACGTTAGCCATAGCACCGCCTAAATTTTCAACTGCGGATCCCGCCGTTGCTTTTACTACTCCTTGAGTGTCTTGTATTTGATCTTTTAATTGTCCGGCTTTTACCGCCATTTCCTGAAACTTTGGATCGCTTTCGGACATATTCATCAACTCGCGAGTTAACGCCCGTAATTCGGTCTTTAAATTCTTTGTGGCGCCCTCGTAATTACCAACATTTCTTTGATGCTGCCCGACCGTTGCATCGACTTTTTTAAGTTGTGCGTCTAAATCAGTAACTTGTTTTAAAAGTTGTTGACCTTCAGCCGTGTTTTCTTTATTTTGAACTGCTAAATCTTTGTAGGCTTTACGTGCATTGTTTAAATCCTTTGATAATTTGGCATAAGCGCTGGCTTCGTTTTCTGCGGCTTTTACTTGTTTGGCGCTTTCCGCTGCGAGCCTCGATTTTTCTTGGGCTTCGGCTTTTTGCGTTTTAATTCGTTCCTGAGCCAAACGTTCTTGTTCTTTTTCGCTTTTTATTGCCTGTTGTTTAACCTGTTCCTGTAATTTCTGTATTTCAATTGATTGCTTTTGGATCTTATTTGCCTCAGCCGTTGCCGCTGTGAACTTTTTTATTGAATCCGAACTATCGAACTTTGCATCGCCCAAAGATTGTTTTAACGTGGTCGCAGTTTGTTTAAATTCGTCGTTAATTTTATTCAAACTAACCAAAGTTTTTTCCGCTGAATCTCGAATCCCTTTGAAAATGTCTTCCTGTTCGAATAAATCCTTACTGCTAATTTTTTTTGCCATCGTTCATTTTATTATACCGTTCAAACTCCTTTTGTAGATCAAAGTATTCTTTTGTTGTTATGTTTTTAGGGTTGATCCACTGCCCTAACCACTTCGATAAATGGATTAAACTTTGCTCAATTGTTACTCCTGATCCGTTATTATTTAACATCTGTAATAAACTTTGTTCAATCATTTCAATTTGAGTCAATTTAAACCGGTCATTTGTTAAAATATAGTCGCATTCATATACCGCTTTTTTCTGCATTGTTTTTAATAGCTTCAAATAAAGCTTTCCTAATCCGTATTCCTTTAAATATGAATCGTAAATAAACTCCCAAGCTATTAAATCGCCCTCGTTTGAGCCATTTTTATCAATCCTAACGAACTTTAATTCTCCATTAATACATTTTATCCAATTATATAACGGAAGTTCATCAATCGAGTGAAAATAACCTATCGATTTCGATTTGATATCTTCGTTTTGTTTCGCCGCGTAATTTTTCCAAACTCTCTTCCGTAAGTCCAATAATACCTTCGCCAAATTTTGTAAATAAGTTTGCATTTTCTTTAATTGGATCCGCATCAATTTCAAAATAATCTGTTCCCAACAAAATTAACATACTTTTATAGAAATCGCCCGTGTCAAATAAATTATAAGGCTCACCCGCTTTTTTTCTACCGTTGGTTAACTCTTCCGTGTATCGAGTATAAACTCCAATTATTTGACCGTCTTCGTTTACTCCTTTCTCCATTAACTGATCGTCCCGAATTAGATCTAAAATCCACGTTTGAAAATCTTTGTCGCTAAAAACGTGATTCCACAAAATATCCTTATCCATTAGGATTTTAGTATTTCGTAATAAATCGGTTAATGCTTGCATATTATAAAAAAGCGGGTCGACAAAACGCCAACCCGCCCAATTTTAAAGTTGAATTAAAGCGCTGTAAACGTTATTTCTCCAATAAAACCGTCTTTTGCTACGCTCAACCTGTAATCGTCACCAGATACTAACGTTTCAGAAATTAAATAAGTCCCTGCCGGTGCCTCAACTACCGAAGTAGGAACACCAATCAAAGTATTATTTGTAACATCGAAAATACTCCAATCCGCAACTAAATTTGCACCTTGGAAAATTATTGGATTCAATGCAGTACCATAATCGAATGCAGCTGAAACAGTGATTGAAGCCGTTGTAACTTGAGAAACCTCAGTTAAATTAACGTCAATTAAACCGTTTAAATCGTTGAAATTTACCAACGCCTCAGTTGTTGTAATCATGTACATTGTCGACTCATCGAATAAACGATAAAAATCGAATCCTAACATGATTTTTTGAACTGTTGAATCAGTCGCAAACATAAATTTTGGGTCCCAACTTTGCTCGTCAACAGGAATTGGATATAAATATCCGTTTGATTTAGAACCAATTAAATTTCCGTTAACATCTACAACGTAAACACCAAATTGAACGCATCTACCAGCGCTTAATTTTCCTAATAAAGTAGGTGTTGAATCGTCGCCCCAAAGTTCACCAGCGAAGCTCCTTTTACCTTGACGTAAAAAAGCCATACGTCCACTGTTTGCCTCTTCGAATTGTGAATCTGCTTTCGCAAGTTCAACGTTTTCAAACTCAGGAATTGGAAACCATCTTTTTGATGAATCCGCTTCATTAATTAAATCACTCCACGTTGGTAAAGCGATTGATAAATCGATCCCGTTCAAATTACCTTGATTATCCTGTAAAGGCACCATGATTAATTTACTTGTTACCGATTGTAAAGGTACGCAACCCGGGCGCCCTGTGTTGGATAAACCAAC
>Ga0209492_1000414_pt1 | contig 13314 bp, 14 predicted proteins | sample PPLLak12cMay2015_FD_187253 | JGI IMG/M metagenome (GOLD analysis project Ga0209492, IMG submission 187253) | Freshwater sediment microbial communities from Prairie Pothole Lake near Jamestown, North Dakota, USA - PPLs Lake P7 Core (1) Depth... | ecosystem: Environmental > Aquatic > Freshwater >... | reverse complement strand
CCTGTTGAGCTATTCTTGCGTTTACTATATCTTGATTTAATGCTGCTCTTTGTTCAGGAGTAAATCCGTATCTTGAAGCAGCAACAGCTTCATCTGTTAATCTGCTAAATGTAGGGTCAATTTCACCAACAGGTCGTTTGTCTTTCATTAATTGCTGTAAGCCATAACCTGCTTGTGCTGCACCTAATAAGGTTTCTAATCCTGATCCGTATTTTCTTTCCGCAACAGGTTTTTTAGGATATAAAGAAGTTAAACTTGGTAGTTCAGTGTCTTTAACATCCATGTCTTCAAGATTATTTGGCTTAGAAGTTTTTTCAAACATTTTTGAAAAATCTGTACCCCCAACAGGCAAAGTAACTTCTTTTGGTATCATATTATCGAAATAATATTTTTCTCTTACGCCTCCTTTTTTAGACTTAGGAGTTCCTCCGTCTTTAAAGCTTTGCATATTACTCCATTCTGAAACTTCTTGACGCGTAGGCTTCATTGTTGTTTTTTCATAACTCTTACCGCCATCTTTACTTACTTCAAAGTAACCGTCCGATGTTATTCTTCTTTTCTCTTTCATGGTATAATGTTTTTATATTAACCCCAATCCCAATCTCTGTTTACATTTCCTCCCATAGCGTATTTTCCTACAATACCGCCCATGTTCTTTTTGCCTCCTGCTACATAGCCCATGTACTTTCTTTGCTTGTCAGTCAGTGGCTTTCCGTGAACAGATTTATCGTGTAATATTTCTTTTGCTTTTGACTTCGTTAATTCGCCACCTTTTGCTTTATTCATCTTACTTCCTACCGTTCCGCCTTCTGCCCATGTTTCTCTTGCGAATGCTCTAAAGTACGGATTTTTTTTCAAATTCTTTTCGTGTCTTGCATAAAAAGCTTTTTTTCTTGCAGGGTCATTAGGATGTTGTCCTAAATTAGAATCTCCAAAGTATTTTTTAGTTCCGTCAGGTCCAGTTACTACGTGAGTTTTACCTTTTCTTTCACTTGACCTTTTTACTACGTAACCACCTTTTGCTTTTTCAGCAACAATTTTTCTTTCTTGTTTAAGCATTTCAGCAGTTGGTTTTTTACCACTACCTGTATTTGCTCTAATGTTATCCCATAATCCTCTTTTTGAATAGGAACCATCGGCGCGTTTAATCATGCCACCTTTTTTCTTTTCCATTTCATTTTCTTCGGCTTCAGGAGCTAACTTTTCTAATATTTCTTTTCCTAAATACTTAATGATTTTTTCTTTTTCAGCAGGAGTAAACAAATGTTCACCATTACTTACAGCAACTTTATCAGAGTTAGTAGTACCTCCTTTTTTAAATTCAGCAACTTTATCAGGATTTTGTCCTAATATTATTCTTCTAATTCCTTTTGCCATTTCATTATTCTTAGCAGGAGTAATAAAACTACCTTCAGGAATACCTCTTTTGTTTATATCAGTAACTATGCTATCAGAAGTTCCTGTGCCTTCGCCTTTAATGGTTCCGCCTTTTGCGAATAATCCAGCTAATCCGGTTTTAGTATCTTGTTCATTATATGATTCTAATTTAACAGGACCTCTATTTGGATTCATTGATTCTTGAGCCCCTGTTGCTTTCGCGTAAGCTTCTTGTTTTACAGCACCTAAACGCTCTTCTTTTTCTTTTTTGCCTGACATGGCACCACTTATTCCGCCATATAATCCCCCAACGGCAGCACCAATAGCTGCCCCTTTTGGTCCACCTAATTTCATACCAAAAGCCGCACCTTTTCCAGCTCCTTTATAAAAACCTGAAGCAGATTGACCCGCAATAGAACTTCTTCCTTCTCTTCTATCATAAGCATCAATACCTGTACCAATTAGTTCACCCCCTAATGACGATATTCCTGCTAAATCAGGTTTGCTTTCACCTACACCGTCTTTAGTTGTACCGTTTTGATATTTATTAATTACCCCACCTTTATTTTTAGGTTGAACAGAAGCGTTTTGTTTAGGAACAAATTGGTTATAAACATTGGCGTATGACTGATATGCTGACCCAATAGGTTTTTGCAATAAATTAGCGTGTTTCTTTGGGTCGTAAAGTTCATAAGCTTGAACATTTCCAGTTGAAGACGCAGGCGTAACATATTGTTTATTTCCCCACGTAACAGGAACATAACCTTCTTTGCTTATAATATTTTTATCCTTATCTTCCATATAATATACAGTAGCTTGAGGATACCTCATTCTTGATGTTTGGCTACCAAACCACCCCTCTGTCTGAACGTTTGGATCAGCTAATTTATGATATTGCTGAACAGCTTGAACTTGTTCTGGAGTTATTTTGTTTTGAGGAAATTTTTTAACATAATCAGAACTATTAAAAGTATCAATCATGTTTTGACCTAACTGCTTGCCTTCAGTTGTATTTAGTCTTGGATTCCCTACAAATGGTTCACCATCTAATGTTTGTTTTTTTACAAAACTTTGAAAAGCATTCCACCCTCCATAATTAACATCTTTTGGTATTTGGCTTGGGTCTTTATTAATGATAATATCGGCAGTTAAATCAACTCCTGATTGACCAATTTTTCTTGTTCTTGGTTTGTCTTTATCATCACCACCTAAATTACCTTCCATTCCTACATTGCCACCAATAGCCATTTTAGACTGAACAGTAGGTTGTTGTTCTTCAATAAAAACAGGATTGTATTTTCCACCTTCTGAATATGATTTATACACATCTATTTCTTTTCCAGTTTTATTGTCTTTATAAATTTTTGTATCCATTTGACCAAAATCTCCTTTTTTTACAAAAGTTGTAACATTTGGATTTTTTTCAGAAAAATATATATCGGGCTTTTTTGACAGTACAACTGCCGAACCTTTAGGCTTACTCTCAATTGTTTTATCTTTTATATCTGTATCTTTATAGCCGTAAGATATAATAGGTTTATAAGTTGAATCACCTTTGTAATCAACAGTAGTTTTTCCGACATCTGAAATTTTAACAAGTCGACCATCAGGCATTCTTGTATATTCTTTTGGATTAACATATTCAAAATATTTACCTCTTTTAATTTGTTCTTCCATTGGGGCGCTAAGTTTAGATTCAAACAATTCCCATCCTTGTTTTTTCGCATAATCAACCCATTGTTGAGGCGTCATTTTCTGTTGCGTAAAAAAATTTACATCGGCATTAGGATTATCCCCACCTACATTACCGCCATTTGCCATTTTAGACATTAACGCTCTTCTTAATAATTCTGATTTCATATTATTATTTTTTTACTCTAAATACTGAAGTTATATATTCAAACACCTTTTGCAAGTTACGACTATTTGTTGGATTATTTGTATAATTTTTAAACGTTAATTTTACTTTTAAATAAAAATCTACTAACCTTCCCTTGCTACCCAAAGGCGCACTACTGTTCCAACTTTTATCAATATATCTGTACCATTTATTATCAGTTAATTCCGCAACATTGTCATCGTCAGTAGTACATTCTATTATATCGTAATTGTACTCATTTGTTTTTTGACGAAAGTTATCAACAGTAAATGGTTTACCTGTTTTTGGATTAACAATCAATTCTATATCGTGATTGTAAACTTGTCCAAAAAACTTAGCAAAGTTAGTTGTTGAAAATAACAAATGAGTTTCGTTTGATTGAGTTGTTTTAGCCCAATAAATACTTCCAACATAATCAGGTTGTTGATTTGCGGCAACAGGAATACTCGTAGTAAAGTCTTTTATACAAACATATTCTATATTGTTTTTAGTAACATTGCTACCTATTAAATACTGTGTATCCGCAACTATTAAATCAGATTGTATATCTTTATTAGCTACAACTAAATTATTGTGATTCTGCCATACAGCTCCTTTTATATCAAAGAAACCTACAAATACATTTCTTGAGTGATGATAACCTATTGTTAAGTTTTTCCAATATTTAGGCTCTTCATCCTCTCCTTCAGCCCATTTGAAATTCATATAGGTCATTTTGTAATTCGGATCATATACACCCGAAATACCTATACCCATTAACGGCGTATCATTATTCTTTAATTCGTAAGTATTATTTAGTTGGCTTGCATAAAACAATTGCGGATTATTAAAGAATGTTCTTAATCCTTTCACAAAAGATACTTCTTGTATTCCTCCGCCAACAGTCATTACTAAAAACGCTTTTCTTCTAAAATCAAACCACGCAAATCCGTATTCAGTTTCTATTAATCCAAACTTGTGCTGATTTCCAAAAAACGTATTAAAGTTATCAAATCTATCAATAACTCCACTTACGCCTAATTGAGTAGCTTCCCCTACACTACCACCTATTAATTGTCTTTCAAGCATAGGCAAATAACCTACCGAATTGTCTTGCCAAAAAAACACTTTACCGTCCCTATTACGAACGTTATTTATTTGTCCTTTGTTTCCATCTAAATCTCTAAATTGATTTTGCGGAAACGTTCTAAATGTATCTATTGTTTCCCCTAATACTTTTGGTCCTGCCCATCTTACTCTATAAGGAAATTTATCTGTTAACGGGGTCACGGGTAACGCAGGATACGCAACAACGCCATCTGAAGTATAACCACCGTTTACTAAAAATTGTTCTGGATTTGTACTTCCACTATTGTTATAATAAACTCCTGAAGGATTATTGTGCATTCCGAATTGCTGAATATTTAATCCTTGTCTTAAATAATGATTTACATTAGATTCTATTGGAAAAAATATACCATAAGAAAAAGTACCAAATGGAGGAGGAATAAGTGCCTTAGGATATTGAACATTATCATACAAAGACTTACCTATACTAAAAATTCCTAAAAACGAATCCCCTCCAAAAACATCTATCTCATTAAACACATAATTAGTTCCATTAAACGTATCAGCCTTAACAGAACTATCTATTTTTTGATAGTGTCCTGTTGGGATATAAATAGTGTTAGCAAGAGCGCTTGGCGATGTTCCGCCGTATAAATTTGTTTTTGGAGTATAAAAATTCATTAACGGTTTAGCTGTTTCACTCTTTTCAGCATAATCACCCATTAAGTTTCCGTTTGGAAAATTTGGATTTCCATTGAGTTCTAATACAAACGTCTTACAGCCAACGGACTTTTCTCCATTAGAAACAGGATATGCCCCATTTATTTCGGTTAAATTATTATCAAAAGTAGTTCCTACATAAAAGCTATTTATGCTACCTCCCGGATTTACTCCTTGTATTTTGTTTATAGTAAATTGCTGAAGTGTTGCTCCTTGATATTCGTACCACTTAGAATTATATTCATCAACCCCATTTTGACTATACAAAGAAGCTACTGTTGCGTTATTCGGTATTTTTACAAAACAATCGCCCTGTAAAAACTTTCCAGAGGATAAAGCGTAATAATCAAAAACAGCATCAGGACTATGCCAATTCATTACATTCTTATATATGTAGCCCGAAGGATTTGCCATGTATTCAGCAGAAGATTCTAATGTAGCTAACGGTAATTGCTGTATAGTTCCATTTGGAGAAATTGATGTTCCGCAAGTTTGAAATAAAATACCTTGCGCTTGATATTGTTTATCTCTTGGAGCTCTCATTATACTAAATCCACTCATCTTGTCAATGTCTTCAGGAGCAAATGTTAATCCGCTTATCCTAATTCCATTGATTCTTAAAGAGTGATTTTGATATGCGTTATACTTCATAGGACCACCTTTGTCAGCTAAAGATTGAACTTGCCAATCCCCTAACCATCTTGCGTACATTGGGTCGCCTTTTTTATCGTAAGGGACTACTGCAAATCTATACGTTTCATTACTCCAATATTGTCTTAAATATTGAGTAGATGCCATTCCCCGATAATCAAAATAATCATCGTTTAAGGGTATGGATTTCCATTTGTCAACACCCGCAAACGTTTTATATCTTTTAGTTCTTATACAAGCCCTTACTGATGGAGTTCCTGAAACAATAGTATAAGCTACACCTAACGCGGTTGTTGTTTGAAAAGTGTTTTGAGGCTGTGAATCGCCATAATTTGTACCGCCATAATTCACTACGCCTCCCGTAACTAAATAGTGACCATCAATAAAAAGAAGACCTGACGCTACTCCAGTAGAAGGTTGCGCAGGTAAACCTGCGTTCATAGGAGAAGTTGGAGGCGCAACAGTAACATCCCACCAATAATCAGCAGGAACTAAATAGCTTAAATCGTTTATTGTTACAGATGCTTTATCAAACTTTTCCAACTCTCCTCTTTCAGTAATGTTTCCAATTACATTAAAGTTTTTATTAGTAGTAATATCTTTTGCTCTTAATATACTTGCAGGAAATAATGTCAATTCATTTAACGATAATTCAGTACCACCCTCTCGGATATGTTGAATATACATCGTGTCGCTTGTTATTTTTTCAGTAGCAAATATATTAGCTGACCTTAAAACGTTATATGCTTGATCGTATTCAGCAACAGCAACTTCAATAGTGTCAAAATAAGACGTGTCTAATCCTGAAATTTTTAATTCTACACCTACCGTAGTAGCCGTTAATACACCTCCTGCGCCAGTCCCTTGAACTAAGTTATAGCTACCAAAAGAATTGATGCTATAAACATTTATAGGAAACGAACCGTAACTCCATGATGTTTTAAGTCTTTGATTTTCTATACTTAATCTTACAAAATAAGATTTAGAACCTCCATAAAGAGTTCCCGGTACATATTTATTAAAATCTATTTCAGGATTTATTCTGTCAGGGTACCAACTTAAAGCTTTATAATCTATGTATTGATAAACTTTTGGACTACCATCAATAACAGTATAAGTAGTTGTTGCTCCTGCTGTAAATATGTTTGTATCTGTTAATCCCGGTCCATAATTTTTTAAACCTGAACCATCATTATAGCTAATAGCGCCACCAACAACCATGTATTGTTCTCCGTTATCTAAATCGCCCGAATTTACTTCAATAAAAGCAGGGTCTTTAACGTTTAATACTCTCGGTTGATTATAATTATCAGTCCAATAAACCCTTTTTATTCTGTCGTTTTCTTCAAACGTAAATCCTGTTATTTGATTTTCTCTGCCAAAATTTAATTCTGCATGACCGTACAAAGGAACGTAAGTCCCAATTCCGTCTTTATCAAATGTTACTTGACCTATTTCGCCATAACCACCACTGTCTACGTTTGTAGAAAATACTACTAGCGTATCAATAAATGATATATATCCTATTACAGAAGGTAATGCTTGTTTAGAAGTATAGACTGCATTATATATCGGCGGAATAGTAAACGTTACTTTTGTGCCTTTTGGTAACTCAATAACATAATCATTGCCATCATAAGAAACCAACATTCCATTATTCATGTCCCTGTAAGTTCCTCTAGGTTGCAATAATATATTGCTATCTTTGGTTAAACCACCTTCAAACGTATTTGTAATTTCCATTAGTAATAACTATAACCTGTTGGATACATTCCTACCCACAATCCTCTTCCTTTGTAAGGATTATTTATAACTTGTGCTATTTCTTCTCTGTCTGATTCAGTCAATATGTTGTCTTGAGCTCTTGAGTGTTTGCATAATCTAAACCATTCCCTTTTATGCTCTATTGTCATCGCAGGAGATAATGGTCTTGCAGAATACTCACTTCTTACGCCGTACTTCCACAAAATAAATTCTGTAATCGCTCTTGTATGATTTTCTGAAATCATTATGAATCCGTTCTCGTCTTCTTGATAACCTACATATTCAATGGTTACTTTTTTTCCATCTAAGTTTCTTCTAAAAAGCAACTGATTGTTTTGAACTTGATAGTCAATAAATCCATTAAAGTAGTTTACAGAATTAGGGTCGTAATCCACTATTAAAAATCCCGAACTATATTGATTTGTATTGTTGATGAAATAATTACCAGCTCCTTGAAAACAAGTGCTAAACAAACTATCACAATCACAACCATGATCTCCCATAATTGCTCTTTGCAATATTACCGCACAGCATGGTAATTCAGCAGCGCATCCATGAATAGTTAATACTTTTTTACTAACTACCATTGCAAATCTACTAGCTATTTCTTTTTCTGCCTGTACCGCCCAATTGGTAAATACAGGCATATCAACAGACCTGTCTGCGCCAACCATATCCATAGCGTCTATAATTGGATTCCTTATTGATATTAACCTGTTAATTGACATTCTCTAAAATCTTTTCCTTTACTTACTGTTTCAAATATTTTTTTCCTTAATTTCTGACAAGGGTAAAACTTAACTCCGTCTACTATTGATTTTCCTTTATAGTAATTAACCTTAAAGGCATAATCTAAATTGTTAAGATTCAATACTTTTAAAGGCATTAATTTTCCTTTTTTAGCAACTAATCCTTTTGCTCTTAACTTTTTAGTAGATTCAGAAACTTTGCTTTTTTCTACAACAAAAGTTCCTACGTTAGCCATTCCTTTTACCTCTTTACCCGTCAACAAATTTTCATAGAACAAATCTAAATATGATTCCCAAACCTTATATACTTCAGAACGCTTTACGCTTTTTTTCGTTACTTTCCTTATCATTTTCCTGCCTCTATTGGCAGACTTTCTGTTAAGGAGTAACTGCTTTTTTACGTTCTTGCTCATCGTCCTCCGAATTATTCTTAACGTCTACAATTTTCGTTTCTTCAATTCCAAATTCTTTTGACAATACTTCTAAAATTATTTGTCTTGCCATATCTCCTTGAACAGGATATGGACTATCTTCTGTGTATGCAGATGTTCTACTTGTTGTTTTAACTTTCCCTAATCCTGTATAATTTGCATTTACAGCAGTGAATGTTTGTCCGGGATTATAACCTAAACTGTTATGAACAACCTGCGCTTCGTAAACCGTATAGCTTGTGCCAACTACTAAATTACCTGAAGATACAAATTCTGTATTTATAACAGAAGTATCTTTAGGACGATTAAGAACCATTATAGCTCTTACTTTGTCCATTTGCTTATTGATGTAATAAGCGTTGCCAATCTTATAATAATAGTAGAACTTGTTTCTAACGTGTTCTTTTGGTATTTGAGCTAATAGCTCTATTGGGTAATAGTAAAATTGTCTTGTTCCGCACGATGAAATTAATTTAAGCCCTGAATCAGAAGATGATTGAGGATTGTATAAACTAATGTTATCGGGTAATGTAACTTTTGAAACAATACATTCGCAAAAAGGAATGCTACTGTCGTCATTAAAATTAACAGGAGTTGTACTCACGAAACCTAAATCTTGCATCCAAGAATTGTCTACAACCTTTGTCTGATTATATTCTGCGTGAATTAATTGTGAACGTACATTGTCACGAAAAAAAGCAATCTGATCGGCATCCAACCTGCTGTCGTCTGTGAAACCAAATCTTGTTAGTATATTAATGATTGAATATGTAATTTCGTTTCCAGTCATGGAAACAAATATAAAGAATTTTCAATACTTATTGAATTGTTATTTATTAACAATCAATCCCTAACATATTACGCTTTTTAATAGTTTCTCTTATTTCAGAATTTAAACTATTCAACTTTTTATCTATTTCGATTACTTGCTCGTCAGTAAATAAAGTTTCTTCATACTCATAATCAACTTGATTATAATTATCAACATAACAATCAACTGTAACTGTTTGTCCGTAAAATTCAAATAAAATATTCATAATTATTAATTTTTAAACGTTTGGTAATTCTGCTAATATTCCTATTGTAATTCTGTCTATTATATGATCAACATCTTCAATGTTATCTATTTGAGTAACCATTGTATCTCTAACATTAATATGTTCGTACTCTGGCGCAAAATCCTCATCACCGGGATTTGCTAATACATAACAAGAATAAGATGAATAATCGCAATAAACATTTGCTTTTTTACTGTCTACAAATTCGATTCTCCACTCAAGATTTAAGTCGTCACTTATACATTCGCCTAATTTATACATAGCGACAACGCCTTGAATTAACCCATTAAAGTAGTCTTGATTTTTGATTGTTGTTTTCATGTTTGATAGTTTTTATAATGTTTAACGCAAATATTTGTATAAAGTTACAAATTTAAAAACATTATTTTGTAATTAACTGATAGTCAGTATAATTATTTTATATTTTACTTTGAATTTTATTTACTACAAACTTAATTGCAATAGCGCAAGCCGTAATCCAAAACCACCAAAAAGTAAAACCATCAAATTTTGTTTTGTGATCTAAATGACAAACAGGAACCTCTTTAACTTCCTTTTCCTTAGTGATTCTTATAGTTTCTTTTAAGCCATTTATAACGGCTTTTAAGCTGTCTGTTTCGCACTCAAAGATTAAAGAGTTGCCTTGTGATTTAATAGTTGATTTAATGCCATTCTTTTTAGTTTCTATTTTTACAGGCTTTAAATTTCCTAAACTATCGCAAAGATTTTTACATGGATTTTCTAAAAATTGTGTTGGTCCTTGTTGGGTAATGTAAATTGTAGTATCTCTTAATTTTTCAATAATAGAATCGTGTACTTCTTTTTCTATTTTAACGGGACACTTTTGGCAAATTTGCTGTCTTTTCTTTTCGGACACACAACCATTAAGGAGTGTTAGTAGCAGTATTATTATCAGTAGATTTTTTTTCATTTTTCAGTTTTATATTTTCAAACGTTGTTAATCCTAAGCATACCGAAATCATTCCGTAATCAATAAGTAGTATTTCGGGTAACAAACTAAAATCTGATTTTAAATGACTATTCTTAATCCAAATAACATGAGCTACAACAACCATTATTACAATGGTAAACGCTGTTAATTTTCTTGCAGAAAAAGAATTTTTAGTTACAGTATCAAAAGAACCTATAAGTTTAGCGTATAATTCTTTCATAGCGATTTAAGCATTTCTATTAGTTTAGGCTGCGGAGTTACGTCAATTTTATCGTAACGTACAGAATTATGAGTATAAACTCCAGCATCGCCTTTTAACGCCCTTGCGGTAACGTCCCAAATATCTTCGTTATAAGTTAATGGAATATTATATTTTTCTTTCCATAACAACAACAATTCTTTTATTGCTTGTATTTGAGCATCGGTATAAGCGTGAACATACTTATAGCCTTTGTATTCTTTTGGTAGCGTTATAACATCTTCTTGCGGTATCACAGAATTAACGTAAGTATAATACTTTCCTTCTTTATAAGTCAATCCGCCAAAGTTGCAAACTTCAATACCTATTGATATTTTATCTAATGATTTGTAAGGTAATTTGAATTTTTGGAATGTAGATTCTTTTAATCCTAAATGATATGCCCAATGTTTACTGCTAAATCCTTGAACTACTTCGCCGTCAATCCACTTTGCTGTTTTAGTTGGCTTACCGCCAACAGTTACGCAAGTCGCAATCTTTTCTGGATTATTTTCCCACATCTTAAAAACTGCAAAAGGGTCTGCTGACCCTGCCGTATGATGTAAGTAAATTTGTTTTTTTGGATGCTCTTCTGCGATATATTGATTTGCAGAAAAAGTAGTTTGAGTTAATTTCATGTAAAAACCTTGTTTTCTATTCTAACAATTCTGTCTTCTAAATCTTCATGTTTAACAGCAACTTCTCTAATATCAAGCTTAATCTCGTTAACGTCTTCGGATAATTTCATTAATGCTTTTACCGCTAAAGAACCTATAAATCCCAATATTCCAAGCAAAATAGGTATCGCCCAAAGTAACAATCTGTATATTGTCTGATCCATTTCCATTTTTTTCAAATTTAATTTTTTATCTAATATGTTTTAAAGTTACTTATTAACTAAATTATTCTATTGGTGGAAATGGTGGTGTTGGTGGTGCTACATAAGGACTTAAAGGTATTTGCAATAAAGATGCGTATTCTGTATTTGCAATATCCGCTTCATCCTGTTCACTTAAAAATAAAAAATATATTCCGTTAATATCTTGAACGAAATTAAAAAATGTGTCGGCATCAATAAACACTCCCTGTAATTGTTCTGCCTGTTCTGTTGTTACTATTCTGCCTTCCATAATTTATTTATTAAACGTTTATTCCAAAATAAGTCATTAATGTATTTACTCTTGTGTAAAAATTACTTGCTTCTGCATCAGTTAAGCCATCACCTATTGAAGCGAATGCACATTGTTTAGACGAATATAACGAAAATGTTTGAGTAGTAGATAACCTTTTAAATGCACCTAATATAACGGAAATTGAAGATTGCGTGCCATGACTAATTGCCGTTTGTGTGCCTATTGTTGCATTATTTTTATATGCCTTTAAAGAAACATTTGATGTTCTACTTCCTATAAATAAACCTAAAGAATTTGTATTTGTAAGATTTAATCTATTAGCATCAATATTTGTTACTGATAAAGCATAACCATCTGCAGTGTATCTTAAGTATTGATATAAAGTTCTATTATCTGTGAAGCCAATTGGGGGGTCAGTTTGACAACCTATTTCAACACTCGCTTGTGCTATGTTTGTTCTTGAATAATAAGAAATATGATTTGAATTAGATGTTAAAGCAGTTGAAGGTATTAAAAAAGTATCTGCGTAAGCACTTGTTCCATTTGGCAAAGCACCTCCACTTGAAAAAGTCCATCCAGTTGTAAATGTTAAATCAAAACTTCTATTATTTATTAAATTCCATTTTGAACTTGCGGCTGTACCCCAAATTGGTAAATACATTGCTTTTATTTTAGTATAGATACTATCACTTTTAAGACCTAAATAAAAGGTATTAATTGCGTTTTTATCAGCTGAACTTGTTATTGCTGTGTTAGCATTAAAGTAAGCTTGAGCATCGGCATCATAAGTTACACCGCCTAACTTTATCTTTTGTTTAAATATACTATTTAAATTGCCTATCATATATTTTTTTCTAAATAAGCAATTATACTTCCGCTTGTTAAAGTAATTGCTGTTATATATTCAAAGTAAGGCAAATAATAAGTATCACCAGCTTTTAAAGTTTTTCCACTTATTCCAAGTATAGTTAAATAATTTTTACCATTACCAGTTGCTACACTTACAACTGTATCTTCACGAACATAAAAAGCGCATATTTGCTCACCTGTTCTTGCGTTTGTATCTGCAATAAGTTCCGAACCTCCTGAAACTCCTGCTCTATTTGAGAATGTTATCATTTTTTTATTTTTTTAAGTTGTTTCTATATTTAAGTAAACATTTAAAATTAATCCACTTGGATTAGTTACCCATGTAGTTGCATTAAATTCGATACAAATATCATCTGTTCCTGAAAAAGAAATATTTAACCCTGTTACTGTTTGCGTTCTCAATAAAGTTGTAGCACCATTAGTTGCGACTGTTGTACTAATTGTA
>Ga0209492_1000411_pt1 | contig 13433 bp, 12 predicted proteins | sample PPLLak12cMay2015_FD_187253 | JGI IMG/M metagenome (GOLD analysis project Ga0209492, IMG submission 187253) | Freshwater sediment microbial communities from Prairie Pothole Lake near Jamestown, North Dakota, USA - PPLs Lake P7 Core (1) Depth... | ecosystem: Environmental > Aquatic > Freshwater >... | reverse complement strand
GCGGAACTGCGAGAAGCCGCGCAGCGTGCGGCCCGGGAACAGGTCCTGCAGGTGCGCGGTGATGATCGACGTCAGCAGCACGAAGGCCTGCTTGCCGCCGGCGATCGGCGCGGGCACCGGGATCACCCGCGGCAGCACCCGCGGCACCTTCAGGATCATGATCGCCGACGGTCGGCCGAACGCGTCCTTGCCGTCCAGCTGCAGGACGAAGTTGAGCGACTTGTTGACGATCTGCGGAAACGGATGCGCCGGGTCCAGCCCGATCGGCGACAGCAGCGGCCGGACCTCCCGGTGCAGGTACTCGCGGACCCATTCGCGCTGGGCGGCGTTGCGATCCGGATTGCGCAGGATCACGACGCCGCGCCGGGCGAGTGCCGGCATCACCTGTTCGTTGTAGAGCAGGTACTGACGGCGCACGAGGCGATGGGCGCGCGCCAGGATCGCGCGGTAGCTCGTCGCGGCCGGTCCCGTCCGGTCCTCCCGCATCTCCTCGGTCAGGTCGGTCAGCCGCACCTCGAAGAATTCGTCGAGGTTGGACGAGACGATGCAGATGTAGCGCAGGCGCTCGGCGAGCGGCACGTCGTCCCGCGTCGCCATCGCGAGCACGCGCTCGTTGAATGCCAGCTGCGACAGCTCGCGGTGAAGGAACCTTCCACCCACGTCCGCGATCGCCGCAAGTGATTTGGACCAGTTCGCCACGCTCGAACTTCCAATGTCCCGGGGCTTCATGATGCCGCAGGGCGGTCACGACGGGTTTGTGCCGCTCTGACTAATCTCGACACGCCCGTTGCCTCCGGCCGGTGGCAGGGGCACGATGTGACGAGTGACTGACGGAAAAGGACGAGGATAGCCATGGGCAAGAAAGAGGATGCCGCGAAGGCGGCGCCGAAAGCGAAGAAGAGCGTGAAAGCGCCGAAGGCGGCCGTCGTGAAGGTCGCCGACAAGGCGTCCGTCCCGGCGAAGAAGGAGAAGCTGTCGCGCAAGGACTACGACCGCGAGCTCGAGAAGCTGCACGTCGAGCTGGTGAAGCTGCAGGAGTGGGTGAAGCTCAAGGGCCTCAAGGTGTGCGTGGTCTTCGAAGGACGCGACGGCGCGGGCAAGGGCGGCACGATCAAGGCGATCACGGAGCGGGTCAGCCCGCGCGTGTTCCGCGTGATCGCGCTGCCGGCGCCGACCGAGCGCGAGAAGTCGCAGATGTACGCGCAGCGCTACCTGCCGCACCTGCCCGCCGCCGGCGAGGTCGTGATCTTCGATCGCAGCTGGTACAACCGCGCCGGCGTCGAGCGCGTGATGGGTTTCTGCTCCGAGGAGGCGGCGCAGGGCTTCCTGAACGTGGTGCCGCTGTTCGAGCAGCTGATGGTCAAGTCCGGAGTCATCCTGCTGAAGTACTGGCTCGAGGTCAGCCCGGAGGAGCAGACGCGGCGGCTCGCATCGCGCATCGACGACGGCCGCAAGACCTGGAAGCTGTCCCCGATGGACCTGAAGTCCTACGACCGCTGGGACGACTACACGCGCGCCCGCGACGAGATGTTCAAGGCGACCGACAGCTCCTGGGCGCCGTGGTTCGTCGCCCGCTCCGAGGACAAGAAGCGCGTGCGCCTGAACGTGATCAGCCACCTGCTCAAGCAGGTCCCGTACAAGGCTCCGCCGCCGATGAAGGTCAAGCTGCCCAAGCGCAAGATCGGCAAGTACAAGGCCGCCGACTATCCCTTCAAGTACGTGCCGGAACGGTTCTGACGAACCTGCAAGTGAAGGGCGCTGCCGGCCTGCTGAAGTTCGACGTGGTCGCGGGGCTGACCGCGGCCGCCGTCGTGCTCCCGAAGGCGATGGCCTACGCCACCGTGGCGGGGCTGCCGGTGGCCGTCGGCCTGTACACCGCCTTCGTGCCGATGCTGATCTACGCGCTCCTCGGCTCCTCGCGGGTCCTGAGCGTGAGTTCGACCACCACGCTGGCGATCCTCGCCGGAACGCAGCTGGGGCTCGTCGTGCCGGACGGCGACCCGGCGCAGCTGCTCACGGCCACGGCGACGCTCACGGCGCTCGTCGGCGTCATGCTGCTGCTGGCGCGCCTGCTGCGGCTGGGGTTCGTGGCCAACTTCATCTCGGCACCGGTGCTGACCGGATTCAAGGCGGGCATCGGGCTCGTGATCGTGCTCGACCAGTTGCCCAAGCTCCTCGGACTCCACATCGAGAAGGCGGGCTTCTTCCGCGACGCGCTGAGCCTCGCACAGCACCTGCCGGAGACCTCCCTCGTGACGCTGGCCGTGGCCGTGGCGACGTTCGCGATCCTGATCGGCATGGAGCGGCTGTGGCCACACTCGCCGGCGCCGCTCGTCGCGGTGGGTGGCGCGATTGCCGCGTCCTGGCTGCTGGGACTGCACTCGATGGGCGTGTCCATCGTCGGGACGATCCCGCAGGGGTTTCCCGCGCTGACCTTGCCCGACCTGCAACTCGTCACCGAACTCGTACCGGGCGCGCTCGGCATCGCCCTGATGAGCTTCACCGAAACCATCGCCGCGGGCCGCGCCTTCGCCCGGCCGTCCGACCCCGCGATCAGCGCCAACCGCGAACTCGTCGCCACGGGCGCTGCGAACCTTGGGGGCGCTCTGTTCGGTGCGATGCCGGCCGGTGGCGGAACGTCGCAGACCGCGGTCGTGCGCTCGGCGGGTGGACAGTCGCAGCGCGCCTCGATGGTGACGGCCGGCGCCGCCGTGGCCACGATGCTGCTGCTGGCGCCGCTGCTGGGCCTGATGCCGAACGCCACGCTCGCGGCGGTGGTCATCGTCTACTCCATCGGGCTCATCCAGCCGACCGAGTTCCGCGCGATCCGGAAAGTGCGCACGATGGAGTTCCGCTGGGCGCTGGCCGCCTGCGTCGGCGTCCTGCTGTTCGGCACGTTGAAGGGCATCGTGGTGGCGATCATCGTGTCGATGATCGGGCTTGCGAGCCAGACCTCGCACCCGCGGGTGTCGGTCATCGGTCGCAAGCGGGGCGCCGACGTGCTGCGGCCACTGTCCCCCGAGCATCCCGACGACGAGACGTTCGAGGGCCTGCTCATCATCCGGCCCGAGGGGCGGCTGTTCTTCGTGAACTCGGATTACGTCAGGGAGACCATCCGCGACCTCGTCGTGCAGCACGCGCCGCGCGTGGTGGCCCTGGACATGAGCCGTGTTCCCGATCTCGAGTACTCGGCCCTGCAGTCCTTGATCGAAGGCGAGCAGCGCCTGACCGAGTCCGGCGTGGAAGCCTGGCTCGTCGGCCTGAATCCCGGCGTGCTCGAGATGGTGCGGCACTCCGGGCTGGCCGACCGACTGGGCCGCGAACGGATGCTGTTCAACGCGCGGGCGGCGATCGAGCGCTACCGGGAGCTTCGGCCGCAGCGCGATGCCGCATCGGCCGCGGCGCCTGGGTGATGTCCGCCTGATGCCCCTCAGCGGGTCGTCGCGTAGACCCGCATCGTGCGGCGCGTGCCGTCCGGGTCGCAGCGCTCGCTCTTCAGCGTGCCTTCGTGTTCGAAGCCCAGGCGCTCGGCGACGCGCCAGCTGCGTGCGTTCTCCTCGTCGGCGCCGCACCAGACACGCCGCGCGCCGAGGCGCGTGAAGGCAAACTCCGTGACCGCTCGGGCGGTCTCGGTAATCAGGCCCTGTCCCTGGAAACGCTTGCGGCACCACCAGCCGATCTCGAACACCCGCGTTTCCCAGTTGAAACGGTGCAGCCCGCAATTGCCGACGTGCTCACCGGTCGAGTGCAGGAACGCGAACATCGGAAGGTCGGCGCGGATGATCCAGTTCGCGGCACCGCGGCGCGCGTACTCCTCGGTCCGGGCCGGCGTCTGCTCCTCCATAGACCACGGCATGGATGACGGATAACGCCGCAGGTCGTCGAGGGTCTCGACCACCGAAGCGAAGAGGACCGCGCCGTCGCCGGGCCGCGGAGCGCGGATGAGCAGGCGCCCGGTTTCGAACCGGTCAGGAATGTCGAGCAGGACAGGATTGAAGGCCGGTTCAGTCGCCACGGGCGGCTCCGCGGAGTGAAGGCACAGCTTTGCAGAGACTGACGGATTCTCCAAGGGCTCCGATGGGAGCGGCGCCATTCACGCGCTGCGCGGACGCCTGCGATGGGTCGGCAGCGGGTTGAAGCGCTAGCCCTGCGGACTCCGCTCCATCGCCTGGCAGTGGGCGTGGAGATGCTCGGGCAGGTCTGGCGGGCAGGCGCCGCACTGCCGGTTTCCAGGCACCGCGTAGTCGATGAACTTCGGATAGGGCAACTTCAGTTGTGCCATCAGCGCGACGAACTCGGCCTGCGTGCGGTCGCCGCCGAGGCGCGGATTCCGCTCGCGTTCCTGCGCGATGCTCGACACGCGCCGCTGGGTGTAGTCGTGACCTGGATACACGAGCGTGTCGCCGGGCAGCGTGAACAACCGCTCCCGCACGCTGCGGTAGAGCGTGGCCGCGTCGCCGTTCTGCAGGTCGGTGCGGCCGCAGCCGTCGATCAGCAGGGCGTCGCCGGTGAACAGGCGCTCGCCCACCCGGTAGGCAAAGTGGCTGTCCGTATGGCCAGGGGTGTGGATCGGCTCGATGCGGACGCTGCCGACCTCGAGAGGAATCCCATCGACGATCCCGTGATCGGTGCATGGCAGCCGGTCCATCGCCGGTCCCGCGATGCGGCTGCCCACGCGTTCCTTCAGGTGTCTTGCCGCGGTGATGTGGTCGGCGTGGATGTGAGTGTCGATCGCGATGACGAGTTTCAGGCCGAGCGAATGGACGGCCTCGAGGTCGCGGTCGATTGCATTGACCACCGGGTCGATCAGCGCCGCCTGCCCGGTCTCCTCGCAACCGAGGAGGTAGGTATACGTGCTCGACAGCGGCTCGAAGAGTTGCCTGAACAGCATTTCGTTGTTTCCGTACTGGTCTCCGTCCATCCGGCCCGATGGCGAGGCCGACCGTGTACCCCTTGATGCGGAGGCCTTCCGCCTCCATCTCAGGGCAAAGATTAAGGGGAACCTGACATGCTGAACACCTCCGGAGACACCTTCCAGCGGGACGTCGTCGATGCATCGCACGAAGCCCCGGTGCTGGTCGACTTCTGGGCGCCGTGGTGCGGGCCCTGCCGCGCGCTCGGCCCGATGCTCGAGCGGCTGGAACAGGATCTCGGCGGGCGCTTCCGCCTCGTGAAGATCAACTCCGACGACAACCCCGAGCTCTCCGCGCAGTTCGGCGTCCGGAGCATTCCCTACGTGGTGGCCTTCGTGGACGGGCGGCCGGTCGATTCCTTCGTCGGCGTCCTGCCCGAGTCGCAGCTGCGCGCCTTCATCGATCGCGTCGCGCCCAATCCAAGCGAGATCGAACGCCGCAAGGCGGCCGCGCTCGTCGAGGCGGGCGACCGCGCGGGCGCGGTGGCAGCGCTGCGCGCGGCGTTGGCGCTCGATCCCGCCAATGACGAGGCGCGGCTCGACCTCGCAGGACTGCTGCTCGACGCCGCGCCGGGCGCCGAGGACGCGAAGGACGCCGCCGAACTGCTCGCGAAGACTTCAACGCTCACTCAGCAGACCGCTCGTTTCCGCGCACTGCGGACGCGCATCGACAGCCTCGAGCAGGCCGCACGCCTGCCATCCGCAGATGAACTGCGCCAGCGGATCGATACGCAACCGGACGACCTGCAGGCGCGGGCCGACCTGTCCCGGCAGTTGATCGCCCAGGGCCAGTTCGAGCCAGCGCTCGAGCAACTGCTGGAGATCGTCTCGCGCGATCGCACGTTCGGCGACGACTATGGCCGCAAGGCCGCCCTGGCCGTGTTCGACCTGATGTCCGATCGGCCGGGCGTGGTCAGCGCCTACCGCCGCCGACTGGCGTCCGCGCTGAACCGCTGAGGCTGCCGTGCGCCGCCCGCGCGGCCCGCACTGCCCGGTGGGCGAGATCACGCGGCGCCGACTGAGGTCCCCTGGACTCTGATCTCGATCAAGCTTGCGGGAGGCGCGTCGCCGATGTCGGCAACGGCGGTCCGGCCGGCTCCGGACGGCCTTGACGTGAGTCACGGATGAGGCGCGCTGAAGCTTGCCCTTGCGGCCATCTTCGTCGATGTTGACTGAAGGACGAGGAGAGACGATGGCAGGCATCGGAAAGGCGTGCGGCGCACCGGGACGTGTCGGTGGGGCCGGGATGCTGCAGGCGATGTACGAAGCGGCGAGGCGGGAAGTCTTCGCGGATCCGGCGGCGGCGATTCGCAAGTACCAGCCGACCTGGGCGCTGTCGATGTCGATCCCGCGCCGCAAGGGAGCGCGCCACCGTTAGTGCGTGCTTCTTCACTCCGCTCGGCTGTTGCAAATCGCCGTCATCGGGCACCGTCCATCGGGCCGGGTCGACGGAAAGGATGAACGGCCATACCGCGGTCACGCGAGCTCGCGGAAGATTGGTCGCAACGCACCGATCCTGAGGAACGCATGAGCAGCAGCGGAATGAAGCGCCGTCGCAAGAAGGAGCGACGCTTCCTCGAGTTCTACGACACGATTTCGATCCGCGCCACCGTCATCGGCGTCGGCGGCAGCATCGCGCTGCTCGCCTGGGTCGCCGCGCGGTCGGTCTTCCTGAGCTGACCGAACCCGCGCGCTTCGCCAGACCGCCCGCGGCCGTCACGCGGCGACCAACTCCGGGGTCGGGGCGGCCGTTGTCGCCTCGCCATCGCCAAGGCGGATCAGGTGGTCGAACGCCGACAGCGCGGCCTTCGCGCCTTCCCCGGCCGCGATGATGATCTGCTTGTACGGCGTCGTGGTGGCGTCGCCGGCAGCGAACACGCCAGGCACGCTGGTCGCGCCCTTCGCGTCGACCACGATCTCGCCGTACTTCGACAGTTCGACCGTGCCGCGCAGCCACTCGGTGTTGGGGACGAGTCCGATCTGCACGAACACGCCAGCGAGGTCGACCGCATGCTCGGTGCCCGTTGCGCGGTCGCGGTAGCGCAGCCCGTTGACCTTCTGTCCGTCGCCCGTGATCTCGGTGGTCAGGGCGTTCGTGTGGATCGTCACGTTCGGCAGGCTCCGGAGCTTGCTGACGAGGACTGCATCGGCCTTGAGCCGGTCGGCGAATTCGATCAGCGTGACGTGCTCGACGACGCCGGCGAGGTCGATCGCCGCCTCGACGCCTGAATTGCCGCCGCCGATCACGGCAACCTTGCGGCCCTTGAACAGCGGTCCGTCGCAGTGCGGGCAGTACGCCACGCCCTTGTTGCGGTACTCCTGCTCGCCCGGCACGTCGACGGTGCGCCAGCGCGCGCCCGTCGAGAGGATCACCGCGCGGCCCTGCAGCTGCGCGCCGTTGGCGAGCGTCACCGTGGCGGCGCCGCCCGGCGCGGAGGCCGGCCGCAGCGCCTCGACGCGCTGGCCGCCGATGATGTCGACGTCGTAGCGGCGCGCGTGCGCTTCCAGCGCGGCGGCGAAGCGGGGGCCCTCGGTCTCGAGGACCGAGATGAAGTTCTCGATGCCGAGCGTGTCGAGCGTCTGGCCGCCGATTCGCTCGGCGACGATGCCGGTGCGGATGCCCTTGCGCGCCGCGTACACCGCGGCCGCCGCGCCGGCCGGGCCGCCGCCGACGATCAGCACGTCGAAGACGTCCTTCTGCGCGAGTTTCGCGGCGTCGCGCGCCGCCGCGCCGGTGTCGATCTTCGCGAGGATCTCGCCGATTTCCATCCGGCCCGAGCCGAACGGCTGGCCGTTGAGGTAGATCGCCGGCACCGCCATGACCTGGCGCGCCTCGACCTCATCCTGGAACAGCGCGCCGTCGATCGCGACGTGGCGGATGCGCGGATTGAGCACCGCCATCAGGTTCAGCGCCTGCACGACGTCGGGACAGTTGTGACAGGTCAGCGACATGTACGTCTCGAACTCGAAGTCGCCCTCGAGCGCCTGGATCTGCTCGATCACTTCCGCCTCGAGCTTCGGCGGGTGGCCGCCGGCCTGCAGCAGCGCCAGCACGAGCGACGTGAACTCGTGGCCCATCGGGATCGCCGCGAAGCGCACGCCCATGTCGTGGCCGGCGCGGCTGACCGAGAACGACGGCCGCCGGACATCGGCGCCGTCGTGCCGCACTCGCAGCAGCGGACTCAGCGCCGCGATCTCGTCGAGCAGTTCGCGCATCTCGCCGGAGGCCGCGCGCTCGTCGAGCGAGGCGACGATCTCGACCGGCTGCGTCAGGCGCTGCAGGTAACCGGCGAGCTGGGTCTTCAGGGTGTCATCCAACATGGGGTGTCCGGGAAGCGGGTAGGGGAACGCCGCCGGCGCCAGCCGGCGGCGGGTTCAACGCGGTCGATGCGCCTTAGATCTTGCCGACGAGGTCGAGCGACGGCGCGATCGTCTTCGCGCCTTCCTGCCACTTGGCGGGGCAGACCTGGCCGGGGTTCTTCGCGATGTACTGCGCGGCCTGCAGCTTGCGCAGCGTTTCCTTGACGTCACGCGCGATCGCGTTGTCGTGGATCTCGGCCGTCTTGACCACGCCGTCGGGGTTGATCACGAAGGTGCCGCGCAGCGCCAGGCCTTCCTCTTCGATGTGCACGCCGAACATGCGCGTCAGCGTGTGCGTCGGATCGCCGACCAGCGGGAACTTCGCCTTCTTCACCGCCGGGCTGGTCTCGTGCCACACCTTGTGCGCGAAGTGCGTGTCGGTCGTGACGATGTAGACCTCGGCGCCGAGCGACTGGAACATGTGGTAGCTGTCCGCCGCGTCCTCGACCTCGGTCGGGCAGTTGAACGTGAACGCCGCCGGCATGAAGACGAAGACCGACCACTTGCCCTTGATCGACTGGTCGGTGACCTCGACGAACTTGCCGTTGTGGAATGCCTGGGCCTTGAAGGGCTGGACCTGGGTGTTGATGATTGCCATTGCTTTCGTCCTTGTTGCTCGAGTGTTTAGGGGGAGTGGATTTCGAACAGGACGAAGTCTGAGGCTATCGCTTATGTCGTTCCAATTCAATTTTCCTAACTGGCCGATAGGCCGGCAACGTGCCGCGGGCGGGCAGCCGCCCGCTGCGAACGCATGGACGTCGGGACCGCGAGAGGGTCGCTACTTCTTCGGCGCCGCGTCGGCGGGCTTCGGGGCGGAGGATGCCGGCGCCGCCGGCGCGGCCGATGCCGCCTTGAGCTTGGCCATCATCGCCTGCTCGAGCGCCTTGAGCTTGGGCTCGACCTGCGGCCGCGTCTCTTCGACGACCTTCTGTGTCAGCGCCTGCTGCGCCCCTCCGGAGAGCTGCTGATACTTGCGGCTGACCGGCGACTCGAGCCACGCGATCAGCGTCTTCAGCTCGTCCTCGGTCAGCTTCTCCTCGAGCGCGGTGCCGAGGGTCGACGGCGCCCACTTGGTCGCGCTCGCGCGCAGGATCGGCGTCACTTCGCCCTGGAACTTCCGAACCTCGGCCTGCAGTTCGGTGGCCACGCCCTTGCGCTTGTCCTCGGGCAGGCGAGCGATGGCTGGCGTGGCGAGCTGCAGCAACTGCCCGGCGGCCTGGCCGGCCATCGCGACGCCGACGCCTTCGATGCCTGGCTGTTGCAACTGCAGGGCCTTCTTCACCAGTTCCTTCTTCGCGGGCGAGCTGGCGACCGCGGCCGCGGCGGGTGCGGCGGGCGGCGCGGCGACTTGCGCGATGCTGGGCGCTGCGCTGCACGCGAGCATCGTGATGACAGCCAGTGGAGCCAGTCGAAAGGTCGGGTTCATGGAGTTCCTGGGCGGCGAGAGGTGTTGGGGGCCGTAGGAAGAAGCGCCGTGCCGACCCGAAGTCGCGAGTTTAGAGGGCGCCGGAGCGCCGCGGAAGCGCGGCTCGTCGGCGCGGGCGCTGCGGCTGACCGCCGGCCAGGCAGCTTCCGCCGCGGGCGGCCCGTGTCCAGGAAGTAGCATCGCTTGCATGCGCATCGGCATCGACCTCGGCGGCACCAAGATCGAAGGCATCGTGATGGACGACGCCGGTCGCGAACGGGTACGCCGGCGCGTGCCGACGCCGAAGGGCGACTACCGCGCCACCGTCGAGGCCATCGCGCTCCTGGTTGCCGCGCTCGAACCCGGATCCGCCAGTCGTGCCACTGTCGGCGTCGGAATTCCGGGCGCGATCTCGCGCGTCAGCGGGCTCGTGAAGAACGCCAACTCGACCTGCCTCATCGGCCAGCCGTTGCAGGGCGACCTGGAGGCGGCACTGGGACGGCCGGTTCGACTCGCCAACGACGCCAACTGCTTCGCGCTCTCGGAAGCCATCGACGGCGCGGGCCGCGGCGCGCGCGTGGTGTTCGGCGTGATCCTCGGCACCGGCGTCGGCGGCGGGATCGTGGTGGACGGCCGCGTGCTGGAAGGCGCCAACGCCATCGCGGGGGAGTGGGGCCACAACCCGCTGCCGCTCCCGAGCGGCGACGACCTGCCGCTGCGGCCCTGCTACTGCGGTCGCGCCGGCTGCATCGAGACCTACCTGTGCGGCCCGGCGCTCGAGCACGAGGGTGGAGCTGCGTCCGAAAGCGCGATCGCGCGTTACGAGGCCCGGCTGGCGCGCGCGCTGGCCGGTGTCGTCAACCTGCTCGATCCGGACGTGATCGTGCTCGGCGGCGGTGTGTCGAACGTCGATCGCCTGTACGCGAACGTGCCGCGGCTCTGGCGCGCGCACGTCTTCTCGGACCATGTCGCGACGCGCCTGGCGAAGCACGCGCACGGCGACTCGAGTGGCGTGCGGGGCGCGGCGTGGCTGTGGGGCGGGCCGCCGGGCCCGTGAGCAGCGGGCGGCCCGATGCTCAGTTCACCATGCCGTGCTGGCGCAGCAAGGCATCGATCGTCGGCTTGCGCCCGCGGAAGGCGACGAACGACTGCATCGCCGGGCGGCTGCCGCCGACCGCGAGGATCTCGTCGTGGAAGCGGCGACCGATCGCCGGATTGAGCACGCCGCCGTCCTCGAACGCCGAGTACGCGTCGGCCGACAGCACTTCGGCCCACTTGTAGCTGTAGTAGCCGGCCGCATAGCCGCCCGCGAAGATGTGCGAGAACGCGTGCGGGAAGCGGTTGTACTCGGGGGGCTGCAGCACCGCCACCTCGCGCCGGATCGCGTCGACTTGCGCCAGGATCTCGCGCTCGGTCGCAGGCGGCGGTCCCTGGTGCAGCAGCATGTCGAACAGCGAGAACTCGATCTGCCGCATCGTGTAGAAGCCGCTCTGGAAGTTGCGCGCGGCGATCATCTTGTCGTACAGCGCCCGCGGCAGCGTCTCGCCGGTGTCGACGTGCGCGGTCAGCAGTTGCAGGACTTCCCACTCCCAGGCGAAGTTCTCCATGAACTGCGACGGCAGCTCGACCGCGTCCCACTCGACGCCGTGGATGCCGGACACCGACGGTTCGTCGACGCGGGTCAGCATGTGATGCAGCCCGTGGCCAAACTCGTGGAACAGCGTCAGCACCTCGTCGTGCTGGAACGTCGCCGGCTTGCCGCCGACCGGCCGCGAGAAGTTGCACGTCAGGTACGACACCGGGGTGGGCAGCCCGGGCCGGCGGCCGCGCCGCGAGCGCGCGTCGTCCTGCCACGCGCCGCCCTGCTTGTGGTCGCGCGCGTACAGGTCGAGGTAGAACTGGCCGATCAGCTGGCCCTTCAGGCCCTCGATGCGGAAGAACTTTACGTCCGGGTGCCACACCGGTGCGGCGTCCTCGCGGATCGCGACGGAGAACAGCGTCTCGATCACCTTGAACAGCCCCCCCAGCACCCGCGGCTCGGTGAAGTACTTCTTCAGCTCCTGCTCCGAGTAGGCGTAGCGCGCCTCGCGCAGTTTCTCGCTCGCGTACGAGAAGTCCCACGGCTGCAGGTCCGCGATGCCGAGCTCGGCAGCCGCGAACTCGCGGACTTCGCGCACGTCGCGCTCGGCGTACGGCCGGGCGCGGTGCCCGAGGTCGCGCAGGAAGTCGAGCACTTCCGACGGCCGGTCGGCCATCTTCGGCACCAGCGACACCTCGGCGAAGCTCGCGTACCCGAGCAGTCGAGCGTGCTCCTGCCGCAGCGACAGCAGCTCGACCATCAGGGGTCCGTTGTTCCACTCCGGCTTGCCGAACTCGGAGGCCTTCGTGACGTACGCGCGATACAGCTGCTGGCGCAGCGCCCGGTCGTCGGCGTAGTCGACGACCGCCGCGTAGCTCGGGTACTGCAGCGAGATCTTGTAGCCGGCGCGGCCTTCGGCGGCCGCTGCCTCGGCGAACATCTGCACCGCGTCGTCCGGCACGCCCGCGAGCGCCTTCGCGTCGTCGACGTACAGCGCGAACGCGCTGATCGCGTCGAGCACGTTCTCGGCGAAGCGCGTCGACACCTGCGACTCCCGCTCGGCAAGTTCCTTGAAGCGTTGCTTGCGGTCGGCCGGCAACTCGGCGCCGCCGAGGCGGAAGTCCCTCAGCTCGTTCTCGATCACCTTGCGCCGGGCCGCTGGCCAGGACGCGAAGTCCGGCAGCGCGGCCAGTTCCTTGAAGCGCGCGTACAGCGCCTCGTTCTGGGACAGCTCGGTGAAGAAGGCGGTGAGCTTCGGCTGGTTGATGTTGTACTGCTCGCGCAACTCCGGCGTGTCGCACACCGCATTCAGGTGCGACACCGCGCCCCAGGCCCGGCCAAGGCGGTCGGTGGCGTCATCGAGCGGCTCGACGATGGCGTCCCACGAAGCCGGTGTCTGCGGGTCGGTGACCTGCCCGACGACGTCGCGCGCCCGCTGCAGCAGGGCGTCGACGGCCGGCGTGACGTGGACGGGTTCGATCGCGTCGAAGCGCGGCAGCCCGGAGAAATCGAGGAGAGGGTTCGTCGGTTGTTCCATGTCGTGTGTTCCAGCTGAGCGGCGGCGCCCTGGCGCGGCGCCGTCCTGCAATGTCAATCGGAGCTAGCGCGCAACCTGCAGGCGGCGTTCCGCCGCCTCGACCGTGTTGACGAGCAGCATCGTGATCGTCATCGGCCCGACCCCGCCCGGCACCGGCGAGATCCAGCCTGCGACCTCCTTCACGCCGTCGAACTCGACGTCGCCGGCGAGCTTGCCCTCGGGTGTCCGATTGGTGCCGACGTCGATCACGACCGCCCCCGGCTTGACCATGTCGCGCGTCACGAGGCTGCGTCGGCCGACCGCGGCGACGAGCACATCGGCCTGGCGGGTGATGGCGCCGAGGTCGCGCGTCTTCGAGTGCGCGATGGTGACGGTGGCGTTGGCGGCGAGCAGCAGCATTGCCATCGGCTTGCCGACCATGTTGGAGCGGCCGAGCACGACCGCGTGGCAGCCGGCGACCGGGTAGTCGATCGACTCCAGCATCTTCATCACGCCGTACGGCGTGCACGAGCGGAAGTGCGGCGTGCCCATCAGTGTCAGGCCGGCGTTCATGGCGTGCAGGCCGTCGACGTCCTTGTCGAAGGCGATCGTCTCGAGGATCTTCTGCGCATCGAGGTGTTTCGGCAGCGGCAACTGCACG
>Ga0209492_1000408_pt1 | contig 13476 bp, 16 predicted proteins | sample PPLLak12cMay2015_FD_187253 | JGI IMG/M metagenome (GOLD analysis project Ga0209492, IMG submission 187253) | Freshwater sediment microbial communities from Prairie Pothole Lake near Jamestown, North Dakota, USA - PPLs Lake P7 Core (1) Depth... | ecosystem: Environmental > Aquatic > Freshwater >... | reverse complement strand
TTCACTCTGGAATATTAATCATGGCTAATGCATTTAGTAAAGAAGAGCGCGTTGCGTTTGAAGACATCCTTGAAGGCTTTCAAGACGCACTCGTTTTGAGCAAAAACGTCGCGGTGTATAGCACCGACCAAACGATGATGGAGCGCACCAACAACGTTATCTGGCGCCCCCAGCCTTATATCGCTACCAGCTACAACGGTACCGATATGACTGCAAACTTCGGCGACAACACCCAGTTGGCTGTGCCTGCAACCATCGGTTTCAGCAAGTCCGTTCCTTGGGTCATGACCTCAACCGAGTTGCGTGACAGCTTGCAAGAAGGCCGCCTGGGCGATGCTGCAAAGCAAAAGCTGGCAAGCGATATCAACGTTGCTATCATGAACGTTGCCGCAAACCAAGGTACCTTGTTCGTTAAGCGCACCTCGACTGCATCAGGCTTTGATGATGTCGCCCAGTGCGAAGCAATCATGAATGAGCAAGGCGTTCCTTCTTATGATCGTTTCTTGGCTCTGTCTACCCGTGATTACAACGGCATGGCAAATGATCTGTCTAAGGCTTCACGCTCTTTCGGTAACGAAATCAGCGATAAGGCTTTGCGTAAGGCGTTTGTTGGTGAGATGGCTTCCTTCTCTACCTACAAATTCGACTATGCAAACCGCAAAGCTGCTGCCGCTGGTGGTGGTGCCCTGACGACCAGCACGCTGACTGCTGCCGCTAGGTACTATGTCCCCAGCGCCACGTCTACGGCCGGCACCGGCGAGGTTGCTAACGTTGATAACCGCTATCAAACCCTGACCGTCTCTAGCACTACTAACGTGGCTGCTGGCGATGCTTTCACGATTGCTGGCGTTAACGCTGTTCATCACATCACCAAGGGCGACACCGGTCAACTGAAGACCTTCCGCGTCATCAGCGTGGTTAATGCTACCTCGATGGTTATCAGCCCCCCAATCATCTCTAACCAAGGTGGCTCGGACGCTGAAGCGCAGTATCAAAACGTGGTTGTCACGACCCAAAGCGGTACGGCGGCAATTGTGTTCTTGAACACTGTGTCTAACTTTGTTAACCCATTCTGGCAACGTGATTCCCTGGAAATCCTTCCAGGTCGTTACGCAATCCCATCGGACGCTGGCGCGGCTATCATGCGTGCAAGCACCGATCAGGGCATTGAGCTGGTGATGCAGAAGCAGTTTGACATCAACACCATGAAAACCAAGTATCGTCTTGATACCCTTTTCGGTGTTGTAAACAAGCAGCCTGAAATGTCCGGCGTGATTATGTTCTCGCAGACCTGATAGGCAAGAGGGGCTTCGGCCCCTCTTTTAATGGAGCAAGAAATGCCATTAGTTAAAGGTTATTCGCAAAAGTCAATTAGCAAGAACATTTCAAAAGAAATGAAGTCAGGCATGCCTCAAAAGCAGGCTGTTGCCGTTGCATTGTCTACTGCAAAAAAGGCTGCGAAAGTTGCTGGCAAGTCAAGTAAGGCAAAGGCAAAATGACCGAGTTCCCAACAATTGTTTATAAGTGCCCAGGCCAACATTTTGGCCCGAGCGGCACGACTTATAAATTAATTGGCGTCAAAGACGAGGCTCAACTCCAGTCTGTTTTAAGTGATGGATGGAGCGAGACGCTTATTGAAGCGGTCATTAGATTTATTGAGCCAAAAGAAGCCATTGTGGCTTTAAAAGAAGTTTCAAATTCTGACCCAACTCGTGAAGAGATGATCCAGCAAGCTGATAAGATTGGCTTGAAGATAGATCGTCGTTGGTGTGACGCAAAGCTCATTGAGAAGATCAATGAAGCAATGACGCTGATTTAAATCATAAATTATTGGGGCAGAAAATGGGATGGAGCAAGCGCCAATTTGTTACGCAAGCATTTGATGAAATTGGGCTTGCTTCATATGTATTTGATCTGAGCCCAGAGCAATTGCAGTCTGCTTTGCAAAGATTAGACATGATGATTGCATCGTGGAACGCATTGGGCATTCGCCTCGGGTACCCTTTGCCTTCTAGCCCATTGGATAGCGATTTAGACGAGCAAACGAATGTCCCTGATTCATCTAATCAGGCGATCTATACAAATTTGGCGATCAAGCTGGCACCGAGTTACGGCAAGCAAATAATGCCAGACACCAAGGCAACCGCTAAAGAGTCTTACAACATTCTTTTATCGCGTGCCACAATGCCAGTGGAGCAGCAATTGCCCGGCTCAATGCCTTCCGGCGCTGGCAACAAGCCATGGCGCGTATATGATGACCCGTTCTTGCGTAGGCCAGTCGATCCGCTATTAGCTGGCCAAGATGGGCCAATTGAATTCAATTAAGGAAAAGACATGCCTACGATTAATCAACTCTCCGGCCTGAGTCAGGTATCAGGTGGCGACTTGCTTCCGGTCTATGTGCCGAACAATGGCGACGCTCGCAAGGTCTCAATTAACCAACTGCTGGAATATTTTCAGACTACGTTCGCAGCCCCGACTGTGGCGACAAATCTCTACACCCCAGGCACTGGGTTCAATGTCACAGTACCAACACCGATTAGCGAACAGCAGTGGATGATTATTCAGCCCACAGTGACTCTGGCAAGTGGCACGATCACGCTCCCATTGAACACTGGTGTTCCTGATGGCACCGAGGTGCTAATCACCACCACGCAGATCATTACAGCCTTTACACTGGCGCTTAACGGTGCATCAGCAGCGTTTGGAGCACCAACAACGCTGGCTGCCAATGAATTCTTCCGTATGCGCTTTTATCAATCAACGAATTCTTGGTATCGCGTAGCCTAATATTCAAAGGAATCAAAATGGCAATTGATGTAACATTCAATCCGGCTTACACAAAAGGCATTACTGTTGCTCCGACGGCCTCATCTGCGGCGTCAGCTATTGGCCTTGGGTCAAAGACTTTATGCATCACAAATTTGGGTTCAATTGTTGTGTATGTAAGGGTGGGAGCTTCTGATGTTGCCGCAACAGCAGCAGATTATCCAATCTTGCCCCTTACCCAGCTATCCATTAGCAAAGAGCAGGATGCAACTCATGCTGCTTATGTAACAGCATCGGGAACTGGTTCTTTGCACATTCTCCCAGGCGAAGGGTTTTAAAAATGTTCCGCCGGAGAACGAGGGACAGGTTTAGAGCAAAAGCATTAGGGCAGCTTGTGTGGACCCCCGCACAGCTAACCACGGCTCTATGGCTTGACGCGGACGACGCAAGCACGATTACGCTCAATGGCGGCAACGTCGCTCAGTGGGATGATAAGTCGGGTAACGCACGGAATGCTACGCAAGCAACGGCGGCAAGTCAGCCAGCCTACAATCCAACAGGGCTGAATGGTAAGCCCGTGCTGACGTTTGATGGCACAAACGACCGCCTGGCTTTTTCTGGCACAAGAACTCCAGAATACTCAATAGCGACTATTGTCAAAACAAATAGTACGGTCGCTGGTGGATATTTACAGTTTGGGGCGGTTAATCAGTACGGCTCCCTGTTTGTGGCAGCTGATCTTTACCAAGCTAGAACGAACGGTCCTCACGCACAAACCGCAGCTACGGCAGGGGAGACCTCAATTCTTGTTGGGGCGTATAGCTCGACCGTTAATATATGGAAGAACGGTTTAATTGGCACACCCGCCAGTAGCGTTGTTGCTTCAATGCCGCCTAATACGGCATCTACAATTGGCGCACTATCGTCAACGATATATCCACTGAACGGGTTTATTGGCGAAATGGTCGTGGCAAATGAAAACCTATCAACCGAAGACCGCCAAAAACTCGAAGGCTACCTAGCGTGGAAGTGGGGAGGCATCTCACAGTACCGTGCCTGGACTCCAGCCGACATCGGCACTGATTTGGCTCTGTGGCTCGATGCGGACGATGCTAGCACTATCACGTTGAACGGCTCTACGGTCAGCCAGTGGAATGATAAGTCTGGGAATTCAAGAAACGCCACGCAGGCTACGGCGGCAAGCCAACCGACCTACAGCGCAACGGGGCTGAATGGAAAACCTGTTTTGCAGTTTGACGGCGTGAGCGACTTTTTAAGCGCCGGGGCTGTATCTTTGCAAAACACTGGATTGAATGTTTTTGTTGTTGGGGACTACACTGACAACAACTACTTGATTGGCAAGTACGATAGCTTATCAAACCAGAGAGAATGGCTTCTTTCGGCAGGACAATCTCTTGTTCAGGAAAACCTAAACGCTTTCAACGTCAACACAAATGCCGTCGGCACCGCAGTTTCTGGGACAAATATTGTTGAAGGTATTTTTACCAACGGAACGCAGGCACAGTTGTGGGCAAACGGCGCACTTCTCGCAACGGCACCGCAAGCCGTCACCTCTATAGAAGCGGGCACTGCTCCGTTACTGATTGGCAAATATCAAATCATTTTCAGTAACTCGGATGTTTCGGAAGTCGTAGTTAGTAGCAGCCCAATTACTACCATCGACCGACAGCGCATGGAAGGTTACCTCGCATGGAAGTGGGGCTTGGTTGCTAACCTGCCCGTCGATCACCCCTACAAGAGCACGGCCCCGACCGTGGCGGTGTAATCATGGCACTAGAACTCGTAAACCAACTCCCCTATGACCACCCCTACCGCTGGGATGGCACGCTGTTTGGTAAGCCTAAGCTCTGGCGACCTGATGAACTTGGCGCTGATCTTGCGCTTTGGCTTGATGCTGAGGATACGGCGAGCATTACGCTCAATGGCTCTACGGTGTCCCAGTGGAATGATAAGTCAGGGAATGGCTACGCCGCTGCTCAGGGCACAGCGTCGGCCCAGCCAGCGTACAGCGCGACAGGGCTAAACGGAAAACCAGCGCTTGTCTTCGACGGAACTAGCGATTTCATGTCGATTCCCAACGGCCCGAACGTCAGCGCTCAGCATGTGCTCGTAGGCGTCGTGCGACAAATCAGCGGCGTCCCCACCAGATACATCGGCAAATGGGCTGCAGGTCGCACCTGCTGGCTACTTTCGCCAAGCGAGGCAAGCCCTTCAAGTACGGCGCGATGGATTACAAGCACCTCAGCCAACGTATTTTCGATTGCCGCCGTCTCGGGCAATATCTTGACCACGCCCCTTATCCATGGCGGGCAACTGATCGGCGGCACGCAGTCTGCATTCATTAACGGCACGGTCGGTGGAACGGCCGTCACGGGCGTCGGAACGCCCAACGTGAACACAGACCCAGTAGTGTTGGGCATTATTGCCACAGGAGTTACGGATTTTACCAACTACGCTGCCGCCGAGTACGTCCTGCTTGACGGGGCCCAAGCCACCGTTGAGAACCGTCAGAAACTCGAAGGCTATCTAGCCTGGAAGTGGGGCCTCGCTGCAAACCTCCCTGCTGCCCATCCTTACAAACTTAACCCCCCTACGGTTTAAATATGGACTACCTTGTTTTCACAACTGAAGCAGCAGCCCAAACGGCTCTTGAAACGATCTACGCCAACATGGTGGAAGCGATCAACTCCACTGATTTGCTGGATGTAGCCACGGGCCAGGTAGTCGATAAAGACAGCTTGACCCCTGAAGAAGCCGTACAGACCGATTCCACCGCCCGGCACTTTCCGATCTTCGGCGTGAATGCAGCTACTGGACTTAAAGTTGAAACCGCAGGCTACACAACGGCTTGGTCAGTAGCGCAGGAAACAGTGCAAAGCTCGTGGGTGTTTCAAAAGCCTGACGAAGCACTGTTGGCAGGCGTTACCGGATACACGGTTGAGCCTTATGATCCGGACTGGTTCCCACAGCCAACGGAGTTGGCGACAGCATGATTACTTAAGCGTCAAAGTTATTAGCAAATTGGTTTTATAAAAATGCAAATACCTATCTTGTCTGGGATATATGCCGATTCAGCTCCAGAGCTGCGGGTCAGTTATCCTGTCAATCTTGTTCCTGTGCCACAGAAATCTGGTATCAGCAATGGATTCCTTCGCCCTGGTGACGGCATCATTGCAAATGGCACAGGGCCTGGAATTGACCGAGGTGGTGTTGAATGGAATGGTTTGTGCTACCGTGTGATGGGCACCAAGTTGGTTTCCATCTCTAATACTGGAGTCATTACACAGCTTGGTGATGTTGGTGGATCGGAAGATAGTTTGGTCACGTTTGACTATAGTTTCGACCGACTGGCTATAGCATCAGGTGGGAACCTCTACTATTGGAATGGCACACTCACACAAGTTGTGACAGACCCCGACCTGGGCAATGTTGTCGACTTTGCTTGGGTTGATGGTTACTTTATGACGACTGATGGCGAGTTTTTAATCGTCACAGAGTTGAATGATCCGTTTAACGTCAACCCGCTAAAGTATGGCTCATCGGAAGTTGACCCAGATCCAATCGTTGCTGTTCTAAAATTAAGAAATGAAATTCATGCGCTGAACAGGCACACCATCGAGGTATTTGACAACATAGGCGGCGAGCTGTTCCCATTTGCGCGCATTGATGGCGCTCAAATCCAGAAGGGCGTAATTGGAACTCATGCCTGTTGCGTATACATGGATCGTGTAGCTTTTTTGGGTAGCGGCAGAAACGAGGCACCTGGCATCTATGTTGGCGCATCATCTGTTACTCAAAAGATTAGCACTCAAGAGATAGATGGCCTATTGTTGACATATACAGAACAACAACTCTCCAAAGTTAAGCTTGAGTCAAGAAACGATAAGAGCAATCAATACCTCTACGTTCACCTGCCCGATAGAACCATTGTCTATGATGCAGCCGCGTCAGAAGCACTTGGAGAACAGGTTTGGTTTACGCTTAGTTCATCATTGGCTGGGTTCTCACAGTATCGGGCAAGAAACTTCGTTTGGGCTTACGACAAGTGGCTCGTTGGAGACCCACAATCAGGCAATGTTGGCTATCTTTCTCAATCTATCGGGCATCATTGGGGTCAACAGGTTAGATGGGAATTCGGCACTGTCATCGTTTACAACGAGGGCAAGGGCGCTCTATTCAATCAGCTTGAATTGGTTAGTCTTACCGGGAGCATTGCACTGGGTAAGAACCCACAGATTAGCACCAGCTACTCATTTGATGGCCTGTCTTGGAGCCAAGATAGATCTATTTCCGTAGGAACGTCAGGCAACACCAAGAAGAGGCTGTCTTGGTTTCAGCAGGGGCACATGAGAAACTGGCGCATTCAACGGTTTCGAGGCGATAGCGATTCGCACGTTTCCTTTGCCCGTCTTGAAGCTCAAATTGAACCATTGGCATTCTGATGGCAACAGCACCAACATCACGCAAGCTTAACCTTACACGCGATCAGCTTGGTGAGTTCTTGACCGACCAGCAACAGATCAGGCAGTTTGAACTATTGTTTAAGACTGTTGATACACTGTTGCCAGTTGCAGGTACGGACATCGAGTATCAAGCCGACACAGCATCAGCCACAGCAAATGAGGCATTGGCACAGATAAATGCTTTGGCTCAAGAGGCGGCAATCAGCTCGGCGGCAATTGATAGCAAGACAACACTTGCACTTGATCAAATAGCTACGCTGGAAAAGCAAACGTCTGTCGGAATAGCGTCAGCCGAAAACAAGGCAAACCAAGCAATGGAGCTGCTGGCTAAACTTGCCGCATCCGTTGAAGGCTTGCAGATGGTTCCGCCACAGCGTGAGTTTAAGCGCAGCCGCTACGGCTCGTTCTACGACACGACAACGCAAACAGCCGCAACGATTAACACCGCCACCGCGATCACGTTTAATTCCACTGACCTGAGCCATGGCGTATATCTTGGGTCGCCAGCGTCAAGGATTTACGTAGATAGCGAAGGAATATATAACTTTGATACTTCTTTTCAGCTTGATAAGACATCAGGCGGAACAGCGGTCTTTGATTTCTGGTTTAGGCTTAATGGGGTCGACGTAACGAACAGCGGCAGCAGAATAACAATTCAAGGCAACAACGCCGAGATTTTTTCATCGCTTAATTACTTTTTTAAGCTGAAGGCGGGGGATTACGTGGAGTTGATGTTCTCCGTCACAGACGTAAGCGTTGAGCTAAAAACATTCCCTGCGGCCGCTCCGCATCCTGGGATCCCGTCTATCATACTTACAGTGAACAACAACATCGAGGGCGTGCTATGACAGTCTTAGCGCTTTTAGATCGTGCAGCTACTATGCAGCACTCGTTTTTCCGCGATGTAAGCAGCCTCAGCCTCTTCAATGGTCTTGAATGTGACAAGATAGCCATGGCTTGTAATGCTGCCTGAAATCTTGCCTTGTGCAGTACCCATCTGCTTGAGCCTTCGCGTGAAGACTCCAGTCTCAGGGTTGTAATCAAGAACCTGTAATAATCGTTCTTGTATAAGCATAAGAAAACTTTAACACAAAACAGAAAGGTCATAAAGTGTCCGTCATCATTAAAGTGCTGATACCAGCAAAACAGGCTGAAAGCAGCCAAACCACTCAATATACCGCCACAAATGTCAAAGCAATTATTGACAAGTTCACGGTGACAAACACCAGCGCGGGCAATGTAACTTTTAGTTGCAACCTGGTCTCTCAGGGGGGAACAGCAAGCGCATCAAACCTGATTGTTGATAACAGAAGCCTGGTGCCTGATGAGACGTACACTTGCCCAGAATTGGTTGGGCAAGCATTGGAATCTGGTGGCTTTATCTCTACGATTGCCAGCGCAGCCACCTCCCTCACCATTCGCGCATCAGGCCGAGAAATCACGTCATGAAAGACTTTATGATGATGCCAAAGGGCTTTGCCGGTCTTCCGATGGAGGAAGAGCGCGAATATGAGATGGAAGCTTGATTAGTGTGGCAAAATAAAACCGCCAGCTCGGCGGTTTTGTAGCGGAAGGTTCGCATATGCCATTCGTCACAGAAGGGATCACAGAAGAAAACTTATCAATTGTTTATTCTGATCCGTACATCACGAAGGTTGGCCACGATCACAGAAAAGCAGAGCCAATAATTCACCCTAATGTTTTATATCTCTCGGCTTGGGTTGGCGGCGTGTTTGCAGGTGCTTTCATGGTCATCCAGCAGAGTGATGTTGAGTTTGAGCTTCATGCTTTGCTTAAAAGATCGGCAATAAAATATTCAAGGCAGCTTGGGGATGCATGTTTGAGCTGGGCATTTGATCATCCCATTCTCAGGGTTACCGCATACATCATCGAGGGGCTTGAAGCGGCAAAGAACTACTGCATAAAGTTAGGCTTCAAAGAAGAAGGTTGCAGGCGCTGTGCATGTGTGCAGAACGGCGTTGTTAAAAATGTTTATGTGCTGGGCATGACTCGGCAAGAATGGGAATCAAAATGAGTTTCATCGGCAATGTTCTGGGCAAAATAACTGGTGCAAGCCAAGCTGGCAAAGCAGCCGAGCAAGCTGGACAAACACAAGCAGCGGCATCCCAGGCAGGCATTGAAGAACAGCGACGGCAGTTTGATGCATTGGTGCAAATAATGTCCCCCTATGTTCAGGCCGGGACTGGTGCAATGGCCAGATTGGCCCCTTATGAGCAGGCAGGACAGCAAGCATTTGGGCAGCAACAAGCATTGATTGGTTTGCAAGGCCAACCGGCGCAACAACAAGCCATTGATGCTTTGCAAAACAGCCCTCAATTTCAATCTTTGATGCAGCAGGGCGAAGGCGCGATTCTTCAAAATGCGGCAGCAACCGGAGGTATTCGTGGAGGTAACGTGCAAGGTGCTCTTGCACAATTTCGCCCTCAAATGCTGAATGCTCTTATTGAGCAGCAATATGGCCGGTTGGGTGGTATGGCAGGAACTGGGCTTGGTGTCACAAGTGATATTTTTAATACTGGGCAAGCAGCAGCCGCTGGGCAAGCAGGTGCCGGTATGCAATCCGCGAGCAATGTAGGCAACCTGCTTGCGAATCAAGCTCAGGCTATTGCTGGTGGACAAATGGCTCGGGGGAATGTTGGACGGCAAACATTTGGCGATCTTCTCTCAATAGGTACCGCTGCTGCTGGTTTTGGTGGATTCGGTGGATCCGGTGCAAAGGCAGGGGCAGGGGCAGCACCAGTCGGTGGAAGCGGAATTTCATTCAAAGGCTTTTAAGGTAATCATATGGCAATCAATCCACTTCAGCCCCCGACCAATTATATGGCCATGCTCCCGCAGGTGGACTTGGGCCAGAAATTCGCAGAGTTTGGCCAAGCTCTTGCACAGAGGCAACAAAGAGAAGCTGCGCTTAATGTTCAAAAACAATACGCAGCAGATCTTCAGAGCACATTAGACAATCCAAATCAAAAGGCTTGGAGCACATTGATTGCCAAATATCCAAGCCAGCGTGAGGCGTTTAAGGAGGCTCAAGCAGGCTTTGCAAAAGAACAGCTTAGTAATGAATTCAACCAAGGCTCTGAAATTTCAATGGCTTTGGAGAGTAAAAATCCTGAGGTTGCAAAGGCGCTTGTGCAAAGGTCTGTTGATGCAAGAAAGAATTCTGGTCAGCCTACTGGCATTTATGAGCAGGTCTTAGATGCCTTAAATTCTGGCAATGTCAAAGGCGCACAGGCTGGCGTAAATATGGCCCTGTCTCTCTTAGATCCTGAAAAATTCCAGAAGATGGTGGAGTCACGAGGTGCAGCTGCGGCAGCGCCAGACAAACTCCGAGCGGAAGGTGCAGCCGCAGATAAAGCAGTGGCGGCCGCAAAGATCGAACAAGCTAACGCAACAAATGCAGAAGAAAAGGCGGCTGCTGATGCTGCCCTAGCAACAGCAAATGCAAAAAAAGCGAAAGTTGAAGCCAAATATGCAGAGCCAAATTCAATTCTTGATCTTGAGAAAAAAGGCTGGGATATTAAAAAAGTTAAAGAAGATATTGACATTAACAGGCGGAATTCCTCAATTGCCGCGCTTAATGCTCAGATATCAAAAGAAACCAACAATTTAAAGAGAAATGAGCTTCTTTTAAAATCTGAAGATTTACAACGACAAAGGGACGAAACAATTAGGGCGAAAACAGCCGAGGTGGAGACTGGTGCGGCAACGGCAGACAATTTGATTAACACTGTAGACAAAGTTTTATCTGCCAGTATTAAATCAAAAGATGCAAAAGGTAATCCTACCGCATACACTTCAACAATCAGATCCGCCACTGGGCCGATTGAGTCGCTAATTTTCACAACAGACCAAGACGTTGCCAATCTTGAGGAAAATGTGAAAACTCTTGGCAGTCAGATCACAATGTCAAGAATTGGTGAGATGAAGGGCGCATTGTCAGACAAGGATCTTGAGACTCTAAGAACATCACTGCAATCCATCAGCCTAAGACAAAGCCCTGAACAACTTGTTAAAAATCTTCTTGAAGCTCAGAGGCTGACTTTGAAGGCAAGGAAGACATTAACAAATAAATTTGGTGCTCCCCCGTCATTAGCTGTGCCAGATACCCCAGCAGCGCAGGTTTCTCCAAGTGAAGTAGATAATTTGTTGAAGAAATATGGCGGGTCTAAATAATGGCTTCTCTTAAAGAACTTGAGATTGCGTTAGTAAATGCTGATAAAGCTGGCGATATAAATGCAGCGAGAAAACTCGCTGCTGTCATCTTGAGGGCTAGGCAAGATATAACGAATCAAATTCCTAGAACTCAAGTTGCTGAGACTGTTGAGCCGACTCCACAAACGACCATTGGCGAAGATATTGTGGGAACTGGGGAGGCTGCGTTAACGGTTGCGACCGGCGCTGTCGGCGGCACGGCCGGGATGATCGGCGGTGCATTGAAGGGTTTGGCAGAGCAAATCTTGTCCGGACAGTTTGGTACCCCAGAGGCGGTTAGGGCAGTTCAGGCGGCAGCAGCCAAAGGTGGCGAGGCTTTAACGTACGCACCTAGGACGCAAGCAGGGCAAGAGCAAGTAGGTGCCATTGGTGAAGCGTTGCAAGGCGTGCCCGCCGTTCTGCCTGTAGTCGGCCCAATTGGTGCTGTTTCTGCGGCCACTAGGGCGGCGGCACCAATCGTATCAGCCACGGCAAGTAGAGCCGCTGCCCCGGTAATGCAGGGGGCCGAAAGGGTTGGGCAAGCTATATCAAGAGCAGCAGAAACCGCAAGACAATTCATCCCCGGCGCAGAAACACAGCCGCAAGGCGCAGGGGGTCGATCTGTTGGGGCTGCGGCGACTCCTGAGATTCTTAGGCGAGTTGAGACTGCCGAAGGCTTGCCTGTTCCGATCAAACTGACAAGAGGCGCGGCCAGTAGAGATTCGCAACAATTGGAATTTGAGAAAAAGCAGATTCAGACTGATCTTGGAGGCCCACTGCGGAGCAGAGCGGAAGAAAACAACTTAGGCGCATTACAGAATTTTGATGCGCTAATTGATATGACTGATGCGCAACTCGCAGACTTGTCAACAACTGGAGGAGCTGTTGTTAAATCTTTGACTGAAGGCTTAACATCTGCGAAGAACAAAACTAGAGCTGCATATAAGGCAGCGGAGCAGGCTGGGGAGCTTGAGAATAGTGTTACTTTAAATTCTGTAGTTGATTACATTAATGAGAATATTCCAGAAGGTGATTTGGCTCCAATTCTGAAGGCTGCAAGACAAAAAGCTATTGCAATTGGTGCTGCTGTTCCTGATGAGTCTGGAAATCTTGTTGCTCAACCCGTATCACTCCGGCAGGCCGAAAGCTTAAGGCAGACGTTTCAGAGAGCTGGGTACGAAGGCGCAGATCAATTTCATGGTGGCTCATTAAAAAGAGCATTTGACGCCGGCACAGAGGGGCTTGGTGGTGACCTGTACAAAAAAGCCAGAGCAACACGCGCAGAGCAGGCGCGCAAATATGAGAATAGGGCATTTGTTGCTCGGCTGATTAAGAACAGAAAAAACATGGCTGACCCAGTAGTTGCGGCAGATCAAGTTTTTAACAAATCAGTTCTTAATTCCTCACCAGAAGAAATCACTTTCTTAAAGCGTGTTCTTGTGACAAGCGGAGCCGATGGCAAGCAGGCATGGAATGAGCTGCAAGGCGCTACCGTCCGACATATTCGTGATGAGGCTACAAAAGGTCTTGGTATGGACTCAAACGACCGGCCTATTGTCTCCCCAGCAAAGCTAAATCAAACCGTTAATGCATTGGATAAGAACGGCCGATTAGATCTTATGCTCGGCAAAAAGAATGCCCAAGTTGTCAGGGATTTGAACGATGTTGTTAAGTATGTGACAACCGTTCCGCCTGGAACCCTAGTTAACACATCAGGCACCACTGGAACATTGTTGGCTGCAATGGCAGAAGCTGGTTTGTCTGGGGCGATCACTGGGCTACCATTGCCGCTGGTGGCAGGTATAAAGCAAATTGTGAAGATGAGGAAAGAAGGCAAGACAGAAGCAAGAATTAACGATGCTCTAAACGCCTTGCCGATTGCAAATCCTTAAACAAAATACAAGGTAGAATTTCCATCATGCCAGCACTATCAGTCAGCGTTCCGTTCCCAGTTTTCCAAGGCCGTGACGGTCAGCCGTTGGATAATGGATATGTCTACATTGGTACCGCC
>Ga0209492_1000407_pt1 | contig 13478 bp, 22 predicted proteins | sample PPLLak12cMay2015_FD_187253 | JGI IMG/M metagenome (GOLD analysis project Ga0209492, IMG submission 187253) | Freshwater sediment microbial communities from Prairie Pothole Lake near Jamestown, North Dakota, USA - PPLs Lake P7 Core (1) Depth... | ecosystem: Environmental > Aquatic > Freshwater >... | reverse complement strand
CCTTGGGATTAACATTCAAGGGGTTATCAATGCCCCGGCATCTACTGTTGTCAGCGAGACTGGAACAATCGGCGATGTCTTTTACCAAGTCTTGTTCACTGTTTGCGGCAGGCTACTGGACATGACCCTAGCTAACTCAACAATGCAATTCACGGCAAATTGCTGGACTGTTCAGATTTTTGGCACAGAAGGTTTGAGCATTGTTAGTGGAACTACCTCCTTGCGAATTGAGAATCTAGTTGGTGGAACCCCTGCTACCAAACTTGTTGTATTCAAGTTTGCAAATGGAGACACAACACCCAACTCCCATCTTTTTAGAGGTGGCAGGCTCACTGCCAATAACTCTCAACCTTGCATTACGTTCAACGCCACAACCGCAACCAACAAGGTTGTGCGTTTGACGGGAGACACCCATCTAAATACTAGTGCAACAAACTGCATTGTTTCTGCTAATCCAAGGCAAGTTATTGTTTCTAGTGCAAATGCCAATGTTCCTCCCGATGCTAATATAACTATTATTGGTGGTCCTTTATTAATAAATGCATCAGAAACTAATCCTTCTCTCAATTTTACTATTGTTAATAACTTAAGCTCTCAGGGTATCGTAAATGCTCTTGGTGGAAACAGTAATAACTGGAATAGTACTTTTACTTCTTGGAATGCAGCTTCTGCAACATCTGTTGTAGCATTTAATGATACAAGATTTGCGAGATTATCTTCTCAAGCCTTTACACTGGTTAATGCAACAAGTTCAATACAGCCTGTAAGAGGTATTGGTAATACAGCTTCTGGAAACTACTCCTTTGTTGGAAGCGGTCAATTCAACAGAGCAACAGGTAACTATAGTACAGTTGTTGCTGGTTTTAGTTCATTAGCTTCTGGAAATTGTTCTTTTGTAGGTAGTGGTTTATGTAATACAGCTCAGGGAATTTTTTCCAATGTAGTTGGTGGTCAATGTAATTCAGCTCAGGGAATTTTTTCCAATGTAGTTGGTGGTCAATGTAATACGGCTTCTGGTTATTATTCCTTCGCTGGTGGTGGTAATGGTAATATGGCTTCTGGAGGTAATTCTACTGTAGGTGGTGGTAATAGTAATACAGCTTGTGGATCTAGTTCTACTGTAGGTGGTGGTAATAGTAATACAGCTTGTAGCTCTAGTTCTACTGTAGGTGGTGGTAATAATAATACAGCTTGTAGCTCTAATTCCACTGTAGGTGGTGGCCTGCGCAATACAGCTTCTGGAACTAATTCTACTGTAGCTGGCGGTTGGTGTAATACAGCTTCAGGAAGTTGTTCCTTTGTAGCTGGTGGTAGATGTAATGATACAAGAGGCTTTACTAATACATTTATTTTAGGATCTTCATTAAGTGCTAACCAAGCCAATTATACCTATGTTAACAATTTAAGTTCACAAGGTGTTGTAAATGCTCTTGGTGGAAATTCTAATCAATGGAATAGTACTTACACAACCTATAATGCCAATTCTGGTACATATGTTTCACAAAATTTAGCCTTAGCATACTCTATAGCCTTGTAACATTTAAAAACTAACATAAATACATAAAGTGAAGAACCTAATAACCAATTATACATTTTCTGCTGCAAGTAGACAGATAACATTTACAGGTTATTCCTCTCTTACCCTTAATCAGATACTCCTCATTACTAATGTTTCGAGGAATACTATAATTTATAATTTCGCCGATCCTGCAGCAGGTGGTAGTATTTCAACTAATGTATTGACCTTAAGTGCTAATACAACATCGATGTCTAATTCTGATTCACTTCAGATCTTTATTGATGATTTAGTTTACCCTTCAACTGATGTTACCTTAAGTGCTGTTAATGCGAGTGTTAGTGCCTCTAATAACTTCTTAAGAACTCTTACAACAACTGTTTCCGCTAGTATATCAGCTCAGAGAGTATTTCCTCTTTATCCAGACATTGATGTAACTGGTCGATATAATGGTCACCTCTCTGTTGGTGGAAGATTTGTTGACTCTACAGCTTATTCTCCTGTTACATCTGTTTCAGCAGTTCCAGCTTTAACAGGTTTTGATGCTGTACTTAATATTGATGCTAATACAGGTGGTGCTATGGCACTTCAGGGTGACTTAGATAAGGACATCGATAGTGTAACAAATTATGATATTGGTTATGCATCAGTATCAAATTTCTTATCACGATCTACATTAGGTACAGTTGCTTCTGGTACAGGTACTCAGGTTCTTACTGCTAACTCAAATAGAATAACATTATTTGGACAAAATTTTGGAACAACTCCTCTATTAGTCAAATATGGATTGGGCTGTAATATTTCATCATTTAACTTTATGCTCTATCCTGGTACAGCAGCATTCGATGGAAGAGGAGAAAAGTTCTCTGATGATCGATATAAGGGCGATGTATCAGTAAACACAACAACAGGTCTATCGGCCTTTTACATGTTCTGGGAGGGAGTCTAATTTATGCCTATTAATTTTGCTGGTGCTCCTTTTCCTCCTGATGCTCTAAGAGGTCTTCCCTTTGCACCTATCACAACAGATACCATAGTTCCTTTTACAGAGCAGTTCTATGATATTATTGACAATTTTACTGATGTATTTGTAATAAATGCTGTTGGTTCCCCTAATTTATTCTGGTCTCCAGTTTTTGGTGAATTATGGAGCACAGGCACCATAAGAAATCCTTTTTTCGGACAAGATGCTTTCACTCACAATGGTATTGGTCTAATAAGAGGCCCTACTTCAGCTGGTTTAGCAAGCTTTATGGGTTTCAATAAACCAACAAGAATTAATACTACACTTGTTAATAGCGAATTTACAACTAGAGTTTTTATAGCTTCAGCAAATTTTATTGGTTCTGGATATTTTGGCATTGGTTCAATACCAAAGGGTGGAACTGGTCCACCAGATGCATCCTTTGTGGGTGGTTTATTTTACAATCCAACAGTAAACCCTACAAATTTATTAGTAGGAACAATAACTACTGCTGGTAATTCATCACCTTTTCTATTCAGAAACTTTACAACTGGTCTTTCTGGCATGTTATCAGCTGTTGATACAGGTATTAATATTGCTAGTATATGTGAGAGATGGGTTAATATTAGATATACAACGAGTTTTAATAGTGTAACTGTGGATATTACAAGAGAAGGTGCAAGCTTATTGAGTCTTAATGTACCATTAACATCCGCAAGTATTGATCAGACTAGATCAGGTAATCTGAGAACAACAGGGGCATCATCTGAAATAGGTGTTACACTTGGTACAGTAACATATCCAGGATCAAGATGGCAGATATTTTTTGACTATTTTAGATATAGAGTTACTGATAATAGAGGGGCACCATCTAATTGGAATTCTTTAAGATTTTAAAATGACATGCCTACTAGATATTATGGAGTTCAAAACGAAGTTAAGGCCTATTGCAATAGATTACAAAACGAAACATCTATTGTAGTAACTCCATCTGTTCTAAAGACATTAAATGATCGAGTTGAGTCATTAAAGAGATCAGGTGTCTGGTCACAGTTTGGTCTAGGGTTTAATGATGTTAATGGAGATGCTTATTTGTCTAGAGCATCTGTAACAGATGTAATAGGAAGAGCAGAAGTACTCTGGTTTACAAGAGGAATAAAAACTTTAGGATTATGGAATAATATGGTTTCATGGCCTTTAAGAAGTTATCAGAATACTGGAACAGGATCAACAGTTCGTAGCTTAGGAGGTCTTGGGACTTTTGATGGAACGCTTGTTAATGGACCAAGCTGGGGAACTAATGGCGCAGTATTTTCTTCGTCAAATTCTGCACCACAAATCATGACAACCACACTTAATAGATCTATGGGAGTTATGTCTATGATTGCAAGTGCAACGTTTTTTGGAAGAAAAGGTGGTGGAGTAGACGATTGGCCTGGTATAATTGGTTTTCCAGTAACTGCTGGATTTGTTATGGGTGGTAATAATGCTGGAACAGCTTTTGGTGCAAATAGATTATACAACGCAGATGTATTTGCTATAGCAATTGCTTATAATAATCCTTTTTTTCAAAGTGTTAGTTTTTCACCGACTGAAGCCCAAAATTGGTTAAATAACAGTACATCTGGTGGAGCTTGGACAGCACCTAATTGGAGCGGAACTAATTTGGCAATCGGTGGTGCTAATACCCAGTATTTTAATGGGCAAGTTTCGTTTGCAGCCTTTACTCCTATTTTTTTAAATAATTCGGATAAAGCTAGAATTAACACTCTCTACAAATCAACCCTCGGCAATGGCTTAGGACTCCCTTAATATGGCTACAAGATATTACAATTTAGAAAATGAGGCTAAGGCTTATCTAAAAACCTGTAATGATAGAGGTATTGTTAATCAAACAAGCACAAAGACTCTTAATGATTATATTATTGCTAGAAAAAACAATAATCAGGATGCATCATTTTTAGCAACAAATCCTATAGCATTAAATGGATTGGTTCTTTGGTTAGATGCTAGTATTGGAGACAGTTATCCAGCTGGTGGCAATCTTTGGAAAGATTTAAGTAATAATAATAATAACTATACATTAAACAATAACCCTCTATTCACAAAAGAAAATGGTGGTGGTATTATCTTTAATGGTTCCAATACTTTTGCATTAGGAAATAATAATTTTACTGTTCCACCTAATATGAGTATTGCCTGTTTTATTAGAAGAGGTGCAGCACCTAGTAGCAATTTTCCAGCAGCATTTTTTTCTGGTTCAGCAACAGATTTTACAAGTGCTAATACCACTAATAATGGTATTTTACTTACATTTCCTAATACAACTAGTAATACAGATTTTATTGTTCGCTATGGAGATAATACTCTTAATGGAACATCATTAAGAGGGCTAACCTTAACTGGTGATATGTGTTATATGGGATTTTCATTAGGTACATCTTTAAATTTATTTTTAAATAATAGTATTACATCTTTTACAAGAACTACATTTGGTGGTGCAGCACTTGGAAATTCATCATACACAGGGCCATCATATATAGGAAATTGGAATACCTTTGGAAGATTTATGAGGTCTACAATGTACAGCATTATGATTTACAACAGAGCTTTAACAAATGCTGAAATTCTCCAGAACTATAATGCACAAAGATCTCGATTCGGATTATAACTCTAAATACTAAACATGCTTTATTCAAAAACATATGGTCTTCAAAAAGAGACAAGAAATTATCTAAGAAGGTTATATACCTTTAATAGAGAACTTGCTTCTTCTGATATTGCAGATCTTGATAACTTTATTAAAGGAACAAAGCAATTAGGTATTTGGCAAAATATGGTTTGTTGGCCTTTGAGATCACAGCATAATCTTGGATCAGGTAGTACAGTGTTGAGTTTAGGAGGATTCTCTGGTGGTGTTTTTAATGGTACATTAATTAATGGACCAACTTGGGCAAATGATGGAATAACTACAAATGGAACCAATAATTATGTAGATATTTCTACAAGCTTTGCAATTCAACCTTCATCTGCTTTCTCATCTTTATTGTTAGGTCGAGATAATGATATTACGAGAATAACTAAAAGAACATTTCAATACTTAGGAGGCTTAACATATGGCACTGGCTGGACAGGAGGAACTAATAATACAGGATCTGTATTATCGATCTCTAGTGATCCACAGAATACAAACCAAACAGTAGCAAGCTCAACGACAACAGCAGGTACACAAAATATAGCATATTGCTATGGTTTTAATTTTTCCCAAGGATTTCAAGGCTTTTTTTCCAATGGATCAAATTATTCGACAACAGCTGTTACTTTTGCTGGTACAATTGGCTCTATACATCCGACAAGAGGAATGAGAATATGGCTAGGTCAAGTATGGGGATTATTTCCAGCTCAAACATATATTAGTTTTTTTCATTTTAATACATTTCTAAGTACAACTCAGCATTCTCAAATGTACAACTTAATTAAAACCACAATAGGAAAAGGACTAGGATTACCATAATATGCCAATTAATAGAACATATAGTTTTGATATAGATACAAAGAAATATCTAAACAGAGTTAATACCTTTAGAGGTCTTAATGGATTGTCTAATATTGCTGTGGCTGATGCTGTAGATATAGATAATTTTGTTGTGGGGTTAAAGGATTTAGGTGCTTGGAATAATGCTGTATATTGGTCTCTGAGATCTAGACATAATGCAGGGTCAGGTAATACTGTATTAAGTTTAGGTGGGCAAGGAACTTTTAATGGTACATTAGTTAATTCGCCAAGTTGGGGAGATAATGGAATATTATTTGCTACAAGTGGTACTAACTGGATGTCTTTTCCATCAAGAACATTAAGTTACCCATATAGTTTTTCAGCAGCAGTTATTAATGGCGCAACTGCTGATGCTAGTCCTGCCTTGGTAGGAACTGCATGCGGACAACTTGAACTAGCTTTGAATAGATTTGAGTTAATTATTAGTATTATATGTGTACCGATTGGTACTTCTGGTATATATACTCAGTTTTCAGGCTGGAACACTCCTAACCAAGCTGTCTTAATGAACTCAAGGGTAACTGGTAATACATCTATGTTTGTATCAGCGAATGGCGGAGCCGAAACAGCATTGACACCTTTAAATGGCAATTTCAATACCGCTCCTGTTAGTAGATTGTGGAGTCGCAGAGGATTAGAAACAACAAGAATTGCATTTGCTTTAGTTACATCAGGTTCAAATATCTCTAATACATCACTATATTCTCTTTACAGAACCACAATAGGAAAAGGACTAGGACTAGTTTAATATTATGCCAAGACAAATCATCAGAACATTTGGATTAGATAGAGATACTATTGCTTTTGCTCAAAGAGTTAGAGCAGGATCTGGTACTACTATTTTACCTAATAATCTTATACAGCTTAATAAGTTTGTTGTTGGTATAAAGAGAATGGGATTATGGAATCAAATGGTTTGCTGGCCTATGAGATCAACTCAAAATGCTGGAAGAGGATCCACAGTGTATAGCTTAGGAGGATTAGGTACTTTTAATGGAACATTAGTCAATTCACCAAGCTGGGGTACAGATGGAGTGAACTGCTCTATTGCAAACCAAACAATAAATTTTGGACCATCAAACAACATTCAAAGTTATGGAGGTTTTACTAATTTTGGTGTCCAACAATATAGAGATTTGCTAGCATCTCAACGGCTTGCATTTTCGACAAGACAAGATGCTTTTTGGCCTGCATCAACTAGTGTATTTGGTACATCCGCACTCATGCAACACAGAGTAAGCACATCTGTAACAAGATATGTTGCAGCACAACGAACTGGATTTGATTTTAGCCAATGGCATTCTTATACAGCAACGTTGGATGTTAACGAGTCTGGATTTCTTACCTATAATAAAACAACCCCAATAGCTTTTGGTGTACCAGTGGACCTCGGACAGGCACCTATCGGAAATTGGGTTCTTAATCTGGATAATGTAAAGGGAGTATATGCAATACATGGGGTATTTCGCACATACATTCAAGGACAGCGAGAGCAATTTTACACCCTCTACAGACAAACACTTGGACAAAATCTTGGACTTCCAGTGTAAATAAAATAATTATTCTTATGGCATTCTCAACTACATTCAGAACATTCGCATTTCCCTCAGATCTCATAGATCAACTCCCAGCTCTTATTGAACAATTTGGAGAAGATGCTCAGGATGGCAATCAGACAATTAAAACTATTTGCTGTGGATGGGATGATACTGAACATACAAGAATGAGAGCTTTAATGTTCCCTACAACAGCCTCATTAACTGATCTTGTCGATGGAAGAAAGGCTTATACTGCTCTTTGGGTAGAAGGATTATTAGCTGCTTTTGAAGCAGGTCAATTACCAAGTGTTCAGGAATTAACTATTGAAGAATTACAGGATCTCATTCCAAAGCCTGTTATTGATCAACCTGAAGAAATTATAGAGAATTAATAACTAATTACATAAATATAATATATGACAACAATCACATTAAGACCAGCAGAAGTAGTAACAATCGATGAAGTTATAATTACAAGAGTAGCAGATTCCTTTGAAGAAAAGAAAATTATTGCCTTTATTAAAGATGTTCCAAAGCCTCTTCTTCTCTGGAGTGGTGAAGAAGAGTATGCAGAAGCTGGTAATTGGACAAATGAGAGTGCTTTAGAGAGAGCTATAGAAGTTCTTGCTCTTCCTAATATTCCGTGGCTCTTCTAAGAGATATAACCAAAACCCTTTTGATACCAAGCAAATTGGTTATCAATCCAATCACAGACCTGGTTACCTAGAATCTGATTATAATCAGGTGTTAAAGGTTGGACTTTTCTCTTGATTGTATGTAGATCATTAGTTAAGCCATAAACAGAATCATCTTCTTTGATACTCTGTTCTATATTATCAAAGTCATGCTTATAAGGATTGAGTCCAAGATAATCATAAACCTTATTCATTTCTCTGTCTGGGTAGCTGGTTAAGTCTTCTGCTCTTATATAAAGGACTTTATTATTAATCCCTTCTAAGAAGCATTGCTGTAATCTCTCTAAAGCTAGTCCTACAGGAGGTCCAGCAACCCAGGCATCAACTCTCTTTGCTGTACTTGTCCCCTTCATCTCTGAATGATTCTGAATATCCTGATGATGTTCTTGATTAGCTCTATATATCTTTTCCATTGAGGAGAAGATACTCTTCAGGTTTCTAACCATACAAATCATCTTTGGTTCATAGGGCATAAATGATTCAAACCACTTGTAATGAATTGTACCTCCTCTAGTCTTAATACAAAGACTATTCCTATCAGTATAGGCATCAGCATACCCCTTTAACCCACCAAGACAAAAGCCTCTCCATGTCTTCAGAGCTAATTCTGAATCCATAGCTTTAACCTCTGGTGTATTAGTAAAGTTCATTCGAGCACCATAGAGATACTCTAAAAATGGATCAGTTGGTGTTGCCTGAATTTCTGGATTCTGATTAAGAATACACTGAAATAATGTACTCATACTTCTTGGCATTGATGAATTAAAAAAGATATTTTTCATTTAAAAAGTAATAGTTGGCTGAGAAGCAATCTCAAATAAGTTATCTGCACCTTTTGTCCCTAGAATTGATTCAATAAATGTATCCTTATTAAACATATTAGCCATATTATCATATGGACATTCATGAAATCTACCACCAGTCCAATCATCTGATTCCAGATAACTATCAATCCTATGTCTAAATGATTCAGCACCTGATGCAATAATATTGTCATGGATCTGATGACCAAAAACAACAGGTGAATTTGAAATCCAACCTACTGTTGCCTTCTTATTAAAGGCTGCACAGGCATGTTGCATAAACGAATCAATTCCAAGAAACTTATCAGACAAAGCAATATAGCAAAATAGGTTTCTAAAATTATCTGATACTTGAATTGTATTCTCCAAAGCTGGTTGATTATCTCGACGAATATGAAGAACCTTATTAAACTTATCTTTTACTGCATTTACAATATCCTGGGCAAGCATTGGAGGTAAGTCTCGAGACCATGAATAAGGATGACCCTGATTCTCAGCACCACCTGATGATTGAACTATAAGAATAGGACCCTCTTTCAGAATCTTATTCTGAGCAAACAAAAGCTCTCTTTCAGTTAAAAAGATCTCTGGCTTCTTATCAACACAAGGAATATTAAAGACATCACACCAGATCTCTACTAATGATTTTCTCTTATAAAGCAATTCACCAGAATGATAAGGCTCCATTCTAAGGATTACTGAGTCCTTCTTATCAATAAAATCATCATAGAAATAAGGAATATTTCCAAACTTATAGACTCGAAAAATATTTGGATTATGGACAAATACCTCTGGATATGCTGATACAACAATCAACCTATGTTCAGGATAATGAGCCTTAATAGACTTTACTACAGCTGTTGCTGCAATGTTTTTACCACAACCTCCATCAATATGGAAGATAACGTACTTGTCCATGCTTTAATTTATTAGTGACTGACTTTATCGGCAAGGGCGGCAATATAGTTTACTAAATCAATTGCTGTATCTTTCTTATAACCGCCTGCAAAGCGTGAATACTTTTGATCGATAAAAGTAGCTAAAGCAATTGCCTTACAAGTCTCATCATCAATATCAACCTTTGCATACTGCTTAACAATAGCTTTAGTCAAATGCCATACCCCGTCTTTACCCCAGGTGTCAGCATATTGATCACCTCGCTCCTGCATTGTCTTAGCAACTTCCTTAAGGGTATTAGTTGCTGAAGAAATAAATTCGTTAGCCATTAGTTTTTATGATTACCCATCCAATTAACAGACCCTGCTGCTGATATTTCAGTAATATCGAAATGAAGGGAATGATTTACACCTCTTGCCTTAATACCATATGACTTAATCTTACGAAGTCCTTTGGTATTAGGAAGGATTCTATCAGAAGTACTTTCATTTACAACTTCAAAGTTGTCACCAAACTCTGCAGCAAGAGCTTTATAGATAAACAAATTAATGTCATCCGATCCGACTTGTTCTGCTTTAATAAGAAATATATTTGGTTGACTCATATATCTAATTAACTATTATTTGTTGATTTGCTAGTCTGTTTTACTTCTTTCTTAACAACTCCGAGCTTAATATGTTTATTTTCTCGAGCTTCAGTAAAGAAGTCTACTAAGTCTTTACCTCCCAAACCCTTTGGGGGTACAGGATGCCAGAACTTGTTTGTTTTCATTATTGCTTTTGATGGCCAGGTGTGCATATGTTTATTGATTGGTTTCGTAATTGATAATTGAATCGATTCTAAAAGAACGCCATGCCCTTTTTTCTAGGTCCCAAACAGCAATTGCGTCTTTATTTTCTGCCTTTATGCGTCTAGGAGGATCAGTAATTTCATCTGTACTATCAGGAAGATAATCTTCATTTAGTGTACAAATCATCTTACGCTTTGTATCATCTTTCTTTTTAAAGTTAACAGTTACTACTGCCTCTTTTAGGATTTTTTTAAACTCATCTTTCGTAGGCATACATATATATTATATACCTTTAAGAGAGTATCAAGTATTAAAATCGTCAAAATCGATATTTTCTTCTAATGATTTTAAAATATAAGCCTGTATGTCTTTTTTAGAAGGGTTAGTTAACTTCAAGACTTTCCCAATAGTTAAGCGAAACTCTTCATCATACTCTAATTTAAACACCAACTTGTTCCCATAATCCTTAACGTCATGTATTTCGAGTTTCATTCTTCTTTTTTCTTTTAAGTTTTTTTCTTTTTAATGAAAGGTTTTCGTATAAAGCAGCTTTATAAAGTTTATCTGTTATACATTTTAAAAATCTAGCGTTGTCAAATATTGTAACATTATTTATTACTCTTGACTCAGCGTAAAGTACCATAGTCTCTGACCAATCTGGATATATGTAATGAATGCATTCATGATAGGCTGTAGCAAGTATTTCACCTCTTGTATCGAATACTAGATCAGTCCAATTACATAGACCATGAACACCTTTTAGTCTTCGTAAGTTAAAGAACTCTGGAGGTTTCACTCGAGCAAGATGTAAACAACGACGATAAACATGTCTTACATCACTCTTCGTAAGTTTGAAGGTAGCCATATATAGTATTTATTCTATATACTTCAAACTTTATTTCTACAGAGAATTACATAAGTATTACATATGAACAATATTTTAGAAGAGTCAATGGACTCTAATAGCAATTTAGCTATGGGAGGCTTTAGCCCTCAAATTAAAAAGCGTTTACCGTTTCCCTTAGAAAACATTGAAGAGGACTTAGCTGATCTTTATTTTAATGCTGATAAGATTAGAAAGAGATTAGAAGTTGTTCGCCGTAATAATGTTACAAGTCTTACTGTTGCTAGATTAAAGCATCTTCGCAGGATGCAATATAAAATTAATACAGCAATGTCTATTATTAAGCGTTTAACTAGAGACTTAGATAGCTTTTGGATTAACTAGTAAGTTCTTTAGAGGTAGTAGTAATTGTTTCATCCCCTGGTCCTTGAAGGATCTTTGTAAGAGGGGTAGTAATTTGGGTAGAAAAGAACTGCATCTTAATACCATTAACTTGATTGCACGAATCACATTTGTATCTGTTCTCCTGATTTAGAACGATCGGTACAACTGTTTGATGAGAGCAATAAGCACAGGTAAGTCGGACAGTAAACTTCGATATTTGTTCCATTTGCTTATTAAGCAGTTCTAGCGTCTCAACAGCATCCTTACGAAGAAGGAATGTATTAATAATCGCAAAGATAATTATCTGAATACAAAATGCTATAACAAAGTATCCCCAGAACTTACCCGAGAGCATATACCCGCCTGTACCTACTAGAGTACTAACTAGGGCTGTAAATCCTAGAGAGATTAGCAATACGATAGTTTCAGGTCGAGTAAAGATTTCTTTTAGTTTATTCATATTAGGTTGTCGAAACTTTCTCATAGATCTTATCTGTAGCAATGTCAATGTACTTTAGAATATCTAGAGGCTTAAGCTCTACCTTGTCAAAGTCAACATTCCTATCATCACATTTATCACCGATAACGTTGATAGCTTCTTCTAGAGCTGACCATCGGCATAGCTCATAGGTGGACATTTTAGTAATATCTACATCAGATACTTTAGGTAGTTTGTTGGTATGTTTCATAATTAGAATTAAAATATACTACTTTTTTTCAGGCACGTCAAGAGTTTTCTCTAAGTTATTAATATTTGCCTTCGATACTTCAAATACTTCTACAGGTACTTGTTCTACAAAATCGAGTACTTTAGTTAAAACGCCTTCTGTAAACTCTTCTTGTGTAAGAGATAAAGGATAACGATCTGGTAGTTGCATGAAGTTAAAAACCCCTTCTCCGTTTTTCTCTAAGAATAAGATAAAGTCTCCTCTTCTATGTTTTGTAAAAGCGTAAACGCCTCTCTCCTTTGGTACTTTTAATTTCTTTTTAAACACCTTATTATTTTATAATGAGTTAAAGAATAATTCAAGTTTTGATTAAATATATTATATGATTACTAAAGATGATGTTCTTCTCGCTGAAGCCTATATATCCGCTTATAAGAAAAGTGTAGATGTACCAGAGGAGAATGTAACTGATATAGCTCCTGACACTAATGGAGCTGTTGAAATGCACGCCGAGCCAGCCGCTGTTGTTCTCTCTCTAGGTACAGGTGAAGAAGAATCTGAACATCATCAAGGAGAAGAGTGCGAAGAGTCTAAAATGGCTAAAACTAATCTTTATTCTATCTTTAGAGACGCAAAAAACATTCATGATGCTATTTGCAGCGGTATACATCTTGATACTTGGATGCTTCAGAAAATAGCTGTTGTTGCCGATAACATAGCTGGTGTAGCTAAAGTCGTTGAGTACGATGAAGCTAAAGGTGAAGTAGTATAACATTGTTTTTCTCTCTTTAAAGTTACTCCCCGTTCAACACGCTGACAAGAT
>Ga0209492_1000406_pt1 | contig 13488 bp, 26 predicted proteins | sample PPLLak12cMay2015_FD_187253 | JGI IMG/M metagenome (GOLD analysis project Ga0209492, IMG submission 187253) | Freshwater sediment microbial communities from Prairie Pothole Lake near Jamestown, North Dakota, USA - PPLs Lake P7 Core (1) Depth... | ecosystem: Environmental > Aquatic > Freshwater >... | reverse complement strand
TAGGTTCCCCTAACCCGGTTTTGGCGCATCCGCGACCAAGATCAACTTCTCTCGATCGGAGTCAAAAATGGCCACAAACAACCTTTTCGCTATGCTAGAAGCGGCCCTTCCGGGCAGCACGGCACCTGGTTACGGGCGCGCCGCGGAGGGGAAGAGCCACTGGACGCCCGTCTGCATCTGCGGCCACCTCAAGACCCAGCACGCCCATGAGCACGGCGGCGACCGACCGTCCGACGAGGCGGTCGCAGACAACCTCGTGTTCCCCTGCTGCACCGGCCCGCTGTTCCGCAACCCGCTGCGCCGCAATCCCGCGTTCGTCTCGGTCGGGGTGGTCGACGGCGAGAAGGTCGCCCTCGACATCGAGGGCAACCGCGTCCCGGCGAGCAGCTACGCGACCATGTGCTACTGCGGGGAGTTCACGCCCGTGGCCGAGGTCGACCGCCCCGGTGTGGCGTTCCGCCGGGTCGGGGTGATGGGCGACCACGCCCTGGCCGCGGGCATCCGCGCCCTGGCCTCCACCGTCCGCAACCGCGGGATCCAGGATCCCGACCTCCCGCCCGTGCCGAAGCGGCGGATCACGCCGACTGAAGAGCAGCTGCAAGAGATCGTCGCAGCTAGATTCCGCTGGCTCATCGCTGATGACGAAAGGAAGTGCGTCCGTTGCGGCACCACAGCTGCTGTCGACCCGACTATCTACCTCGTCTACACCGACCTGCCCGTCGGGAAGGAATCCGAGTTTAGGTGTACAGGCTGCGACCGCTCAGCCTGACCCACCCGCGACCGACGGCGTCGTTGGAGCTGCTGGCCCAGCTCCGACGGCGCCGTCTCCTTTCGTCATCAACGGCCGCAAACTAAAGCCAAATAAACTTCCTAAAACTTCTCTATTTCCCAGAGTTAGCATCGCCGCAGGTCAGAGGCATGATCAACTGGTTATATCCCACAACTTCGAGGTCCTCCTCGCCGACCGAACGTCAACAGCGACCGTTGTAACTAACAGCTGGCAGCCAGCTGGCAGATCGATGGCAGTCAGCCGCTCGACCGCTGGCAGTTGGATGGCAGTTCAGGTCGGCGACCGCAACGTCAACAGCGACCGCGCTATCGATGCAGCTCATTAAGCTCGTTAAGCTCGCTCATCAGTTGATCTTCACGCTCATCTACCACGTTCTCAGCGGTCTCGCTTCTACGTTCTCAGCGGTTTGACCAGCTAGCTAGCTGGTCAATGACCGCGACCGCTAGTGACGTTTGCGCGGACTCCTCCACCGGAACCCCGGAACCCGCCGGAACCCCACCGATCTCACGCTCAGATCGACCGATGATCATGGTTGTTTATTTTTCAACCGGAACCCTGTATGATGCTGTGATACGTCAATAGGCCGACCGCCGGACCAGCTCGCACTGAACTTATGAGCCTTACTCACTCAGAGCTACCGTCGACCGTCGACCGCCCGTGTTGTAGAAACACGCGACCGTTACCTCTTACACTGGGGCCATGACGGAGAGCGAGCAGACCGAGGTCATCAACCGCCTCACGCACACGGTCGACACCGCGATCTCACAGGCGGCCAACCGCTCGGACCACGTGCGCCTCGTCCAGATCAAGTCGGACATCGAGCGCCTTACTCACTCACTCGACCGTCGACCGTCGACCGTCTAGGTCTCACACGGCACAAAGCAAGGCCCCCCGTGATTTCGGCACAGGGGGCCTTACTCGTCAACGGTAGCGCTTACGCGACCTCTAACCCGAGGTCTTCGTACATCAGGGTGCGACGGATGTCGCTCCACCGACCGCACCGGTTGAGGACCAGCGGGGCGCTGGGGACGGTGCCCGCGTACGACCGGCACCAGTCGGTGAAGGCGATGACCGTGGGCTTCTCACCCGTCGACCGCGCGTGGTCGAGGAACTCACTCGCCGCCTCCCAGCACTGCTCGTCGGTGAACGTCCGCGAGTAGTCCTTGCGCACCGCGCGACCGGGCTTCACCCGAGCGGCCTTGCACGCTGCCGTCCAGGACCCGAAGGTCTGCACGAGGTGGGCGGTCGACGGGTCGACCGTCCGGATCCGGTGGACGTCGTACAGCTCACGCGACATCCCCTTCTTGCGCTCAACGTCATCAAGGTTCTCCTTGAAGACCCGCTGGAGCGACCGCTTCATATCGGCCTTGGTGTACACGGCCTCCCGAGCGTTGCGGGAGATGATGAGGCTCTCCTCCTCGGTCCCCGCGAGGTACCCGGCGACCGTGTGCGCGTTGAGGCCGGTCCACTCGGAGACGTCCTTGATCGAGCAGCCGGGGTTGTCCCGGACCAGCTCCAGGGTCTCCGCCTTGCGGGCGGCCCGGTCCTCGCTGCGCTTGTTCGGGGAGCCGATGCCGTTGTCTCGAAGCACCGTGCTCACCACGTGCCGGTTGAGGTGGAGCCGCTCGGCGATGTCGACCGAGCTGAGCCCCTCCTTGGCCAGGCTGACAATTGACGTTGTCATGTCGATGGCCTTCTGGTGCTGGGTCTTGGTGGCAGTCACTTCTGCTCCTTGTTCTTCTTCGCCTCGGCGGCGTTGTGCTGGGCCATGGTCTTGCTGTGCTTGTGCCGCAGGTGCTGGGCCAGCCCTGCGTTGGACTTCTTGTACTCGCCGCAGTAGAAGCAGACGCGGGACTTGTCGACGAACGGGGCCGCCGCAGCGTCCAACGCCTCGCCGACAGTGCGGTCTTCAGCAGCAGGCGCTACTGACGTTTGCGCGGACTTAGACGCGACCTTCTTGGTCGGCGACTTGCGCTTCTTCTTCTCCGCCGGGACGCCGCGCTCCAGCGCGGTGGATAGGACCAGCATGAAGTCGGTGTAGTGCTGGGCGCACAGGTCGATGGTCACTGACTTCCCGCCGAAGGCGAGGGGCACTGACTCATCTGTCACCGGGGCGGTGCAGTCGTCGTTGGCGTCGCAGGTGAGGATGTAGGTCATTTCCTTCATTGCTGTCTCTCTTTCTTGAGGTGTCTTCCGTCACTGCTACCTTACTGGGTCTCACACGTTATGACAAGTCCTCACTCACCACCCGCCCTTGCATCTCTTGCACCTCACACGAGACCAATCTCCGCCGACGGTGATCACGGTCATGGGCCCTAACATCACTCCGCACCATGTCGACCGACCGTCCTCTCGAACAGCGTGGATTGAGCGGCTGCGGTCTCCGAACTCGGCGATGGCGACCGTGCCCTCACGCGTCTTGCTCACCGCAGGCCGAGCTTCTTCGAGCAGGCAGGCCACGGCGCGTACCCGCGCGCTGCTCGGAGGTTCTCCGCCACCCGGATCTGCTCCTCGCGTGTGTTCTGGTGCGGATACCCAGACCCGCCGTTCGAGCGCCACGTGGAAAGATTGAATTGGAGGCCGCCGTAGTACCCGTTGCCAGTGTTGATCGCCCAGTTACCGCCGGACTCACATTTCGCCAAACGATCCCAGTCACTGGAGCCGCTGCTCCTTACTGACGTTTGCGCAGCTGGTGTCTTCTTCTTGGGAGCAGCTGCCGCAGCAGCTCGAGCTGCCGAGCGCGATGCCTCTTCAGCAGCGGCCTTCCGTTGACGTTCCGCCTCGGCGGCCGCGGCAGCTCGCTCTCCCTCGACGAGCTTCGACGAGAGGAGGCTCTCAGCTCGACGCTGGTCGGCGACTAGTCCGTCGGAGACCAGCTCCGCGTATTGACGTTCGGTGGCGGCCGCGGTCTCCTTCTTCATCTCGTACGGCTCGTATGCACTGGATGTCCCCGCCATGGAGATCATGCCCACGATGGCGAACAACGCGACTCCGGCGGCGATCTCGGGGTGCCTCACTCGGTACCTCATAGGTGCTCCTTGTCGTGTGTGCGGATGTCAGGTCGGGTTGCTGCGCACGAGCGCGACGTTGAACACGCTCGACCCGTTGCGTGCCGTGAACTTCGCCACGTACGGGGTGACCTCGGTGCGCTCGTCTCTGCCGTAGGTGAGCAACACCTGCGATGTGAGGGAGTCCACGATATCAAAACGCCTGATGCCGTTGGGCGCTCCGTGCATATTGACGTAGACGTCGGCGGACCGCTCCTCGAAGATAGTGAAGATGTCTCCCTCGTCGTCGGCCCCGTCGTGCTTGATGCGGACAGGCGCGGTGAACACCGCCTTCTCTCCTCGAACCGGCTGGGCGTTCAGGTATGCGCGCAACTCCAGCCCGCTGCTCACGGGATCGACCTGATCTGGATGCGTGCCATGGCCTTATCTCTAAGCATGGCCACTGCCAGTCCAATCCCCACGCCGTTCGCGGTGAAGACATCCCGGTCGAAGCGCACGAGCAGTCGCGGGCCGAACTTATCCTCAAGGGTGTCGAAGATCCCGAAGTACGAAACGCGCTCTGTGATGTCGAGCATCTTCACCGACGGTGATCCGGGGTCAATGAAGTCGACGATCATTCCGCTCCCACCAAGTGGGGAGGAAGAGGTAGTCATGCTCACTGGGACCGGTTTCGTCAACATGATCCGGTCTCCAGTCATCTCGTCGTACCTGAAGCCCACGAGGTACAACGCGCTGTCACGGTGCTTAGCGGTACTCATCGGCGACCTCCTCGCACGTCGAGATGTAGTCGTCCGACTCGATGTGCTGGTCGGCGTCGATGAGGCCCTCCTCGATCAACTCCGACAGCGTGCGGTCGACTCCCAGCAGGCTGGTCATGGCCACGATGCGCAGGACTTCAGCGGATGTCATCAGAACACCTCGTACTTGATCCGGCCGGAGTCCACCGCGGCGTTGATCGCCAGGTACTCCTCCTCGGTCGCGGGCGGGAACTCCGCGTCCTGCTCGGGCACCCCGCTCGCCTCGGTCGCGCCGTCCCCGGCCTCGGAGAGATCGACCCACACGGTCACCGAGCCGTCGTCCTCAAGGGTCACCGACACCGGCAGACCCACGATCCATGACTTGCTCATTGCCTGTCCCTTCGTCGTTGGTGTCTCTAGTGTATCACACACGTGTAGCAGCATAGATGCTGTCAATGGCCGACTTCACCTCCGTGTAGGCGTCGTAGAGCGCGGTGACCACCGCCCACGCGCCCTCGGTTCCAGACGCATCACGGTCGGACGTGACAGCGCGGTGCGACTTGAACCGGCTGAGATAGAAGTCCCCATGTCCGGTCATCTGCCCTTGGATCTCGACTCCGTAGATTTCTCCGTCGCCGTCGCAGACAAACTCTAGGATCATCTTCTCGCATCCCGGAGCGGCGTACACTTCGCCGTTCCCGCGCATGATCTGGGAGATGTTCGCCACGTCGCCGTAGAAACTCGAATCCGAGTACGACGTCACTAGCGGGTCGTCGTTCATCGTGTAGTAGTCGCAGACAGCGTCGAACCAGCCGCGCAACTCGGAGTGCCTCTCCTCCACGGGCAGTGGCTCGCTCATGGCAGGTATCCAAGAAGTGTGCGCACGTCCTTGCTGATGGACTTGGCGATGGTCTGCTGCTCGCAGATGGGGCAGACCGTTCCGATCGGGATGAGGTCGTCGCCGTACTCGGTCCAGCCCTCGTACTCCGGCTCAGCCTTCTCCGCTGACGTCACGCTGACGTTCACGCTGACGTTCAGTTCATCTGCTTCGAGCGACCCGCACTTCTTGTTGAGGCACTTCACGGTGCTGTCCCTTCGTCGTTGGTGAGTCTAGTGTATCACATACGTCACGTAGATGCTGACAGGGCTGTCTCGTCGTCGTTAGGCACGACCTCGCCGCAGTCCGGGCACGCCGTCCCAGGTGCCGCGTCGTTCCACTCGACGAACGGGCAGAACCCGTAGTGCTCGACGTACCAGGCGTGGTCGCACTCGCCCTCTTGCCGCTCGATCTCAGTGCCGTTGTCGTAGATGACGTTTCCCCAGAAGGACGCGCCCTCTTCAGAGAAGTCGTGCTTGATGCGCAGCATGGGGTACTGCTCGGCAATCGCCGCGATCACCGGGGTCGGAGGTGCCCACGCCGACTCGAAGGTGATGCTGACGCGCATCACGTCGGGGTAACTCATGGCCGTGATGTCAGGATCAACGTCCCACTTCGTTCCCCAGTGCTCGGCGTTCCACTCGTACCAGTGGCCGGAGGGGTGCTCGCCGTGGACGTTGCTGCCCCAGTAGTGCTCGGGGTTCTGGATGCTGGCCGGAGGCGTGACGAAGTTCCAGAAGAAGCCCGTGTCCTCGACCCAGCCCTCAGGCGCGCTACTCGGCCACGCCTCCTTCCTGTTCCAACTCAGGTGCTTCTGCTGAGCCTGGAACAAGAATCGCTCCACGTCAGCGGGCGGGCCGCTCACGTTCACGGTGTTCGAGCACCAGTTAGGCATGTCCATGTCCCTTCGTCGTCGGCTTGTGAAGTTAGTGTATCACATGTCTCTGACAAGCAGCGCACCTCTGCGCAAACGTCACTAGCCCTCTGCTGACGTTGTGCCTTCGAGCTCGATGCGTACGCGCAGCTCGTCGCGCTCAGCCGCAGCAGCGCGCCAGTGCTCCGCGGCCTCGTGGTACAGGTCAAAGTTCACCTTGACCAGCTCGCGCAACTTCTCCACCTCGTCGGCCAGCGTGTTGGCCTCGACGTTCTGGCCGGTCGCGTAGCCCATCCAGTAGTGGACATTGGCGCGCAGTCTCTCGACCTCGGCGCGCGCCGCGTCGCGTTGCTCGACAGCGGCATCCAGCAGGTTCTCGTGGTGCCCGCAGCCGATCGTCCAGAAGATGTTGCCGTCCTTCTCCTCGGCCGCGAGGTACTCGTCCAGCGGAGGGGTCGCGGCCTGCGGGTCGGTCACCCACTCGGGCAGCGTGCTCACGGCGCGATCATCTCGTTGCGGAGCAGGATGGCCGCCTTGCCCCCGATGTCGCCGTAGGTGTCCGTGTCGAACCACGCAGCGACGGCCTCCACGGCGGCGCGGGCCTGCTGGCGAACGGAGGCGTTGTGGCTGGCCTGCTCTTTCGGCAGGCGTTCGGCCACCTCCCAGTCGCACCACGTCGCGGACCACAGGCATCCGGGGGCATGGCAGCGGACGGCCACCTCACCGTCGGCTTCGGCCCACACGTCGAGTTCGTGCTTCCCGGCCACCGTGTTGAGCAGGTCGCTCATTGCTTGCTCCTTCGTTGTCGTTGTCCCTGTTGACGTTGGTGGGGCGGTGACCCCGCGCTCGACCTGGAAGGGACGGGACCAGGGAGCGCGGGGCCACCGGCTTGCTAGCGCCGCTGACCTACGCGGCGCAACTCTGTGACGGCAGCCCGGCCGACAGTCTCAGCGACCTCGGCGGGGGACTTGCCGCCCGTGACCAGCACCGTGCCGTAGCCGTAGGTGCTGTGGATCCCGCCCGTGAAGTCGAGCCAGAGGACGGCCACGCCGTGCGTGCGGCACATGGTCATGATCTTCTCGGCGTACTTCTGCTGCGGCGAGTGGACGAAGTAGCCGTCCGACGCGATGACCAGCAGCCGCGCCCCGTCGCCGTCCAGCAGCCGCAGTTCCCGGTCAAGGGCCAGGAAGCCCTCGCGCGGAGTCTCATGGCCGTCGTAGGCGTTGTATTCCATGACCTGCGGCATCTTCATCCCCACCGGGGCCACGCCGTAGGCGGCGACCCCGAAGTGGACTGACGCGACCTTAGCGTCAATGTGCTGGCCCGCCGTGGACAGGACCCACTGAGTGCTCGCCATGGGGCGCGTCGCGGAGGACATAGACCCCGACACGTCGAGCATGAGTCCCACGGTCAGCGGGGGCGAGTCCACGACCTTGCGCCGCTTGCCGGTGAACAGGTGCGGGTCCATCGGCGCGCCCCGGTCAAGGGCCGACGTGGCAGCCACGGCAGCCCGCGTGCGCAAGCGGCCGGGAGGCACGTCGCTGGCGATCTTGGTCACGGCGCGGTCGCGGTAGTCCACCTTTTCCAGCACCTTGGCCAGCCGAACCGCAGCGGCCCGTTCCTCCGATGTAGGCGGGCGCGACCCGGCGAAGTGGAACCAGCCCTCGGGCGAGTAGCCGTGCGCCCCGAACGCGGCCTCGCGCTCCTTCTCGCCCGACGCGGCGCGCTCGGCAGCGGCCTTGCGAGCCTCGCGCATACGCTTGTCACGCTCGCCGCTGCGCTTCTCCACCAGCGTTTCGTCGGCCTCGGTGGCAGCGATCCCAGCGGCCTTGGCGATTGCCTTGGCCAGCGACCCGGCCTTGCCGTCGCCCTCGCCGTCGCCCTCGCCAGAGCCCTCGCCGTCATCGCCCTCGGTCAGCGAGCCAGCAGCCAGACCCTCGGTGCTGTCGTCGTCGGGGTCCTCTCCCAGAGCCTCTAGCCACTCACGGGCGATCTGGACCTGCGCGGCGTGGTCCTCGTCCAGCGTGGCCAGGAAACGCTGCCAGAGCCCCGTCAGGGTGGCCAGCACGTCGTCGCCCAGCACGTCGCGGATCGGGCCGACGAAGGCCGACACGTCAGCGGCCTTGAGCGTTCCGCCGTCCACGCGGGCCAGCAGCAGCGCGGCAGCAGCGGCTGCGCCGTACTTCGTGTCGGCCAGGGTGAAGTCCTTGACGATGATATCCATGGCCGTGGCGTGAAGGTACGGACGGAAGCCGGGCTTGCGCGCGAGCAACTTGTGCTCGATACGCGGTTCCTCTAGCAGCACGATCACGTCAATGACCTTGGGGGTCGCGCCGTGCTCGGCCGTCAGCACCTTCGGGTCCAACTTCGTGTGCGCCGCGTGCGCGCACTCATGGGCCATGGCCCCGTAGAACGCCGGGTGCGAGAGCCGCCACAGTTCGTCGTTCACGTCCACCGTCTCGGGCTTGACCCCAGGGAGGCAGGTGTCGGTGTCCACCTGTAGTTCGGCCCGTGCCGGGATGAAGCACGCGGGCGCGCCCATCCCGGCTCCCGGCATCGTGACCACCGAGATATCGCTGCGCTCAGCGATCTTGTTGGCATGCGTGGATACGGTGCTGGCGGCGCTCAGCCACTCGTCTGGCACGCTCACCAGCCCTCGGGTCCCGCTGTAGTCGATGTGTCCCATGATCCTGTCCCTTCGTCGTTGTCCCTACAGGTAGTGTAGCACACTCTCAGCCGAGAGCGAGCCCCGTGATCTTCTTGCCGAACGCGCGGCTGATGACCTCGGCCACAACGTCGCGGTCCTGAGCAGGTGCGATACTGACAAGGTTCGGCAGCGAGACGCGGTGGCCGAACGTGTCGGTCAGGTCGCGGAAGGCGAGCAGTTCCCGCAGTTGCGGGGACCACGAAACTTCGCCCGACTTGCGCCGGGTGTCCAGGTTCTCGGCAGCGGTCACCATGGCATCCTCGACCCCAAGGGTGCGGGCCAGCGCGTAGTCCGTCGTGACCTCGCTGTGGATTGCGAACCGGGAGAGCAGGGCCTCGGAGAGCCGCACGCCGGGCGCGTCGGGGTTGGTCGCCGCGATGACGTAGAAACCGGGCTTGGCGACCACGGTGCCGCGCTCGGGGTTGGCCGTCACGGTAATCTCGTTGCGCCCGTCCATGACGGAGTAGACGATGCTCAGCACCTTCGTGCTGACCAGCCCAACCTCGTCAATGAACAGGGGCCAGCCGTTCTCCATGGCCGTGATGAGCGCGCCGTCAGTCCAGCCCCAGGTCCCACCGGGCCGCTGCGTGTAGGCCCCGGTGAAGTCCGAGACTTCGGTGTCCTCAGACCCCAGCACGGTCACCAGATCGGTGCCGAACGCGGCCTCGACCAGCGCGGTCTTGCCGGTCCCAGGGGGGCCGTAGAACAGGACCGGGTAGCCCTTCTCACGGGACGCGCGAACCACGTCCACGTCGCGGGTCGCGCCGATCTTGCGGCACACGTACTCGGTGCCGTTCGGCCGTGCGACCTTGCCAGCCTTGACCACCGGGTAGGTGAACATCAGGCTTGCGGCAGCGGCAGCGGGATCCGGCTCGGGAGCCGGGGCCTTGGCAGCGGGCTCGGTCGTCTCAGCGCCAGAGCCGCGCGTCTTGCCAGCGGGCGACAGGTGCGCCGCCAGCCATGCCTCGTCGCGGGTAGCGTCGGCCTCGGCCACCAGCCATTCCTCTACCCAGGTGCGCAGTTCGTCCTTGGTCATCGTGCCGTCCCTTCGTCGTCGTTAGGTCTAGTGTAGCACAGGTGGATCGTGGTCAGGAAGCGGTAGGGTCAAGATCCTTGCGGATCCGGTCGAACCGAAGGCCGACGTTGCGGTCCAGCCGCCCGTCCTTCGCCGCGTCGTACTCGTCGTCAGCGACCTCCATGAGCACCGGCCCCAGCAGGTCGGGGCCTTCCTCGGACTTGCGCACCAGCGCCATGTAGCCGTGGAGCCACTCGGCCAGCGCGAACACCTTGCCGTACTGCCAGCGCGTGCGGCGTGACGGCGTGATCGTGCGGCGGAACATGGAGCCGTCGGGGAAGGCGATTGCCTGGATCACGGTGTCAGCGTCCTGCCGCACCTGTAGCACCAGCGCGTGGGCCTTGTTGTCTGCCATGCCGTTGTCCCTTCGTCGTTGTGTGGAGCCTTGCGAGTAGTGTAGCACACCTTACTGACGTTGTGCGCCACGGGCCGTTTCGATAGGTGAACAGTACCACGGGAGCAGTTGATCTTGGAGGTTTTCGGCAGCGGGATCCTGCGCAAACGTCACTAGCCGGGGCTTGCGCCGTGTGCCGTGTTTAGGTAGACTCGAAGGCACAACGACGGAATGACAGGGAGTGATCATGGTCAATCGGAAAGATCCAGCCAAGCACCGCGAACAGGTCAGGGCCGCGAACCGAGCCCGGTACCGAGCGGTCAAGAGGCTCATCGCCGCGCACGCCGAAGAGTTCGATGTGCTGTACGCGGAAGAGGCAGGGATCGAAGGCGTGGCCCCCAAGCCGATCTCGTCCGAGCACAAGGTCAAGGCGCTGCGCGCGGAGATCACCGAGCTTGAGGCCGCGCTGCGCGCGCTGTAGTCGCTCACATTCGGGCCAGGTACTTGTTCGGTGTGGTGTGGTAGACGTTGTCCCCGGTCGGGATGTGGTCCCACCGCATCAGCATGGCCAGCCTCGGCCCGTGCTCGTGCTGGAACTCCTCGGCCCGGTGCCGGGTGCCGAACGGACCAAGCACGCCGACGTTGTCCGGTCCGATGGTGTGGTAGTAGACCAACGCCCAACGGTGCTCGTCGTAGGCGCTCACGGGTGCTCTCGTGTCGGCGGGGCCTTGGTGACCTTGACGGTCGGCTGAGTATCGGCCGCGTCCGTCTCCCAGTTGCTGAGCGCGCCCATGGCCTTCTCGTACTGGCGCGTCAGGTCGAAGGCCGGGTCGGGCCGCGACCACGCGCGCCACATGCCGTAGAACACCAGCGCGAGCGCGAGCAGCGCGAGGATGGTCTGAAGCCAGGTCACCACACACCTCCGATGCCTCTGAGAGCGAGCCGCTCGTTCTGCGTCTGGATGATGCTCGCCTGCGCCGCGATCTTCCGATCCTGCGCCGCGATGATCCTGGTCTGCGCCGCGATGATCTTCTCGCGCGCCTCCGCTGACCTGTCCTTCGCGGCGATGGTCTTTCGGTAGGTCTTGATCAGGCTGCGCTCGACGTACCCGGTCACCATCATCAGAACGATGACCACGTAGAGCATCAGCCAGATCCAGGTGTCGGCGCTCACTGGTCATCCTCCTGCTCGTCGTCCTCGAAGTCGGTGTCCCACAACTCACCGACGACCCGGAAGAACCGCTCAGTTGCCGTCTCGCTCATGGTGCCGTCCCTTCTGTCGTTGTGTCTAAAGACTATCATATGCTGTGGTGATCTTCATGATCGTAAAGAGAGCGTCCTGCGCAAACGTCACTAGCGCAGCGCCTTACTAGCAGGGCTCGAACGCCCGGACCGCAAAGACCCGCACGTAGAACGGGCCGTCGTGCTTCTTGATCCACTCCGGGCACTCCGGATCGTCGTCGAACCAACGCTCGTACTCGAACGCGTCCCCGAAGTCCCGCCAGTAGGGGGCGAGCAGCGCGGGCAGGTCGCTCGGCGTCCAGACGCTCGGACCCTGCGGGATGAGTTCTATGGCGTTGTCCCCGTCCCATGCCTGGGCCGTGAACCTGACCTGGGTGATCATGGTGACCTTGTGATCCTGGATGATGACGCTCACGCTCTCACCGCATCGAGTTGATCTTGCGCGAGCGCCCGGTAGTGCGACCACTTGCCGTGGAGCCGGATGCCCGCTAGTGACGGAACGGCCTTGCCGCGCGCCCAGGTGTCGTACGCCTGCGACCCGCTGTTGAGGATGCCGACCTCATTGACGAAGGTGACGATCGCCGCGACGATCTCCGCGTCGTCCCACTTGCGCTTGTACGTCCCGCGCCGTGGCGCGTTCGGCGTGAGGCCGAGCGCCTCTGCCGCCGCGTTCCACCCGTAGTACCGGCGCACGATGCCGGGCGGGCTGGGCAAGGTGTCCTTGTGCGGATGGGAGTAGTACCAGCGCGTGTAGACCGTGTAGCCGGGCATGCTGCCCGCGGTGACGCCGTTGTCCACCGCGCACGCGGCCAGCGCCTCATACATGTCCTGGTCGCTGTAGCGCATCGGGAACCCGGCCAGTGGGCCGCGCGCCGCGAGGCTGAACTCCTCACGGGCACGTGCCTCCTGGACCTCGCGCGACACCTTGCGCGCCTCGGCCTTCTCCGCACGGCGGAGCGCGGCGTACTCCGCATGCCGCTCGACCGCGGTTGGGTCCTCGGACTTGATGACGGCGTGGACGTACTGGCGGCTCACGCCGTAGTCGGCGGCGATGGAACCCAGCGTCTCGCCGTTCACCCACCGCTCGATCACCTGCGCGCTGTGCGACCGAACAGGACTAGGCCAGGTCATCAGCCCTCCATGCTGTCGGAGAGGATGGAGCCGAGCACGTTGAGCATGGTCGTGTAGTCCTGCCCGCCGTCCTCATCGAAGCCCTCGCCCGCGTCTGGGGCGAACATCGTCACGTCGCTGATCGTCCACTCGGCGGCAGCGGCCGCGATGTCGGGCACGGTCACCGTGTTGGTGCCGCGCGCCTCCATGCCGATCTTGATCGTCTCCAAGGCGAGCGCGACGCGCGCCCGGAACACCAGGGAGGCCAGCGGGTCGTCGGCGTGCGGGTCTGCGTACTGAGTAGTCACGGTCGGTTCGTCCTTTCGTCGTTGGTGTCGTTGTGAAGTAAGCCTATCACGAGCGACGCGCGCGGAGTCAAGCAGGACCTCGCGGTACTGCGCAAACGTCACTAGCCGCCGTCGCCTCATGGCGCGAGGGTAGCGATCAGCTGGATGCTCACGCGAGTCACGAGTTCCAGATCCTCTCCATGGTGCCGCTGACGATCCGGTAGGCCAGCGTCAGCATGCCGAACGCAAGTTGAAGCGGGACGATCAGCGGGAGCGCCCAGGCCCACGCGAGCGGGACGTTCACGACAGGGATATTCGTGTCTCGATTAGTCATCGTCGTCACTAGTCATCTCCGGGTCGTCGCGCACGAGCAGAAGGGTGAGCAGGTCGTCCTTGTCCATCCCGTCAAGGGCATCCAGCGAGAACCTAAGTTCATCGGCCGCGTACA
>Ga0209492_1000404_pt1 | contig 13494 bp, 16 predicted proteins | sample PPLLak12cMay2015_FD_187253 | JGI IMG/M metagenome (GOLD analysis project Ga0209492, IMG submission 187253) | Freshwater sediment microbial communities from Prairie Pothole Lake near Jamestown, North Dakota, USA - PPLs Lake P7 Core (1) Depth... | ecosystem: Environmental > Aquatic > Freshwater >... | reverse complement strand
CTAACTTGAAATGACGATATTGTTCAATCATTACAGACATATATATATAATCTTGAACTGCTGAAGTTAATATAAAATTATCCATTTATATTACCTTAATATTTTAATTTTTAATTTCTTCCTTAATGCCAAAGTAAATGATAACTCAACCACGAAGCACTATATTTAGGAGCATCTTTGAATCGTCTATTTCTTGTTTGAAATTTTATTTTTCTGTCTTCGTCTTTATGTAATGTATAATCTTCCATTCCATAAAAACCAAAATCTACGTATTTATTTGTTTCAGGGTTCACAATTCTATATTTCTTATTTTTCCTAGGAGAATAAACTACATTCAATCCATATTCTTTTGCTTTTTTTTGAACTATTTTTGGATTGCTAAATAATTCTATTCCTTCTTTTTCAGTGAAATAATTCATTTGTATTGATATCATAGTTTATTTCTTTTTAAATAATTCAAATTTTCCCTTTTCAGTTTTATAACCAGCATTTTCTAAACGATTCAATCTTTTAGCAGTATCTGACGCTTTTTTACTCACTATTTTACCTCGAGGGTTCATCTTCATATCTTCTTTAAATAATCCTCCTTTAGTTTTCACTGCATTGTCATGCCAAACTTGTGATCGACTTCCAAAAGTATCATAAATTGCTTTTCTTCCCATAATATAAATATTCAAATATAAATATTCCATAAAAATAACAATTTTAGAAAAAATTAATTTAGAAATTATTTTCTCTTCCTATTATATAAATGGAAGAACAACAATTAACGCCATCTGAGAAATATTATCAAAATCATCTTAATAGAATGCGAGAATACAATAGAAAAAATAAAGAACTTGTAAATGAAAGAAATAGACAAAGATACAAGAATATGGTTGAAAATGATGAAAAACATCAGAAATATTTAGAAAAAAAACGAGAAGTATATAAGCGAAAAAAAATGAAAAATAACCAACAGGAACAAAGCGAAGGGATCGGATCAGTAGTAGTAGAACATGAATCTAACGAATAATAATCATATCAATTAATATTTTAATTAATATGTTTAATCATCATCATTATTTTCATCTTCATCATCATTATTTTCATCTTCATCATCATCAGAATCACTATCAGAATTATCTGAATCACTATCAGAGTCATCATAACATTTAGATTTTTTCTTATTTGATTTTTTTATTTTGAAGATTTCACTACATAAAATTTTAATTACTTTAATATAATTACATTTATCATCATAAATAGGATTAAATGTCGCTAATATAATTGATTGTTTTGTTCCTTTATCACAATCATGATATAATTCTTTCGTTATTTTATATATTTTCTTAAATTCATAATCATCTAAATTACTCGTATTAGTGATGCTATTAATTATTGAAGTATTAATTCCGCCAATTAAATTAAGTATGACATTTTCAAATTCTTGACTATCATATTTTTTCCATTCAGAACCATCATAAATTTGAAATTTTTTTCTTTTTGTATCAATACATTTAATAAAATCTATATTTTTAGATTTCATTTCTTTGATTATACTTTTAAATATTTTTTTATACATATCTGCTGGGTTTTCTGAATAAGAATCTAAATTAACAGATTTTAATATTTGTGTAGTTTTTATTGCATTTCCATTACATCTATCAATTGTAGAATTATTCATTATCATATCATTACATAATGGATTATGACATAATTGTTTATAAATATTCATTGGATTTCGTGTATCATTTTTTTTGTTACTTTTTTTATTACTTTTTTTAATACTTTCTGATTTCAGTGACCCAGTATTTACATTAATATCTTTATATGCTAGTTGTAATTTTAACGATTCATTTTCTTCTTCTAATTTCTCATTATCATTCATCAACATTCTATTTTCATCTAAAATTTTATTGTAATTTTCTTCTGTTAAATATTCATTTTCAATAAAATCTATTTTCTTAATAATATTTTTTTCTACTGCTTCGGTAGGTGCTGTATCTTCGTTCTCTTCAGTCAAAATCTGATTAGACAATGTTGTATGTTCATCTTCAATAATTATTTTAATATTGGATTCAGATTGTTTCAAATTATCAATAATTTTCATTAATTCTTTAATTTTCTTATCCTTTTTTTCATTTTCTTCTTCTAAGTCTTGAATTTTATCAGATAATAAATGTTTTTCAGATATAACTTTACTAATTTCATTTTGTGTTTTAATTTCAAAATTATCAATTTTGTTAATATAATTGCATTCCATTTGTTCGTTTTCTTTAATTTTATCTTCCAATTCATATTTCAATTCATCAACTTCATCTTTCAATGATGAAACTTTATTTTCAAGTTCGTATGTGTATTCAATTGTATCTGAAATAATTTCAACATCAATTAAATCAGTTTGTGTAGATGATTCAACATTATTATTAATTGATTCAGATAAATATTCAATAGTAAAATCAGAAAAAATTGTTTCATCATCTGAATCGGGTTGTGTTTCCATTTCAGCAGTCATGATCTTCTCAGTTCTTCTAGTTCTTCTAGTTTTCTTAATTTTTGGTTCTTCAATACTTGAAGTTTCTTCACCATTGGATTTCTTAATATGTTTCTTTGAGAGTAAATGTCTCTCAAAATTATATTTCTTTTTAACTTGATATTGGCAACATTCGCAAAAGTAGTTTTGGGCAACTTCATCAACTTCCTTAATTTCACTCATATTATATAATATGTTTAGAAAAAAATCTTTAAGTTCTTTTTAAAATATATATTTTGAGAAATTAAAAATGAGAAATTGAATAATTTGAAATATTTGAAATATTTGAAATATTTGAATAATTAAATAATTGAATAATAATTCCTAAAGTTTAACTAAAGTTAAGATTTTTAATATTTTTTTTTTAACTTTGAAAAGTTTTTTTTCAAAATGGACATTTTGAAAATGTCCGTTTTGGAAATTTCATGTCCAAGTATCTATTTTTTCATTTTGATTTTCTTAACTTTGGTTAAACATTTGAAATATTTATATAAAATAGTCTAATTTTCCTCACATTTTATATAAAATGTTGGCTCTTTTTGCTCATTTGCTCCTTTGCTCCTTAATTTCATTTAAATATTTTGCTCTTTTTCCTCATATTTTATATAAAATGTTGGCTCCTTTTGCTCATTTGCTCCTTTGCTCCTTAATTTCATTTAAATATTTTGCTCTTTTTCCTCATTTTTTTTGCTCATTTTCCTCATTTTTTTTGCTCATTTTCCTCAATTCCTCATTTGCTCATTTGCTCCTTAATTTCATTTAAATATTTTGCTCATTTACTCATATTTTATATAAAATGTTGGCTCATTTGCTCAATTCCTCATTTGCTCAATTCCTCATTTGCTCAATTTCCTCATTTGCTCAATTTCCTCATTTGCTCAATTTCCTCATTTGCTCATATTTTATATAAAATGTTGGCTCATTTGCTCAATTCCTCAATTCCTCATTTGCTCCTTAATTTTAGTTAAAAATTAGATTTTTACTATAACTATAATATTTTAATCTAAATGTTAATTATATGATAGACATAGTAGAAATAAAATCTTTAATTTTAAATGACCTCATAGATAAAAGAGCAAAAAAAAGAATTTATAACCAAACACAGAAGCTAAGAAAAAAAGAAAAAAAAAGGGTAATGATTGAGCAAATTAAAAAAGAAAGAGCCGAGAATTCGCTACTTTTTGATTAATTTTAATCTAAACATTAATTAATGAATATTAAGGAAGAACTCAAACAACTTCGTCCAAATCTAAGCGATGGGTCATTAAAAACATATACATCTATTTTAAAGAATTTACATAAAAAAGTATTTGAAAAAACAGAAATAGAGAAATCAGATTTTAATGAATGTAGAAAAATTTTAGAACATCTTCAAGATATGCCTAGTTCTAAACGTAAAACAATTTTATCTGCATTGGTTGTTCTCACAGATAAAGATGAATATAGAGAAACCATGAATGGTGATGTTTCAAATTATAATAAGGAAATTGATAAACAAGAGAAAACAGATACTCAGAAAGAGAATTGGATTGAACAAGAACAAATTCAAGAGGTATTCAAACGTTTAGAAAATGATGCTAAGATTTTGTTTAAAAAATTGAATAAAACTAATACTGACATTCAACAAATTCAAAATTATGTGATAGTTGCTTTACTAGGTGGAATGTTTATTGCTCCGAGAAGAAGTCTTGACTATTGTGAAATGAAAATTCGTAATATAAATAAAGATGAAGATAATTACATTGATAAAAACAAATTTGTTTTTAATAAATACAAGACATCAAAAACGTATGGTAAGCAAGAATTAGCAATTCCTCAGCAACTTAAAAATATATTGAATAGATGGATTGCTGTCAATAATGGAGATTATTTATTGAGAGACAAGAATGGAAATAAAATGACTTCTACGAAATTGAACCAATATATGAATAGAATTTTTGGAGGTAAAAAAATAGCAGTCAATGCAATGAGACATAGTTATTTAACAGATAAATATAAAAAGACAAGTGAAGAACATAAACAATTAGAAAAAGATATGAATGACATGGGTTCATCTATCAATATGGCAGATGTATATATAAAATTGAAATAATTAATAATTAATGTTTAACTTAACTTTATACATAGCATCGTTAAGTTAATACTTATTTTATGTTAATAGTTCGTCGTATTATATAATATCTCTAAAATTAACCAAAGTTAATGTTTAAATTGTTAATAATCTATCTAAACCATATTTAAACATTAATAAAATTAATTTTATTAATGTTTAACCTATGTGATACCTCATATTTTTGTTAGTTAAACATTAATATTGGTTAATTTGTATGTATTTATACAATTTTATGTAATATGACGAATGTTAAGTATTATCTTAACAATAATATATATTAAGTTAATTTAAACATTAATTTCATTTAATCTATTTTTTCCATTTCAATCATTAATATGTAATCACTTGAACCAGAATATAATGTTTGACCAACACCATTTCTCAATGTTATTCTAATTTCGCTACTTGGTCTGTAATTCCAGTAAAAATTCACATTATCATTTGGTCCTGAGAAATAATAACTTGTAGTATTTGCTGTATTAATAAATTGTCTTGCTGGTCCTAAACAATAACTAACTTGATTTCCACCAGCAGAATTAACGCTGTATGATTGTTGAGATGTTGATGTTCTTAAATAAATAGTTGGATACACAAGGAAAGCAGCTGTTGCCTCAAATCCTGATTTGTAAGACCATCTACATCTATATTGTCCTTCGGGAATATTAGTATTATTCATTAAGTATGTTTGGTCGTTAATATTTGTAAATCTTTGATAGAAATCTGAACTATTTATCACCAATACAAAATTATTCATCGTTGCCATTATATATTACACTTGTGATAAAATAATTACATAAATACATTTCCTAATTCTCTTCCAGTTTGTTCAATTTCTCTTCCACGTTTTTGAATATCTCTAACATTTTCTAATTGTTTATTTACCCCTCCCTTACGATATTTACTTAGATCACTTGCCTCTGAAATTTGTCCTGCTCCTTTTGCTCCTGCTCTACTTGCTGTTGATAATAATCCAGCACCTGAAGCAATTGCTGAACCAAATGGTAAGGTTTGTGTTATTGGATTACTTGCGATTTTACCTGATATTTTAGATACTTTTCCTAAAATATTTTCTGCTTGTCGTGAACCTTTTGAAATTTGTTCTGCTATTCCAGGTCCTTGTTCCTTAATCATTTTAACTGCTCCTGATGCTTTTTTAAATATATCTTCTCCAACATCTGATGATTTCTTAAAAATATTTGCTATTCCTTGTGAAGATTTTTTGAAAATATTAGGTGATAATTTCATAAGTATATAACATATTCTATTAAAAAAAATAATTTCAAATAAGAACTAATCTTCATCTTTTATAATTAATTCATCCCAATTTTTAAACATACGTCCATTGTCAGAATTAATGTATAGAAATGTATGAGGTTTATTGTAAACTAATTTAGCAATATTATTTATCAATTTTTTATTTTGTTCTTCTAAAATTTCATCAAATATTTCTGTTAATGATTTTTTATTAACTTTGAATATAAAGAAATTTGTGAATAATCTTCTCATCTCGTACTCCACTGAGTTTTTAGTTTGGACTAAAAAAATTAGTGATATATACATGTGACGACGATTCATCATTAACGAATTGAATAATTTCGATGTATCTTTATTTTTTAAATATGCTCCCATATCATCAAAAATTAAGCAAAATTTTAATTTAGTTTTTAAATCATTATCATTGTCTTCTTTACACATTTCAATCACATCATTTAAATTATCATAATTTAACTCATCGTAAATTCTTTCTTCTGTTAATTGATTTAATGCACCATCTAACATACTATCTCTAGACCTTGGAGGACAAAATAAATAAATTTTGGAATACTTACCTCTTAAACCATTTCTATTACTAAATAAACTTTGGACGAATGTTGTTTTGCCTTGTCCTGGTTTTCCAATAATTAAAGTTGCACTGGATTGTTTATTAAATGCTAATTTCAATAATTCATAATTATTTAATGCTGGATGTAATTCATCATCACATGCACATGCTGGTATTTTTAATTTAGGATGATTATGTTCAACTATTTCAATGTTCATTATATTATAGGTTATAAATTATTTTATTCAATATATGTAAGTATAAGTTATGGTTTATAAAATACGTAAATTGAGAAACAAAGATTTATATCAAGTTAAAAATGCAAAAACTAGACAAATACATTCAAAACATTCAACCTTACAAGACGCAAAAAAACAAGTTAGATTATTATATATGGTTGATAAACAAAAAGAGATTAATAAGATTAAACTTCCTGTAAATCCATTTGAAGAATTGAAGACTTACTTTAAATAAAAAAAAATATATTGATTTAGTATAATGGTTAAAAAGAATATTAAAAATACAACTCAAAAACAAAAACAAAAAAAAGCAAAACAACAACAACAACAACAGCAAGGACAAAATGTCAAAATTAATATTCGTGTCGGCGATAAACCAACGAGAAGAAAACCAACTGCGAAAAAACAACATCCGAAACAACCGCCAAAACCTCCGCCGCAATTATCAATTCAATCACCTCAATATGTTCCAATGAACATAATTCAACAACCACCAACATATTTTACTCCTCCAGTTCAAACTGCTACATTACCAGTAACTCCACCAGCAACTCCTATTCCACCAACTTCAACACCAACAACCATTTCCACAAGTCCTCATCAACAACCCATGATACCACCTCCAAAACTACCTACAAGACGAACTAAGCCAAGTATTCCAACTATCGTTCCAAGTATCAAGAAAAATGAACCATCAATTGAATTGAATACATTTACTGATTTTTTACCAAAACAAAGTATAACTTCCAATTTGATAGCATTCAAAGATGTAGATGAACCAATGGCTTATTCATTTTTTGATTACACCAACGCAAGTTCATTTTCTGATGTTAATGATTGGGTTCAAGAAGCTATCAATGATTTTGATGAATCTTTCAGCACTAGATTCACTGACAATGAAACTCAAACACCACAATCATTCGTCAAAGATTTCGGAGCACAATTTGATGGATTCATCACAAAATTCACTGACAATGAAACTCAAACACCACAATCATTCGTCAAAGATTTCGGAGCACAATTTGATGGATTCACACCTAAAACACAAGATTTTGGAATACAAACTGCCATTTCAAAAACATTGAGAGATATGGAAATGCAATCAGATGAACTAATTCCTCAACCACCACCGCCACCTCGATTAGTTGCTCAACCACCACCGCCACCTCAATCAGTTGCTCAACCACCGCCACCACCACCACCTCGATTAGTTGCCCAACCACCACCTGAAATTCCAAAAGAATTCGTATCACCGACACAAGATATTCAAGCGTCAGGCATTCAACAATTTGTAAGTTTAACTCCCGAAAATCTAACGAAATTAGGAGGAGTTAGTTCTGAAAAAGAATATGAACCAAGTGAAATGACATCAGGTTCAATCAATACAGATATTTCAAACTTAATTCAACAAAGTGCTAAAAAAATGTCTCAAGGAAGGCAGCAAACAATTGATGAAATGATGCAAAAACGAGATGAAAAAAAACAAGATGAAAAAAAACAAGAAGTTGGAGGAATATTTGGAGAAATGCAAAGAAAAGCAAAAGAACAACAAGAAAAAAATATACCAATTGATGAAATTATAAAAAAACAAAAAGATGAAAAAGAAGAGAAAAAAGGTGGAGGAATGATGGAGCAAATGTCCAGAGAAATGGAAAAAAGAAGACAATTCTTACAACCTGAAGAAGAAGAAGAAGATGATGATGAATGGGATGATGAACCAAAAAAACCAAAGAGAAAACCTGGTTCAGGAAGACCAAAAGGATATGGTAATAAATTAGCACAAGAATTAGAATATGAAGAAATAGTTAAAGAACTAAAAGAAGATATCAAAAAAAATAAAGAAATTATCAAAAATATGAAAAAAAGAAAAATTGGAATGGATGAAAAAGATAACACTATCAGCGATTATGAACAAATGATTGAAGATACGCAAGAACAAATCAAATCTTACGAAAAATTGATACAAGAAGAAAAAGATAAAAGAAAATTAACAACAATTGAAGAAGATGAAAATGAATTCATGTAAAAATATTGTATCCTGGTATATAAATGTCAGAATACATTAAAGAAAAAAAAATTATCAATATTAATAGTAATGACGCAACTATTTTTAATAATGGGTCATTTTTATCTGATTTAAAATTTTCATTTCCAAATATTGTATCTCGTGATGATGATGTAGAATATTTAGAGGGAGGTCTCGATAGTGCTGTTTTTCCAGTTAGTTTTTATATTGTCAATTACTCAAATCATATTTTAAATTACACTATATTCCATTTAGGAGTTTATACGAATTATTCGATTACTATTCCAGTTGGTAATTATGATTATAAAACATTATTTACAGCAATGATTGACGCTTTTCATTTAAACGGACATACTTTCGTTTTAACATTAAATGAAATTAATGGAATAATTACTATGGAATATAAAAAAACTGGAGATAGATTTTTTTATAGCATTAATCACGTATCTTCCACGTGTTTTAGAATTTTAGGATTTGATTACAGAACTGATTATTATCCAGTAGCAGATATTTTGATTGCTCCATTTGCTTTAAATTTATTGGGAATTAAAAAATTAAAAATTTATTGTCCTCAGTTTAGCAGTTCCAATTTAGACACAACTAATTACGCTACAACTGCTATAATTAGCACAGTCATAAATGACCAACCACCTTGGGGGCAAATTAATTATTATAATACTACAGGAGAAACTGGTTCAAAATTAAAAGTATTTGAAATGAATAATATTGATATTAGAGTTACAGATGAATATGGAAATTTAATTAATTTCAATAATTGTGATTGGTCTATGACATTCGTTTTAAGCACTTTCAGAAGAGGTAATTACAATGCTATAAGAAAAATGACTACATTGAATGAAAATGAAAATGAAAATAAAAATGAACGAATTCCACGACAAATAATTGAGGAAGTTATTGAAAATAATCCAGAAAAAAATGAAGAAATGAACGAAGACCCGAATGTCACAGATTTAGATTTTTTAATGAAAACAAATCCGAATTATTTCAATTAAGGAAATTTTGTTATTTCTTATTTTGAAAGTCTTTTTATATGAGCATAATTTATAGAATGTCTTTACCATCAGAAGTCGCTCCAAAACAATTAGGTCAATTACCACCTTCAACTTCTTGTAATTCCATGGTTGCAACTCCAATCAATGGTTCATCTTTCACAGAAAATCAACAAATCATTTTAGACTTAGTAACTGGTCGTGGATTTTTAAATCCCGCTAGTTTTTATTATAGAGCAAAATTTACTGCTACTGGGATGAGCAGCAGTGCTGGTCAGATGATAGGTTGCGCTGCGTATAGTCCATTTCTTCAATTTCAAATGCTTTTCAATTCACAAGTGAGCGAAACTATCAATGATTATAATTTATATTGTGAAGATATGGTTAATCTTAAGACTGACGTAGCTGCCAAACAAGGATTATCTCAGGCATTGGGTTATGGTTCTACGACAGCCGCTTTTTCAATGAATTCTGTGAATGGACGTCTATTGACAGCCAGTCCCGATTCGTTTTTTCTCAGTGCTCCTCTTCCCTGCGTATTGAGTTTATGTGAGAGTTATGTTCCATTATTTTTATTTGGAGCAGTCAGAATAATTTTAACTTTGGATACAATTAATAATATGTTTAACAGCACAAATATTCCAACTGGATATACTTTGACAAATTTTGAATTATGCTACGACGTAATTAATTTTGACCCTTCAGTGGAAGCGTATTATACATCTTTAGCAAATCAATCTGGAAAAATTGTTTTGAAATCTTCTTCCGTTTCTACTGGTTCTCAACCTCTCCCAAGTGGTTCAGCAGGTTCTTTCCAAATACCATTTAATTATCGTTTGGCAAGTATCAAATCACTATTATTACACAATAGTCCAGCTCTTCCACCAGGTGCGACAAGTGGAAATGGAAAACATTCATCGATAGATATTACGACCAATAATGGAGATTACCAGTTTGACGTAGCTGGTAATCTCTATCCTCCTCGCAGTTTATCAACTGTAAATAACAAATCAGGAATTATCAGTGAGTTGTGTTTAGCATTATTCGGTAATAGAAATATTTTGTCTTCCACTCTTGGATTATCTCCTGGAACTTGGAATGTGACTAGTGCTAGTTACCCAGATACATATAATGCTCCTGGTATGTTTATTGTTGGTGCTAACGTCGAAAGAGTACCATCCAGTACTAGCATGCTTACAGGAGTTTCCTCACTTTTAGCACCAATTAACGTTCGTCTCAACATAAATACTGCTACTTCTCAGTCAGTCCAACTCAGATTATTTGCTATATACGATGCACTCATCGAAATTGATATTAACACTCGTGAAGTTAGAATTTTACAATAAACCAATTTCGCATGGGATCGAACAAATGAATTACGATATCTTTATTTTGAATGAAATATTTTCAATATAAAGTATATATAATGTCTAATCCTTTACATTACATTAAGACTAAAAACTCGTTGCGTAAAAAAGAAAAACTTCATACAATTGAGCAGTGTATAGTTAATAAAATACATCAAGATATCGATATGTCAAAATTAAAAGAAAATAATCACGTGGATAACGAATTAATACTTTTTGTATGTTATTGCGTTGAAGAACTTGTTAAAAAAAAATATAATATTGATAAAAAAGAATTCGTAGTTGAAATATTAACTAAAGTATTTAGTGGAAATATATCTCAATTGGAATATAATCAAATTAGGTCACAGATAGATTTTGCTTATGAAAATCAATTAATTAGAAAAGTTGAATTAAATTATAAAATTCGTATGGTTTTATGGGACTGGATAAAAAGGAAGTTTCTATAATGAAATTGATTATATATCAGAAATAGTGAATTACATATTTGATAAAGTATTCAAATTTTTAATAATGAAGTATGGAATTAAAGGATTTTTAACAACTACTTTATTATTATTAATTTCTTTGTAATTTAAAGAAATTTGAAAGTTTTAATTTGAGGAACGTATTGTTGTTGGTATCGGAGTTCAGGTTGAATTTGTTCAGGTTCAGAAATTATGACTTTTTTATTTTGTGTTCTAACTGGTTTTTTCTTAGCAATTTTCATCACTTCTTCGAGAGGACTATCATCATCACTCACGTTATCATCCAATTCTGCATTTTGTTTGATTAATTTTTTTTTAATACTGATTGCTTTACTAACTATTTTTTTATCTAATTGTTCTTTTGCTTGTTTTTCTAATTCTTGTATTTCTAGTTTTCTTCTATTAACATTTTCCATCCTCTTTTCTCTTGCTCTTTTAAATGATTCCAATTGTTTTTGACTTTTTCCTGGTCTTAAAGTGAGACATTCAATACAAGTTTTATGAACTTTACTTTTAAATAAATTAGCACTTGAACCACAACTTATACATACTCTAGTGTTAGGTTGTTGTATTTCTTCAACTTCCTGCACTTCGGATTCTTCAACTTCATCTACTTCATCTACTTCATCCACTTCATCCACTTCTTGTTTCAGTTCTGACTTTTTAATATTTCTTTTACTCATTATATTTTATGTTAAGAAAATAATTTTTTTTTCTAAATGTAATATACGATGAATAAATTTGAAATTGAAAATTGTCTCACTGAAATTATTTGTAGTTGTGAGTTTTTGAATTATAAAAATCCATTGACCTACATGATCTTTTTAGATAGATATAGACATATGTTGAATGCAAATCAAATAGCTACAACCGAAGAAATAATTGAAAATTTGAAGAGTGAAATGAATGCTTACACTAATATGAATTTAAAGAAATTTGAAGACCCTTTATGTAAAATTCCAATTCACGAAAGACCAAAATTTGAAAATTAAGAAAATTATCATTTCTTTTAAAAAAAAAATGATAAGAAGTAATCTCATCATTATAATCTAATCATATATAAATGTATTTATCAGGGACTGGTAAAATATCTAAAAGTATGAATGGATTATTAAAAATTGATGCTGGAGAAATAAATGCTGACATAGCAAACATTGGAATAATTAATTCTGTATCAGAAATTAATGGCAAGACAGATGAAAATTTAATATTTGATGTTGATGTAGGAAGAGTAATTGAATTTAAAGATGATGTTGTGATGGACCATTCATTAAATATTACAGGATTATTGAACGTTAATGGAATTTCTAATTTTAATAATTCATCTAATTTCAAATCGAATGTTGATATATCAGGAAATCTTGTAGTCAAAAAAATAACAGCAAATGATTTAGCAACATTCAATAACAACATTGTTGGAAATGGTAATATTCACGCTTCTACGTTGGATGTCAGTAATAATTCTATTTTCAATACAAGTTCTCATAGTGGAATATCAACATTTAATAATGATGTTTTTATGAATTTAAATTTACATTCAAATACTTTTGATGTGAGTGGTAATAGTAATTTCAAAGGAGCAATGACAACAAGACAAATAACAAGTGGTGGAATATGTACTTTTAATTCACCAATAATTACAAATTCTTCATTGATTGGAAATGGTAACATTCACGGGTTATCACTTGACATATCAAATAATAGCATTTTTAATACAAGTACTCATAGTGGAACAGCAACATTCAATGGAACAGTTAAAGCAAATTCGTCCGTGGATATTTCAGGAAATACATCATTGAAAATTTTGGATGTAAATGGATTTTCTACATTCAACAATGTCAGCTCATTCAATAGTAATGTATTTTGTAATGCGTCGGTAGATATTTCAGGAAATTTGACAATGAAAAAAATGACTGCCAGTGATGTAGCAACATT
>Ga0209492_1000402_pt1 | contig 13518 bp, 18 predicted proteins | sample PPLLak12cMay2015_FD_187253 | JGI IMG/M metagenome (GOLD analysis project Ga0209492, IMG submission 187253) | Freshwater sediment microbial communities from Prairie Pothole Lake near Jamestown, North Dakota, USA - PPLs Lake P7 Core (1) Depth... | ecosystem: Environmental > Aquatic > Freshwater >... | reverse complement strand
TAATAAGAATGTTTGGGAATGAATCATCTTGTGACCTTATTTATGTTGAATGTCCTTATGTTGAATCTGAATACGTTGAATAATGTATATAAGCAAAGCAAACAGTTGTAAATTCATAGTACAGTCTTTATCTGTTACTTCCATAAATGTCAATCCTACGTCAGGGGTTGATAATGGAACTATTACAGTAGTTGTAAGTGGTGGAACTGCGCCATATCTTTATTCAATTAACAGGGGAGTACAACAAGCGAGTAATCAATTTACAGGGTTAGCAATAGGAAAATATTTAATACAAGTATTAGATAGGTTTGGTAAAATTGGTTATGTAGGGATTGAATTATTTGAAAATGTAGATTGTGGCGATTATTCAGGCAGTACCGTTCAGGATATAATTGATACAGGATTAAAAGTAGCGAATTTTTATAATTGCACAGTAAATAGTTTCTATTAATAAATAAATATATATGGCAATTTGGACTCAAATATACGGTACTGACTTATGGTCTGTAGCGGTAACTAAAATAAATAATGTTATTGGTTCTTACAACAACTGGTCAGGAGGTACAGAAAATCAAAGAAAAGTAAAAGCAAGTGCAACAGATTTTGATACTGCATGGTGTGACCCCGAAAATAAGATAAACTCATCTACTTCATTTAATTTAGGAACTTTATTAGTAGGTGATTCAAAATCAATTGCTTTACCTTATCATTCGTATTCAGCAGAGGGGAATATAGCAATCAAAGCTTATTCAGTTGCAAATCCTTTGAACTATATTATTGGTAATATTACAGCTATTCCCGACAATCAAAATATTACTGTTACAATATTTGAAAAAGGAGGAAGTGGAACACAAACAGATATGGTGGTTATTCCTTATGGTTTAGATTATGAACAAGTAAGTATCGAAACAACTACATTTCCAAACGCTATATTTTCAACCGCTCCAGTTATATCTAACGGTACATTGACAAATTTACAATGCACATTAATAAGAAGTGGAGAAATGATAACATTAAGCGGTATATTTACATTGAATGCAACAAATACTTCATTTGATAGGACACCAACATTTTGCACACTTCAAAACTCATACAATATAAAAAATGGCACATTAATAGAAATAATAGGAATATGTAATTGGGCAACTCAAACATCAACATTAAAAGCAAATACAGCTTATATTACAAATAATGATGCTGGGTCAAAATCCGCTTCTTTGTTGTTAATAAAAGATAGTGGTGTTTCAATGACAGTAACAGCTGGTGCTAATTATGAATATAATTTTTCTATAACATACATAAGGGCATAATGGCAGATACTCTATATCCATATCAAAAGATAGTAGGGGTAAATATTGCCCCTTATGAACAGAAATACCCTACATGGGGGGTATTTGTCACGCAGATAGAATATGAAGGAGATGCTCCTTATTTAGGCTTCTTTGATGAAACTAATACGGTAATATATGAAGCATTAGGAACGGCAACAGGTACTGGCTATAAATGGAGTTTTGACTTATCAATTTATACTAACCTTTATAATAAGTGCATTCACGCTTATATATATACAAATCAACAAAACATAGTTGATAGTCAGCCATTAAACGTAATAGCAGAAAGTGAAATATTATATGTTAGTTCTAAATACAATGATGAAGTTGTACAAATCGAGTATGTTAACAATGAAATATTTGACACAGTCGATTATACCAATTATACAAACTATGCTTATGTAAGCACTCAATTTGGGCATGAATATAATTTTGAAGAAACAAGTACAACGTATGAAAAGTCAAACGGTTCTATATTAAAACTAAGCTCTACACTTAAAGATAATAGGCAGTTCTTGACAGATTATATACCAAGATTTGAGCATGAAAAATTGAACCTTGCATTTATGCACGATTCAGTAATTATCAACGGTGAATCATTTGTCAAGAAGTCCGAATATACTATTAATCCAATAGAACGCTACTCACTAAGTCAAGGTAGCACAATATTAAGTACATCAAATTACAACTTTGTAAATTCGAACTGTTTATAAACACTTAAAAAAATAATTAATTATGAGTATTTACACCGATTGCCAAGCAATACCTGACTATGTAGCAGATGATTGCGGAAATATTGAAAATGGAAGGGTTAGACACCTTATTCTAAAAAAGAAAACAGCAACCATCACTGACCCTTCAAACGCTTCAGAATGGACTGCTTTAATTGCTTCAGGCGATGCACTTGTTATTAAGAATGTAAGAGGTTCTTATGATGGTGGTGTAGTTGTTGAATCAACTGGATTTGGTGACAATAGCGCACAGCTAACAGGTAGAAATCATGTATTGACTTACATGGATTACACTGTTAAAAACAACGTTTCTTTTTATAATGAATTTGCAATGGCAAGTAATAATTATAATGTTTATTTTGCGACTGAATCATTAATTTGGGGGCAAACTAAAGGGATTCAATTAGCTTCTACTTTGCCAATTACTGACAACTTACAAGAAGGTATTAACTTTAATGTAACAGTAAAGTGGGCAGAAATGGAAATGCCTACACCTTATACAAGTCCATCAACTTTGTTTATTGTCTAATTTTCCTTAAAAACTAACAATTAAATGGAAAATAAAGGAATTATTATAGTGGCTTTAGGTCATGATAATTACCGAAGAATGGCGTTTAATCTTGCAATGAGCATTAGGGTTTCAAATCCTGATGCTCAAATTGCATTAGTAAGCAACGCAGGAGTAAAAGATAAATTCAATATCTTTGAAAAACAATATTTTAGTCATTTTATAGAAGTAGATGAAAAAGACTATACTATAAATGGCAAGCGTGAAATACCTCTAGCAAAAACAATGATATACGAATTAAGTCCATTTGATGAAACTGTTTATATTGACAGCGATTCAATTTGGATTAAGAACAAAAAAGTAAGCGATTTATTTAATGCTTACAAAGATGTGAATTTCGGGTTTACTTTATATCATCCAAACGCACACTACCCAGTTGATAGTGATAATAGCAATTTTTGGTTTAAAGAGGGTGAAACAGTAAGGGATTTGCGTAAGTATTTTAAGTTAAAAAAAGAAGCTTACTACTATCATTTACAAAGTTCATTTCTTTACTTTAAGAAATCAAAACAAGCTGAAACGATATTTACAAAAGCAAAAGACTTATTTATTAAACGTGATTTTGAATTTAGGGATTGGGCTGATAGTATGCCCGATGAATTAGCTTTTAGTTTAAGCTTATTAAATTTGGATTTTAAGATTGATAATCCATACAAAGACATATTTTTTTATCCTATGTCTGAGATAGTTGACAACGGAATAAAAAGAGGTGTAAAACCTACCGAAAGGTCATTAATTGAAAAAAATTATTTTTTTATTAGCATGGCAGGACATATAATGTCCAAAGGATTAAAAGACTTGTATAATGATCATGTTAAATGGAATTATGCACAACATCAAAACGTAAAGAATCCATTTTTATGGATTGACAAAAGAGATTATCTTAAAGAACGTGTAAAATATTAATCATGGAAGTTGGAACAAAATCCTTTATTGAAAAGTACATTGAAAAAGACCACGACAAAGAATTAAAAGACATTAAGGTTAATGAATTTAGAAGCCTTAAAAGACATTCAGATGGGAAAGTAGATGATGCTTTAGATATGATGGTTACCTACCAACCTTCAGAGCCTGAATGGGCAATTAAGTATAAAAAAGACAATTACAGAGCAATCACAAAAGCTCCATTTAAAAAAGTTCAAAACTCAATTGCAAAGATTCAAAAAGCAAGGGATTTAATAATTACACCAAGCGAAAAAAACAGTCCTAAAATAAAGGAATCAGAAACGCTTTATACTTATCTTTTCGAAAAGTTCCCAAAGTATAATAGTTTACTTCAATGGTTCTTTAATTATCAAATTAAGAACTATTTAACCGATGCTAATGGTTTAGTTGTTATTGCTCCTAAGTACGTCTTAGATGATGATTATATTGAAGAATATAAAGACAAACCTACTAATGAGTTCATACAACCAATCCCTTATAGTTTTTCAATTACTAAAGTAAAGTACTTTGATGATGACTTGTTAATTATTGAGCAAGATAAGCATGAATGGTTAGTTGTTGATACGTTTAATTATTACCTATTAAAGCGTGACCACGTAAAAGAAAAATATACAACTACTTTATTATATTCTCACAATTTAGGGTACGTTCCTGCTATCGAAAACGGTGGTGTACTAACAAGTGAGGACGATGACATTTATTATGAATCTTGGGTAGCTGGAATTATACCTGACTTTGACCAAGCTTTATTAGAAAACATTGATAAGAATGTAACTATTAAACAACATTTATATCCTGAAAGAGTAGAGTTCACTCAAAACGAATGTACTACTTGTAACGGTACAGGTTCAATAAGTAGAACTAATAGTTTTGGTAGAAATACAACAAGCTCATGTCATTCATGTGGTGGTGGTGGTTTTAGCAGTGGTTCACCATTTGGAATTACTAAAGTAAGACCTGCAATGGGTGGAGAGGATACTGCGATTCCTGCATGGGCACCAGTTAAGTATGTTGAAAAAGACTTAAAGCCTGTTGAATTTCTAACTAAAGACATTGATAATTTAATTAAAAAAGGGTTAAGCGCTGTAAATATGGAGTTTTTAGCTGAAAGTCCAACAGATCAAAGTGGGATTTCAAAAGCATACGATTATGACCAAACACATAACTTTCTTTCAAATATTTCAAGCGATGTATTTGGCAGATTGTTGCCTTTTATTATTGATACTACTAATAGACTAAGATATAGTGAATTATTAGAGTTTAATGATATTTTATTAAGGGAACAACTACCAAGTATTAACATTCCAAACGATTTTGATATTGTAACAGCTTCGGTAATTGAAGAACAAATTGGTAAAGCTACTCAAAACAATGTTAGTAGTTCAATAGTTGAATCAATGGAAATGGACTATATCGCAAAAAAATACGAAGGTAGTCCTAAAGAATTAGCATGCCAACAAAATATTATCTTGTTAGATGCTTTAAGGGGGATGACAAGTGATGATATTATGACAATGAACGCATTAACTCCATTTAATCCTTTGACATTAATAACACATTCATTTATTAATAGTTTTGTTGAACGTGCTTTCATTGAGAATAAAGACTTTGCAAGCTTTGATTTAAGCCGTAAAAAGGATATAATCAATAAGTATGCGCAAGAGTATAAAGATAGTAATAAGGTAGTCACGCAACCAACAAATCCATTAAATGCCATCTAATCAAGACGAATTAATAAGTCAGATTTTCGACAGTATGCAAAACTCAATTGATGAATTAGAGAAATCTATACCATCAATTGAGAAAGCTATGTTTAACGAATTGACTATTGAAATGTCAAAACTTGAAACTGTTAACGGAAACATTAAAACAAGCGTAAACAACCTTAAACAAATTCAAAAAGTTAAGAATAAATTAAACGCTATTATTTTAAGTGATGACTACAAACAAGACGTTAATACTTATTTAAGTAGTTTTGAACAAACAAAAGGACTTTTAGATGACTATTTCACTACTATTGTTTCAGATTTTAACGGTAAAGGTGAACTATTTAAAGCAATATTAAACAATTCGGTAAATATTACAACAGAATCTTTGCTTGGTGCTGGGGTTTCAAATGACATCATTAATCCAATATCTGACTATCTTAGTAAGTCAGTTACAAGTGGTTCAAATTTAACTGAGTTAATACAAGATTTAAAAGTTAAGATAATTGGTGATAAAGAAAATTTAGGGTATTTATTAAAGAATGTAAAGCAGATTGCTACTGATTCATTGAATCAATATTCAGCCAATTATATAAAGACCGTAAGCGATGATTTAGGTTTAAAATGGTATAAGTACCAAGGTGGAAGAAAAACAAGCTCTAGGTGCTTTTGTTTGGAACGTGTAGACAAATATTTTCACGTTACAGATGTTGAATATTGGGGAGAAACACCTTCATTATGGAATACTTGTAAAACGAAGTTACATAAAGGCGGTGGCATGATTGCAGGAACTAATAAGACTACTATATTCACTTACAGGGGTGGATGGCAATGTAACCATCAAATTATACCTGTAAGTGAAAAGATAGTGCCTAAGAAAGATTTAGATAGGGTTAGTATAAATAAAAAAGTAAAAGAAGAAAAAGTAAATATTGGTAAATCTGTTATTATTGTAGATAAATTAAAAAAATACGAACAACTTACAAATAATGCAATTAAAGAATTAGGAATAATTGGAGATATAAGTTTATCAGAAACTAAGCAATCATTTTCTTATACAGTTCAGAATATTTCTAATTATGACAATGGGGGGAATCCTTTTAAAAATGAAATTAGAATAAATACTAATTCTAAAGATATTTTAAAAGATATAAGACATGAATTAAGACATATTAGTCAAGGACAAAAAAGTAGATATTACCTAAAAAAAGATGAAAAAGGTGTAAGATTCCATTATTGGGATGATAAAAAAATTATTAGTAGTGATGATTTTAGAAAAATAAATAATAACCTTAATAAAGGTAATAATTTTCAAAAATATCAATCATTACCATGGGAAAAAGATGCAAGAAGTTTTGAATAATAAAAGGCTACTTAATTATAAGCCTAAAAAAGATTTAGATAGGTTTAATTAAATGATTCTTCTATAATTTCATTAAGTGTTTGAATTGAGTATTTAAAATCTCCAATTGAAATATATTTTACATCATTACATATTTCATCGTCAGCACCATACTCACACATTTTTTTAATTGATATGTTATACTTTAATATTAGATTTTTTAATTCATCTTTAAATAAATTTATTTTATCAACATTTTTATAAAAATCAGATTCGCTCATATTTTTTGGATTATTTATTAAGGTTTAATTAGTTTTAATATTGTATCTTTTAAGAACTTATTTTCATGGATTAATATTTCATGTGACATTAATTCTATCATACTTTTGTAGTTAAATCGTATAAACGTAGTTTAGATTATCTTCTTCAATTATTGTGGCTAAGTAATATCCAAATTGTTTAAGATATTTCATTACTTGAATATGCTCTTCATTGGTGTGGTGTTCAGCAATAATGCAAGGTAAATGTTTACTTATTGTTTCAAAAGCCCCTTTCAAAGCTTGCAACTCGTGACCTTCAATATCAATTTTAATCAATCCGACTGTTTGAGGAAAAATAATTGAATCAATAGTAATATTTTTACATGATTGCCCGATGTCGCTTAATCCTGTATATCCTAAATTATCTTTACCCCAAAACGAAGTTATAAAGTTTTCAGTTTCTAAATTATCGGTAACAAATAAATTTATTGGAGATTTTACATTAGCGTTTAAAACCGTATAGTTCGCTTCTAATGGCTCAAATGAATATATGGTGCAATCAGTTGAATAGTGCTCTATTGCGTGGCTATGATTGCCAATATTGGCGCCTATGTCCAATATTGTACAATTCTTTAAACCAAGATTTTTAATATAGTCAATTGTTTTAGGTTCATAATACCATCCAGTTTGCTCAATGTAATCGCTTATATATTCGCCTTTATCATGAGCATATATTTGTAAACCATTTTTTAGTGTTAATAATCTCATGGATATAAACATTTAATGATAGTCAATCCACTTGGTGTACGGTCGCCCTCTTCAGGCGTTTCAAGTGTTAATATTTCAAATCCTTTATTACCTTTTAACTCTTTCACAAATTGAGCAACTCCAATAAATAAAATAGAATCATGTAATACAATTAAACCATTTTGCTTAATGATATTCTCACAGATTTTAAATTCTTTGCTTAGGTGTGCATATTCATGTACTGAATCAATAAATATCAAGTCTACGCTCCTATTAGGAATTTCATGTAATAACTCTAAAGAGTTACCAACTAGAGAAGTATGTTTCTTTAATTTATTTTTAAATTCAGTAGTGTAATTTTGTTCTGTAATATCTAAAGCCGTATAAGTACCATCTTTAGGCAAAGCGTTAATCATAGCTAAACCTGTTTGACCTTGAAAAACTCCAATTTCCAAAACATTAGTACATGACTTAATTTTAATCAATTCAGCAATCAAACTACTAACTGCATACTCACTATTCCAAGGATGTTTACTCATAATTATTTTCTAAATAAGATTGTATTATATTAATTTCTTCTTTTTCTTTATTTTTTTGATTACGTATTTTTGAATTTTTATTATAATATTCTTTTTGGTATTCTTTAATTTTTTCTTTATTAAATGATTGATAATCTAAATTCTTAGCAATAATTTTTTCTTTATTTTTTTTGTAATACGCTTTTCTTTTCTCTTTTGCTATTAGCTTTTTCTGAAAATCATTACTCATAACGTTTCAATTTTAATATTTCTTTTCTTAATTCAATATTATCTTTAATCACTTGCCAAACTGTTTTCCCAGTTAGTTCTTCGCAAAGTTTATGTTCATTTATCATTCGTTTAATATTTTTGCTACGCTGATAAGATAGCCCTTTGTTTTTTTCATCTAACCACTTTAATGCAGGTGTAGTTATATAGGCAACTACTCTATTGTTTTTAAATTCATCCATAGTTTTACAATGTGTGCCAATTTAATAAAATATTTTTACTTATACTATAAATTGCAAAAAAAACTAAACAAAATCTAGTCCTTATGTTATTAGGAGAACTTATCACAACCTTAGCCGCGAAAGTGGGAACTGATTCAGCAAATGAATCTTTAAAAACGATTATAGGCTTAACCGCAACTATTGAGATAGATGAGGAACTAGCAAAGACTTTTGAAAGTGGTTTACTAACTGCCAACGAAGCAAAAAACAACCCTGACATCAAAGCTAAATTCTTTTCTGAATTTGCTGATGCGACTGATAAAGAACTGACTTTAGCATTCAAAGGACTTGGATTAAGCGATGAACAGATTAACGAACTAAAGGCTTCAGAACCTAAAACATTCAAAAGAATATCAAAATTAACGGATGAAGCTAACAAGCTTATCGAAGCAAAAACAAAGGCAGGAGGTAATGATGAAAAATTAAAAGCATTGGATTTAGAATATAAATCTAAGATTTCAGAATTATCGAATCAAGTTGAAAGCTTTAAATCAGCAAACATTGACTTAGTTAATCAATCAATTAATAAAGAAATTGATTGGAATATGTCAAGTTTTATTAACCAACATAAAATAACTGAAAGCATACCTTCAGAATATCGCGGATCACTTGCAAAGCAAGCTGTATCAGATTTCTTCAAATCTAAAGATGCGAAAGTTGTTTTACAAAATGGGGAATTAAAACTAAAAAGACTATCAGACGAAAGTTTAGATGTTACAGATTTAGATATTAAAACAGGTATTCAAAAAGCCCTTGCCGAAAAAAATCTACTACACATTGCAACCGTTACGCCTCCAGTTGTTACACAACAAGCGCAAGCGCAAGCAACAAAACCGATTAACAACACTTTTGCACAAAACTTGGCAAAAGCTAAACAATCTAACAACTTATAGTTATGGCTATTGATTTCAATGTAGCTGGCGTATGTCCAGCAATTCTTACAGGCTTAGAAATGGTTGCAGGTATTAATGATCCACAAACTAAGCAAACTCCAGTTGGTGCAACTCTTGCACTTTCTCAACCTGAAAACCAATCTGCTGAAATCCTTTCAGTATATGGTGGTAACAAAACAGGTACAATTAAAGAAGTAAGAGTAAAATATTTACCACGTGTTACCGCTAACCTTATCAAAGATACTGCGGACTGCGTAGCTGGTGACCCACAAACGTACGTGGAGGACACTACTTTACTTGACATTTATAAGCAATATGATATTGCTCTAGGAATGGACGAGATACGTGTATTCTGTGAAGAGGCTTCTACTGCCGTTGCTGGATTGCCTGTACCTTACAACTTGAAAGAAGTTAGTAAACGTATTTTATCAGCAATGAACGCAATGAGAACGGCTATCAATAATGATGTTGTTACTAAGCTTTCTACTTCTTTCGGCATTAATGTAGCTTCACAGGTTAACACAACTAGAGAGATTCCTGTAATTTCAAACGGTGCTACGGGTATAGTTGCAGGTGCGCCAGTGCTGGCAGGTTTTCAAACATTACTTTCTGACTTCACAGAAAATGAATTGTACGGTACGCCTATTATTATCGGTAAAGGTAATTTTGAGAAATTCGACCTAGCAACGAATAAATACGGCTTGCAAAATAGCGGTGTTGATTTCTCTAGTATTTCTCAAGATTACAAGTTTTTTGTTGACAAAGCCGTTAATACTATTGTTGGTGCAAATCAATTGGTCGTTATGGGCGAAGGTTCAGCACAGTTCATGTCTTGGAATAAATATGTAGGCAAATATGCAGGTACTTTTGGAGGTGCTACTTTGTTTACTATTCCTGACCCAATGATTCCTAACTTAATGTACGATGCTAAGTTTGAATTTGATACTTGTACTGATACTTTCTTATTGAGATTGTCTGTGAATGCAGGTGTTTATGTAGTTCCAACAGATGCTTACGGTACTTATGACGACCTAGCTGGTTCTAATGGCTTACTTCGTTATACCGCAACTGCTGTTTAATTTGTTTGTTAGTTCAAGTTAAATAAAGTGGCACAAAGCCCCTACTTAATGTGGGGGCTTTTGTTATTTTTGGGTATGAGAATTTTTAAAGACTATATAGGGCTTAAATCATGCACTTCAGGAACTCCAAGAAGTAACTTTTGGATTAATCAAATGGCAGGTGTAAGCTTAAAATCTTTGGATAAAATAAGTAATTCCGAGGATAAAACATTTTCAGCAACTTGGGACAACATACAAGAAAGAAGTTGTTTAATGATTAATGAGGGCATACTTGATAGGTTGAATAGGCGCATTATCATGCCTATTGTTAAAGACCAATTACAATTTGGATTGCAACCTCAAACATTAACAATCAATCCATCAAGTAATGATTTTGTAGGTATTAAAATATACGGTATTCAAGATAGATACGAAAGAGTTCAATTAACTTCATTTAGCTGTTATTCTAGTAGTATTGTTAATGATGCTGAATTCTTTATATATGACTTGAATAAAGGGTTATTAATTAAGACAATTATAACAGACTTGGTAATAGGTTTTAATTCTGTTTTTGTTGATTTAGAAATTGAGAATAACGGCAACTTATACCCTAATTATTTTTTATGTTATGATAATAGTGATTTTCAATTAAACCAAACGCAAGCAAGCTATCAAGATGACTGCTCAATGCAAAGTGCAGGTTTTGTAAATGGTTATTCAGTTAGTTGCGTAGGTGCTATTAATACAGGCAAACAAACGAACATAAAAGCAAACGTTACAAGCGTTTCAAATACTTGGGGGTTAATATTAGATTTCAATCAAAAGTGTAGTTTAGATGAATTTATCAGTCCTATAATTGATAGATTCAAATTAGCTTGGGCATATTTATTATTAAGTGAAATAGTACAAGAAACTAAGCTAAGCGAGCGTTTTAATTTATTTACAACAGAATATACTATTGAAGAATTTAACGCAATGTATGACCATTATATTAACGAATACAATAAGTATATGGACATTGCATTTAAGAATATGATAATGCCTTCAAACGGTTGTTTTTGCAATAACGAAAGATTTCAACAAATACACGCAAAACCATGAAAATAAACAATAGTTGTGGTGCAAGAAAAAGAGGTTGTAAAGTAATCGGATTACCAACCTGTTTAATAGTAGCAATGCCTAAAGAAATAGTATGTGATGAAATAGAATCGTACGAAAGACTTAAAAAAGTAGCATAATGAAAGTATCAGCAAAAACAGATAAGCAAATCAATTCTACTTTAATGGGTGAAATGTTAGGTAGTTCTGTTTTTGGTAATTACATAGATAAGGCTCAAAGAATCGCAGGACTTTCAATGTTAGTAAAAGTAAAAGAAAGAGTCTTTAATGATGGTGGAGGTAAAAGTAGTAAAGGTCAATCTTTCGGAGCTTATAATACAAAGTATAAAGAAATTAGATCAAAAAAAGAAAATAGAAGCAATTCAAACATTAACTTAATGTTTACAGGTGATTTAGAATCTCAATTTAAGTTAGGGGTAAATAATGGAGATTATTGTTTAGGATTCGAAGCTGAATCTAATGGTTCAAAGTCAAAAAATCCTAATGCTGCGCAAAAAACCGAATTTATGGAAGACAGATTTGGGGATATCTTTCAATTAACCGATTCAGAAAGTAATGAATTTTCCGAAATATTTCTTTACGAATTAGATAAACAATTAAAATGAGTATTGTAAATAAGATAGTTAACATTATTAATGACAATATAAAGTCTTCGACTTGTTTAAATATTCGTGCCTTAGGTATTAGCGAAGTTCTTATAAGAGATGGGAAAACGTTTCCTGTTATAGTTGAAAACGGCTCTATCGAAAATATTTTTTTTGATGATTCTTTTGAGTGCGAATTATACCATTTAGCAAATTCGGAATCTAATAACAATAACAATGAAAAAGGCTTTGGAGCCAATAAACTAATTGAAAAGGATTTTGACAATTCAATTATAATATACGCTCGCAATACTTCAACCGAATACATTGACGAGGTAATTGATAAAGGCTTAACAACTATTATAACACAAGCACAAAGAACTGTTTTAGGTGTTAATTTTGTTGATATAAATATAAAATCAATCAAAACGGATAAGCTATCAATTTTTAAATCCGAGTTTGGTGATTTACGATATAAGATAAATGCAAATGACGTATTGATTAAAGTTGAATACTCAATTCAATACGCATTGCAAAATAAATGTTTAATACCTACTAAATCAAACTGTTAAAATGGCAATAACCTTTTGGCGTAACGTACAACGCAAGATTACAACGCAAGAAATGGATGCAAGTTTTGATACGCTTGTTAATGATATTGCAAATGCAGGACTAAGCGCTGAAATGCCTGAAGGTCAAATATACATAGGAGATAATACCAATAATGCTAGTCTTAAAACACTTGATACTTCTATTGTCCCTGAAACGACTGATAAACGTTATCAAAGTGACTTGCAAGATACTTACAATGATGCTACATCAAGTATTCAAACACAATTAAATAATAAATTGAATCTTAGCGGAAATAACGCTAACCAAGATATTGATATAGATGGGTTTGGGGTTAACGCTAAACATTTTAAAGTAAATGGTACTGCAGGTGCTGGTCATATAGGATTAAAACATCAATCTGCTAACATTTCAGCAAGTGCGAGCGAATCTAGTATTGGTGCTGATTCTGTGGGTGACCCTGTTTGGAAAAATGATGGTGGGGCTATTGATAAACTTGAATTACAATCTAACAAGACAGGTACAGTAACAGGTAATGAAGCAAGTACAAGTAAGTACCTTACTGTAAAAGGTGTTTATGATTGGGCAGTAGCTTTATTTGCACCAAAAGCATCTCCTACATTACAGGTACGGTTAGT